>Ga0209918_1000781_pt1 | contig 19365 bp, 18 predicted proteins | sample SalPonD_shore_MG_FD_185712 | JGI IMG/M metagenome (GOLD analysis project Ga0209918, IMG submission 185712) | Salt pond soil microbial communities from South San Francisco under conditions of wetland restoration - Salt Pond MetaG... | ecosystem: Environmental > Aquatic > Marine > Intertidal zone...
TCTATAAAAAAGCCCGTTCCGGGGAGATCCCCAACTTTACCGGCATCTCCGCCCCCTACGAGGAGCCCGAAAATGCGGAAATCATCGTGGATACCGGCGAGATGTCCGTCATGAAATCCGTGGATTATGTGGTGGAGCGTCTGAACGAAGAAGGCATCATCGACACCACCGTGGAACACGCTATGTCCCTCAAGAATGGCGGGAATGGCAGCAAGACCGGTGCGAAAGTCGGGAAGTAGGACAGGACTCCGTTCACAATGGCCTCCCCAAAAGGAGACGACAGACCATGGACCATGGGTCTCCCGGTCCCGATCTTTTGGGACGGGGGGAGTCTGGTTCCATCGTCCATTGTCGATGGTCGCATTAAAAAGTGTAAGAGAAAAGAGGAGAGAGACCCCGCCCATGCCCCCCGTACACACCTATGAGTTTGGGGCGGTGGCCGGGGAACTTTATCCTTTATCCTTTTTCCTTCCCGGGGGAGGGTCCGCATCTGGGAGAGGTATTGGGGCGGTCCGTACTCCGTATTCACGCATTCACCAATCTATCCATTGGCCGTGCTTCTGACCTATCTGGAACGATGTTTTTTTTGCCCACTGCCAACTGCCGATTGCTAATCCCGATAACATCATTCTAACAAATCAAAGATTTCAAGAATGACGAATCGGGACCCTTCTCTGTCCCGGTGATCCGGGAATTCGAAAATTACAAAATCTGCGATTTTGATAAATTTTCGTTATCGGGGCTGCCAACTATTCCGTCATGGCCGGGACTTTTTCCTTCATCCTTTATCCTTGGTGGGGGGGGCTATGTTTGGGGAGGAACCGGGCCCCATGGTTCATGGTCCATCGTCAATAGCCGAAAAGTCAAAAGGTTAAGAAAAGAGTTGAAGAGGAAAGAGGAAAGCAGTCCCCCGTATCCCTCTATAGCCGCGGGTAACCTTGGGGAGGCGGTTGGGTGGCTTGCCAGCTGCCCAGTGCCAACTGTCGACTGGGAGTTCGGGGAAGGGTTGCAGGGCACGCATTCACACAATTACCCATTAACGCATCTACTTTTTATTTAATCTACATTAGTGTAATCCATGCAAATCTATGAAATCAGTGGACTGAACTCATGAATCTCGAAGATCGAATCAAAGCAAAAGACATTACCTTTGGAGTAATCGGACTCGGGTACGTCGGTCTGCCCCTGGCCGTGGAATTCGCAAGAGCCGGATTTCGGGTGATCGGCATCGATGTCGATGAAGAGAAGGTTGATAAGATTAACCGGGGCGTTAATTATATCAAGGATGTCGACGATGATTTATTCCGGAAAGTCGTAGGTGAAGGGAAAATTACCGCAAGTACAGATTTTAAAGTCATCGAAGAAATTGATGCCGTTTCTATCTGTGTCCCTACTCCCCTGAGTAAACTGAAAGATCCGGACGTCTCGTATATCATGAGTGCTCTACATGGTTTGGCTCAATACTTTCATAGAGAGATGCTCATCGTGTTGGAATCAACCACCTATCCCGGCACGACCAGGGAACTACTATTACCCAAACTGGAAGAGACCGGGCTAAAAGTAGGCGAAGACTTTTTCCTGGCTTTTTCGCCGGAACGAGTGGATCCAGGAAATGAAATCTACACGACAAAGAATACCCCGAAAGTGATGGGCGGTATCACTTCGCAATGCAGCGAGATGGGGAAGCTCTTATATGAGCAGGTAATCGATACCGTCGTCCCTGTTTCCAGTCCGGAATCGGCTGAAATGGTGAAATTGTTGGAAAATACATTCCGTGCGGTCAATATCGGGTTGGTAAATGAAATGGCCATCATGGCCGAAAAGTTGGGTGTGAATATCTGGGAGGTCATTGACGCAGCGGACACCAAACCTTTCGGTTTTATGAAATTCTATCCCGGTCCCGGCCTGGGCGGGCATTGTATCCCCATCGATCCGCATTACCTGTCCTGGAAGATGAAAACTCTGAATTACAAGGCCAGGTTTATTGAATTGGCCAGTGAAATAAACACTAAAATGCCTGAGCATGTTCTGGAACTGGTGATGGAGGGGTTAAACCGGTTCCGGAAAAGTGTCAATGGTGCAAAGATACTGGTCCTGGGTGTGGCCTATAAAAAGGATATTGATGATATCCGGGAATCACCGGCTCTCGATGTCATTAAATTATTAAAACGATATGGTGCCGAAGTAGATTATTTTGATCCATATGTAAATAGTTTACAACTTAACGGGAAAAAACTTCGCTCGGTGGATAGTGTTGAGGACCGGTATGAAGAATATGATTGTTGCGTTATAACCACTGATCATTCCGCTGTGGATTATGATTTATTATCAGAGAAATGCCAGGTGACGATCGATACCAGAAATGTTACCAATCAAGATAAAGTCATTAAAATCGGTAACAAGAACGAGAGTAGAGCTAAACAAAATATGAATATGAATAGAGAGTCTGATGTAAAGATTCATTCAAGGTTATTACAGAAATGAGGAAATCCCTGATGAATGTACCATTGCTCGATTTACGTGCTCAATTGGATAGCATTGAGACTGAAGTAAAGTCGGCTGTAAATAAGGTAATCGATTCGACCAGGTACATTATGGGGCTTAAGGTCAAAAGCCTTGAGGAGTCTGTTCCTGATTATTGTGGCGTTTAATAACAGGATTGGAATCCCCTCAGGTACAGATGCCTTACTAATATTCATGGTGATCGCTGATGTTAGTCCGGGAGATTTTATTACCACAACACTTTACTTTTTTTACTACTGTTGGGAGCATTACCCGACTAAATGCAATATTTGATTAGCATATACAAGGTTGCCCTCATGTATGAATTTTTTTCGTTTACTTAGTTTAATTACACCATGTAATATTTAAATTGAATTAATGGACTTGTTGCCAAAAATTGATGGTGAAATTTACTATATAATATTATTAACCTACTACTTTCATCTGAAAGATTGATGCTGAAGATTAAATGACTGAGATAGAAATATTTAATATTAAATTTTGTTAGTATGCCTAGGAAATTACTCGTTGTAATTAGAAACCTACTATTCATCATTACTTTTTAAAAATATTTGGAATAATACGAAGAAATGAAAAATCAAAAAAAACCGGCAGTATTCCTTGATCGTGATGGCGTTATAATTAAAGATGCGGGATATTTGCACGAAGTAAAAAATGTTGAATTTATTCCTGGCGCTCTCAGTAGTATTAAACTATTAAATAAACATAACTATTTAGTAATTGTTGTGAGTAATCAGTCGGGGGTTGCGAGGGGTTATTTTAATGAAGATGATGTGATAAAGGTAAATAATTTTATTGCAAGAACTGCAAATAAACATTTTGCAACTATCCACGGTTTTTACTACTGTCCGCATCATCCAAAAGAAGGAGTCGGTTTATATAATAAGAACTGTGAGTGTAGAAAACCAAAGCCAGGGATGATTTATAAAGCAGTTAATTATCACAATATCAATTTACAAAAAAGTATATTAATTGGGGATAAAATTACAGATTTACAAGTGGCAAAAAATGTTGGCGTCCCGGCATATTTAGTTTCTACCGGATATGGGAAAATGTATTATGATATTATAAATAAAGATTTGGGCTTCAATTTCAAAAATTGGAAATATGTTAATTCAATCGCTGAAGCAGTTAAGATGGAATTAGCACTTTAAAACGCTATATGAACTTGTTAAATAATTGAGTAGAATTCATGAAAGAGTATTTAGAGTCACTTCGACGATCTTCTGATAAAACTATTTTGGTTGTTGGCGATTTAATGCTTGATACTTATTTGTTTGGTTCTACCGATAGAATTTCTCCGGAAGGCCCCGTTCCGGTTGTGCAGGTTAATTCTAGAACAGAGTCGTTGGGCGGCTCCGGCAATGTCATCGCTAATCTTTGTGGAATTAACGTAAAAGTGATACCTATTGGATTAATAGGGAAAGATGAATCCGGGAGAAAAATAAAAAGTTATCTTAAAAACTGTGGTTGCTCAATTGATGGTATTTTAGAATTTGAAGATATAACAACAACTGAAAAAACGAGAGTCATTGCCCAAAATCAACATGTTGTCCGTATAGATTTTGAACAAGGGAATGATTTAACTGAAGGGCATAAATCTGCCATTATCCTATCCCTAAACAAATTTATACAAAAGGTAGATGCAATAATTATAAGTGATTATGGGAAGGGAGTATGCAGTTCGGAAATATTAGAGTTATTATTAAATAAAGCCAATTCGTTGAACGTGCCCTGTATCGTCGATCCTAAAGGAAATGATTTTAAGAAATATGAATTTTCCACAGCAATCACTCCAAACCTAAAAGAGTCTGAAGCTATTGTACCTTTTAAATTAACAGATGATAAATCAATAGAAAAAGCATGTTTTTGGATAAGTAGAAAATTCCACATAAAAAATGTACTAATCACCCGTGGTAAATATGGAATGACATTATTAACAAATGATGAAATAGAACATATTAAAGCCCAATCTAAAGAGGTATATGATGTTTCTGGTGCCGGGGATACAGTTATTGCAATAATGACTGGTGCACTGGTAAGTGGTTTTAATTACTCGGAATCCGCCAGGTTAGCAAATGCTGCTGCCGGAATTGCAGTTTCAAGAATTGGTACTTCACCAGTACACTTCAAAGAAATCGAAACCTTCTTACAAGCAAATGGTGAATCTAAAGCATTATCCAAAATTGTTGACTTATCTGAGTTGAAGAGAAGGGTTGCTCGTTGGAAGTCAGAAGGGAAAACTATTGTATTTACGAATGGTTGCTTTGATTTGTTGCATGTAGGTCACGTAACATTGTTGGAGCAAGCCAAAATGCAGGGAGACGTGCTAGTTATCGGCTTAAATACAGATGATTCTATTAAACGAATTAAAAAGAACGGAAGACCAGTTTTAAAAGAATATGAAAGAGCAACAATGTTATCGAGTTTAGAATCTGTTGACGTAATCTGCTTCTTTAATCAAGATACACCAGAACGTATAATCAATGAATTAAAGCCCGATATTTTGCTTAAAGGTGGGGATTATACGGAAAAAGAGGTGGTAGGTGCTGACATAGTAAAAAAAAGTGGCGGTAGGGTAAAAATAATTCCAATCGTTGAGGGGTTCTCTACGACGGATATTATCCAAAAAATTAAAAATTCGAAAGAATTAAAATGATTTAGTTCAATAGTGAAGAGTAATGACTTATCCTTAGTTTGATTAAGCAGCCGAATGATATAATGAGGAAAATCCATAGATATCCAGAATAACCGGTGAGGCATAAATATTGGCGGTATTCTAATCAGTAATATTAGAGCTCCGGCTGCCTACTTTATTAGGTTTTGGCAGTTAGATACTGGATTCGGTTATGTATGATTTTATCAGTATCGTCATAGGAAGTGGAAACCCCCAGAAACAACATTGCAGGTTTTTTCTATTTTATGATAAAGGATGAAACTAAATTTTTTTTATTAATTTTAATTATTTTTGGTAAAAATTTACTCGCAAGTGTCAATTATACTAACGATTTGTTTCCGAAACCGAAGGTAGTTATAGGTAATTATGAACAATTAAATATTCCAAATAAAATTACAGAATTACTAATCCATGGAGATGTAGATCATAGTTTAGTTAGATATTATTATAACCAAATTAATAGAGATTTAAAGGGTTTATATAACAATAGCCATTTTCAAAGTTCAAACAAATTAGTATTAAATGTTCGGATCTTTAATGATGTATCGTTATTAAAACAACATATAAACTATGATGGTGGGATAAATTCGGAACAGGTTTATAGTGTAGTTATCCATAACAAACTAGATACGGTCAAGGTTGAATTGGATGCACTTAATTCTACCGGACTCTCTTATTCTTTTAGTCTGCTGGAACAACTTTTAACTTATTCTGAATCAGAACCACTTTTACCGAAGATAAAAATTATTGATTGGCCTTCCATTGATAGGCGTTTATTTAAGGTAAGTGGTACTAATAACCATATAGATGCATTAGAATACCTTATCGAGTGGTTACCTATTTTCAAGATAAATCTCTTTGCCATGCAATTTCATGGCGATAATTCAAAAAAACCACAATTGTTTGTTAATAATGTTCTTAATGTATTACACGATATTAATGATTATTTACCTATTGATATAATTATTTATTTTTCTCCCTTTAAAGGAGGCTCGAATGGTGCTTTTGATTTCACAAATCAAAAGGATAGGAAAACTTACATTGGGTTATTGAAGTATTTATTGGATAATGGTCTGTCTGGTGTTGAAATAGATTATAATGATTGGCCTGATTTTAAGGTTCCTCAACAAGATGTGATAAATTTTGTTACTGAATCGATTTCCGATTATGTAAAATATATCTTGTATTGCCCTCCTAGTTCTGGAAATGCCAGTTATAAAGGGTTACCGAGTAATGACTTCATCAATATAAGTAAATCTATTTCAAATGATATTTATATTTTGTGGACTGGCGAGGAAACTATAATACGTACATATTTGAAAGTAGACTATGTAAATAAGTGGATTAGAATGATGCACAGAAAGCCCTTTTTATGGGTTAACAGAGTTTACCCCGGAGCTATATTTTCAGATAAAGTACAATCTATGCCGGAGGCTTATGTATTTAAAGGTGAATATTTACCAAAAAAATTAGATGAATATTTTTCTGGAATACATCTAAATGTTGGCCTTTCGAAAAACAGTGCATTATTAGCGATGCCTGAAGATGTCAAATTATTGAACTTGGTTTATCTCGCAACTGCTGCTGACTTTCTATGGAATTCAGAAGGTTGGGATCCTGAAGGATCCTTTTTAAGATCGTATAACTTTGTAAAAAAACATTTTAAAACAAATAGATTTCGAAGTTCTAATTCTTTTAATGTTGAGGATAATAATAATCCCCTAAAGAATGTGATCTGCTTTCCAAATCCTGCCAGAGATTATACGACTATATATTATAATGTCCAAGAGGAAACGGCCGTCGATTTTTATATCTATAACGTAAAAGGACAAATTATATATAATTCAAGTAAGATGAAATTATTTATCGGATCAAGATATCAAATTATTAACACAAGTGAATATTCCAATGGCATTTATTTTTTCTCTTTTTATGGAGATGGTTTTACTGAAAGTGGAAAGTTTACAATCATTAAGTAAAGGTGCGTTGATAATATAATTTATATGGTAGTTATTGCTTCAATTTATTCCAATATAAGTGAACATTACTAATCATGAAATGGTATTGCAAAATTTAAGGCTGGTTTGTTATGAAGGTAATTATTTTAGCAGGTGGATGGGGAACACGTCTAGGGCAATTAACAAATGTTATACCTAAACCTATGGTCAAGATAGGTGGGAAACCAGTGTTATGGCATATAATGAAGACGTACTCGTACTATGGTTTTAATGAATTTATTATAACCCTTGGTGTAAAAGCGGAAGTGATCAAAGATTATTTTTATAACTATGAAATATTAAATAACGATTTCACAATCAATATGAACGATAAAAGTATAAAATTTCATAATAACCATGATGAATCAAATTGGGAAATTACGCTTGTTGACACGGGACTAAATACATTAAAAGGGGGCCGAGTAAAGCGGGTTGAAAGATATTTAGAAGACGATACGAATATGCTTACTTATGGTGATGGAGTGGCCGATTTAGATATCAATGCACTTTTGAAATTCCACAAATCCCACGGAAAAACTATTACGATTACGGGAGTGCATCCTCCGGCGCGGTTTGGTGAATTAATTGAATCCGAGGGAAGGGTACAAATATTTGAAGAGAAACCTCAAACATCAACTGGCCTCATAAACGGCGGCTATATGGTATTTAATCGCAAACTGCTTCAATATCTTACTCCTCACGAAGATTGTGATTTGGAACATGGACCTATGGAAGAACTCGCCTCTGAAGGAGAGGTAATGGTTTATAAGCATGAAGGCAATTGGGAGTGTATGGATCATGAAAGAGATGTTAAGCATTTAAATAAAGTGTGGGATGAGGGAAAAGCGTTTTGGAAGATATGGTAAATTTTTCAAATTTTGAAAAATTTTTTCAAGGAAAAAAGGTGCTGATCACTGGACATACCGGTTTCAAAGGATCATGGTTAACGCTGATGTTGCACCATTTCGGTGCAACGTTGTCCGGTTACGCGCTTAAACCACCAACTATACCAAGTTTGTTTGATGAAGCTAATTTGGATGAGCTTGTTAATTCTAAAATTGGCGATATTCGTGATTTTGATCATTTGAAACATTTTATTAATGAAGTAAATCCTGAAATTGTGATCCATATGGCGGCACAGCCATTAGTGAGAGATTCGTATAAAATGCCTGTTGAGACCTATGAAACTAACGTAATGGGCACTGTCCATTTATTAGAATCGTGCAGAAACCTCCCTGCATTAAAAGTTATAATCAATGTCACAACCGATAAATGTTACGAGAATCGGGAATGGTATTGGGGATATCGTGAATATGAGCCTATGGGAGGATATGACCCATATTCCAGCAGCAAAGCGTGTTCTGAACTTGTCACCATGGCTTTTCGGAGATCATTTTATAATCCACAAGAATATGGTGTTCATGGGGTGGCTGTGGCCACTGCTCGAGCTGGAAATGTGATAGGCGGGGGAGATTGGGCGAATGATCGTTTGATTCCTGATTTTATCAGAGCAATTATTAATAATAAGTTATTCGAGATCCGGAGTCCCTATGCAATCAGACCTTGGCAGCATGTCCTGGAACCTTTGGCAGGTTATTTATTGCTCGCAAAAAACCTATACACTGAAGGAACTAAATATACTGGGGCTTGGAATTTCGGGCCGGATGATAAGGATGTAAAAAGTGTGAAATGGATTGCACAGACCATATGCGACCTTTGGGGAGAAGGCTCTTCATATGAGATTGATAATAACCCTTATCCTCACGAGGCAAATTACTTAAAGCTTGACTGCTCCAAAGCGAAGACTGAGTTAAATTGGCATCCCAAATGGAACATTAATAAGGCACTATCCTCTATTGTAGAATGGAATAAAGCACGTCTCGCTGTGGAAAATATTCGTAAAATAACGGAAAAACAAATTATACAATACTTATCATCGTAAGAGTATTAATTGGGAATAAATAAAAGGCACTTTTAAATAAAATGGGCAAAGAAAAAGAATTACGACAAGAGATTATTGATTTAACAATTAAATATTATCACGAAAAGTTCGGCGGTAATAAATTCATTCCTGGAAAATCAAAAGTAAATTATGCTGGTCGGGTATTTGATGAACAAGAGCTGATTAACACAGTAAATTCATCTTTGGACTTTTGGTTGACTGAGGGACGCTATGCTGAGGAATTTTCTTTTGATATTGCCGATTATCTTGAAGTAGATAACGTTTTATTAACAAACTCAGGATCATCGGCAAACTTATTAGCGTTCTCGGCGTTGACATCTGAAAAATTAGGAAATAACCGATTACAGCCTGGTGACGAAGTAATTTCTGTCGCCGCCGGATTTCCTGCGACGGTTACCCCAATTATTCTATACGGTTTGATTCCTGTTTTTGTGGATGTAGATATCCCGACCTATAACATTGACGTGGAGATGATGCGACAAGCCATCACACCGAAAACAAAATGTATATTTCTTGCTCATACACTCGGTAATCCCTTTGATATTGATGCTGTAATGGAGATGGCGAATGAATATAACTTATGGGTAATTGAGGATAACTGTGATGCCTTTGGTAGTGAATACGAAGGACAGAAAACAGGTAGCTTCGGCCATTTATCAACCATTTCATTTTATCCTGCACATCATATAACTACTGGAGAGGGTGGAGCGATATGCACGGGTGATCCGCAACTTGCCCAGTTAGTTCGAGCGTTTCGTGATTGGGGACGGGATTGTTATTGTGCTGGTGGAGAAAATAATACCTGTGGGAAACGGTTTGCTCAGCAGTTTGGTGATTTACCATTCGGATTTGACCACAAATATGTGTATTCTGAAATTGGATATAATTTAAAGATGACAGATATTCAGGCTGCCATCGGTGCTGCACAAATTAAGAAATTGCCAGTTTTTTGTGAGAATCGAAAAGAAAATTTCCGAAAGTGGAAAGGTATATTCTCAAAGTTTCCCGAATACTTCATTGTACCTAAGGCGACAGAAAAGGCTGATCCAGCCTGGTTTGCCTTTATTGTGACTTTAACCGAGGATGCACCTTTCACTCGGGATCAACTGACCGCATACTTAAATCACGAGCTCATAGAAACAAGGAATTTATTTGCCGGGAATATTACCAAACAGCCTGCCTTTATTGGCAAGAAGTGGCGATTAGCAGATCATCTTAATAATACAGATTATATTATGAATAATACTTTCTTCCTAGGAACATATCCTGGATTAAAGGACGAGATGTTTGAATATTCCGAACAAGTCATTAATTCATTTATATCAGATTATACGAGTTAACAGATGTTAGCGAAGAAGTATCGATCACGGATTGTTTCAATAAAAAACCCAATAGAAGGAATTTATACAATTGAATTTGAATCGCTTGGAAGGGGGTATAAATTCTATCCAGGGCAATTTTTGCATTTAGCAATAGATAATACCTATGATGGCGTTGGGCAGTGGCCCGAATCCCGGTGCTTTTCCATGCGAAGCAATCCTGATGAGGAAAATATAAGAATTACTTATGCTGTTAAAGGCAAGTTCACTACCCAGATGAAAGAAACAATGGAGGAGGGTGATAAGGTATGGCTAAAATTACCCTATGGTGATTTATTTATTCAGGATCATAATAAGGAAGAACCGGTCTTTATCGCGGGAGGAACAGGAATCACACCTTTTCTCTCGCTTTTTGCACACGAATCTTTTCGTGAGTACACAAATCCGAAAATCTACCTGGGATTTCGTTCGGTAAACCATCACATTTATCAGGAAGAGTTAGCCAATGCAAAGAACCCGGCCAAAACAGTAGAAATATACTACCAGGATAGCGACGGGCTTATCGACATTGACAGAGTATTTTCCGAAAATGGATTGACAAACGATTATTTTATTTCCGGGCCTCCTGGAATGATTTCCGCTTTCACGAATACTTTAGTCGAAAAGGGCGTGCCGGAAACCAATGTAATAACGGATGATTGGGTGTGATTTAATCTATGGTGAAAGGAATTTAAATAATCAAAACCAGAAGCAATTTGTTCGATAGTTAAATGAAACTTGAGCCTACTCCAATACCGGATTGTCTCTTAATTCATACGTTTCAAGAAAGTGATGAACGGGGATTGTTTGTTAAACTCTATAATTCCGGTATTTATGCCGAGAATCTCAGTGATTTTCACATAAAAGAAATATATTACAGTTTATCCAAACCGAAAGTTTTCAGAGGATTTCACTTCCAACTGCCTCCTCATGACCATGCGAAAATAGTATTTTGCAATTTTGGGGCAGTGATTGATTATGTTGTTGACCTCAGAACAAGTTCACAGGTTTACGGTGTGCCATTCGCGTTTAAGTTGAATGATGAGAATAGGAGAGCCATTCTAATTCCGAAAGGGTGTGCCCATGGTTTCTACGTTATAGATAGGGAATCTATGCTCACATATGTTGTAGAAACAGAGTATTCTCCAAACCATGATTCCGGTATATTGTGGTCCTCAGTCAATTACGATTTTGAGTTTAAAAATCCTATACTGTCAGACAGAGATAAAAATTTTATTGCATTAAAAAATTTTGACTCCCCATTCAAATGAGAATTTATATTACCGGTGGCACCGGTTTTGTTGGATCTAACCTTGCCCGCAAATTGCTACAGATGAATGATGAAGTGGCTATCTTGAAAAGAGAGCAATCGAGTCTTCAATATATTGATGATATAAAAGATGATATCAAATTTTATGATTATGAATATAGTTACAGTTCCATTGACCAATCACTTTACGATTTTTTACCTGAAATTGTCATTCATCTGGCTTCTTACTATACCTATGATCACAATGTTAACGAAATAGATAGCCTTTTAGAGAGTAATATCAGACTCGGTCTTTACTTAATTGAATCTCTGTCTAATAATGGTATCACAAAACTCATAAATACCGGCACATCTTTTGAACATTTTCAGAATGAAAATTACAAGCCGGTTAATATCTATGCGGCTACAAAGCACGCGTTTCAAAATTTGATATATTATTATACTGACAGTAAAAAATTATCATCCATTACTCTAAAATTATTTGATACTTATGGTCCCGGAGATAAAAGGAAAAAACTCATCTGGCTTTTAAAGAACAGTGTTATTAATCAAAAAGAATTAAAACTGTCGAGTGGTGAGCAAGTTTTGGATCTGGTTCATATTAACGATGTAGTTGGTGCTTACCAGACAGCAATAAAGTTGATGGAGAACGCAGAGATAGGGTTTAATGAAAAATACGGCGTATCTGGCAAAGATAGAGTGACCTTAAAAGAATTAGTACGGATGGTGGAAAACATTACCGAAGCAAACATTAATGCAAAATTCGGAGCGTTACCCTATAGAAATAGAGAAGTTATGAAGCCTTGGGATAATTTTCGAAAATTGCCAGGATGGGAACCAGAATATTCGCTTTTCAATGGTTTAAAAGAAATATTCTAAGTACATAAGTTTATGATATTCACAGTTGCTATACCAACCTATAATAATGTAAATACGATTGAAAAAACGCTGCAAAGCTGTTTAAATCAGACATATTCAGATGAGTTTGAAGTATTAGTTGTGAATAATCATAGTACTGATGGAACAGGCACAATTTTAGATAAGTATTCTGATCGTATACGTGTTATAGAGAATGAAAAAACAGTCTCAATCTACGAAAATCATAATATCTGCTTACAAAAAGCTCGAGGTGACTATATACTATATTGTCATGCTGATGACGAGCTGCTAGATGATTCCCTTGAAAAAATATATTCAATTTTGCAAAAAAGGGGCTTTCCCCAAAGATATGTATTGTGGGGAAGAAGTATGTTTAGAGATTTTTTCCCAACCTGGGAAAAATCGGGGTTACCACTTGATACATTATTGTCTGGCATGCATTCGTTTTCAGTGTTTTTAACTGGAGGGCTGACCCCATCCGGCACTTGTTACTCAAGAAAGAGTTTGTCGGAGTCAGCCGGGTTTTTCGTTGTAAATCATCCACTTGCTCCCTCGGATACAATCACGTATTGGAAACTAATTTTTAATAATTTTGAATTTGAAATGAGTAGCAGGTTGTTATTTAAACGTATGCATGCCTCTACTGCAACTGGATCAGGTAGATCATTCGACAATAGAGTTGAAGCACTGATTGATGCAATTAATGTATTTAAATTAAATAATAATGAGTATATTGAAGAAATAAAGCAGATGGTAAGAAAAGAGGCTGTTAATGATTTAATATTTAATATTGCGCTCTACATGGTAGGACTTGTAAATAAAAAAAAACTTATCAAAATTTCATTAATTATTATTATTAATAAACCTTTCAAAAAAAATAGTTACTATAAATTTTACAAAACTTTTTTATGGATGTACAAATAAATAAACCGAATTTTTTTATTATAGGCGCATCAAAATGCGCCACAACCAGTCTTTGGCATATATTGAGGAATCATCCAAATGTTTTTATGTCTGAAGCAAAAGAACCATCTTTTTTTGTACGCGATAATTATAAAGATAGGATGTTGAGATATTTGGCGTTGTTTGAGGCTGCCGATGGCGAGAAAGTAGTTGGCGAGGCAAGCCCGGTCTATTCTGAGACCACGGTCTTTCCGGAGATCGGGAAACGCATTTACGAGTTCAACCCTGATGCGAAAATAATTTATCTTGTAAGAAATCCGTTTACCAGGGTTCTCTCTGTCTGGAAACAGACGTTGTCAAGCGGACATTGGTATAGAAATGTTTACAAAGAAGATTTCGGTAATGATAATATCGGGTTAATGCCATTAAATTTTAGAGAGGCGCTTTTTAATTATCCACCTTTCGTCGAGGCATCCCGGTATTGGACTCACTTAAAGCATTATCTGAATTATTTCTCTGAAGAGAATGTACTGCTTCTATATTTTGAAGAGTTCATTCAATCACCAGAAATTATTTTAGAAAAAATATACAAATTTTTAAATATAAATTACTTCTATGACCCGGTTATAGTTAAGAAACCAAGGAATAATGGGAGCCAAAAGAAAAAATATGCCAATTGGTATATATATTTAGATCCACACTTAAAAAGACGATTTCAAAATTCTGTACCACCTATTCTTTTTAGCAAAATAGTAAAAAGAAAAATAAATGTTAATAATTTAATGACATCAAAAATAAAAAAAGATATTATTGACAGTTTATCAGATGAAATTAGTACAATTTCTAATTATAGTGACAGAGAATTAGACTATCTGGCTATTAATTAGATTTATGATGAATTGTGGTTCGATTTTACTTCAAATTGGAATATTTCTAAAATTACATTGTTAAAGTTTAGTAGAGTTAAGACCGAGGACATTTTTCTTGCAGAAGATACCAGCGATATTGCAAGTAAGACTGTAAAAAATGGTCTTTATACGATAGTCACACAAGTTCTGAAGTTTTGTTTAAAAACAGTATCAACTGTTGTACTTGCCAGATTATTGGTTCCGGATGACTTTGGCTTAATCGCGATGGTTATGGTTATCATCAACTTCGCTGCTATGTTTAAAGAAGCCGGGTTATCCATTGCCACAATCCAGCAAAAATCAATTACGAACGATCAAATAAGTAGTCTTTTCTGGATCAACGTTTTAATTTCTCTTACTATAGCGGGTTTAATTGTTTTGGCTGCTCCGATCATTGCACGATTTTATGGAAGGAGTGAACTATATCCGGTAACGTTGTTGTTTGCATTGTCCTTTTTTATTTCTGGATTTACCATACAACATAATGCTTTGTTAAAAAGATTAATCCGATTTGATTTAATTGGAATAATTGATGTCGGATCTAGGTCGATTGGTTTAGTCTGTGCAATTTTTTTTGCGTTCTGGAATTGGGGGTATTACGCATTAGTTTTTAATAGTTTAGCCACCACAATAGCAATGGCACTCTTAACATATTTCTTTTTCCCTTGGAAGCCCCATTTTGTTCTAAAAGGAAAGGGTATAAAAAGAATGTTGTTATTTGGCGGCGACATTACAGGTTTTAATGTGATTAACTATTTTTCCAGAAATGCTGATAACCTATTAATAGGAAAGTATATCGGCGGTGAATCACTTGGGTTGTATTCTAAAGCATACAGTATTTTTATGATGCCAATACGTCAAATTCGGGTGCCAATTAATTCACTAACTGTTCCTATACTCAGCCGATTAAAAAACCAACCAGAGAGATATACCAGATATTGCGAAAGAATAGTAGAAGTCCTTACAATAATATCATTGCCAATTACAATAGTTTGCTATTTAGAAGCCGGTTTTATAATAAAACTGATGTTAGGACCTGGATGGGAAGGTGCCACTACAGTCTTCAAAGTTCTGGCATTGATTGCTCCTCTGCAAGTAATTCTGGGGATTAGAGGAGGAATAATGGTAAGTATGGGGTATTCGAAACGTTATTTGAAATTAGGAATTGTATATGCTGTGTTTACTGTGTCTGCATTTATTATTGGATTATCTCATGGAATAGAGGGCGTTGCAATCGCTTATGTAACATCACAATTCATACTGTTTATTCCATCGTTGTTTTATAGCTTTCATAAAACACCATTTAGTGTATCTAATTTTTTTGAATCCGTATTTCCTCAAATTCCTATAGCATTAATTTCTATCCTCATACATTTTTTGATATACCAATTTGTTCCTATAGAACCATTAAAGAATATTATAGGGGTGTTGTCCATATTATCAGTTTTTATCATATTCAACGCATTTAGGAAAAAAGCGAGAAAATCAGTAACATTGATCTTGAACCAAATTCGAAAGTAATATAATATTCGAAAGTAATATAATATTAATTAAGTAAATATCCTCACTTGATAATAATAAATTATGAAAAAAATATTTATTTTTTATCCAAATATTTTCCCAATATATAATGGCGCTTCGGTACACGGTTATAATTTAATAAAAGAGCTAAGTAAGAATAAATATAAAATAATTACAATAAAACAAAAGAAATCACAATATTATGAGGTAGCTAATTATAAAAATATAATTGAACTGCATAGAGCTTTGTCTGATTGTGATTATATCTATTATCGAGTTCCACTAAATAATGTTACAAAATTTGAGAGATTTTTATCTTTATTCCCAAAAAGTAAAAAAATATTGGAAGTCAATGCTCCTGTTGAAGAGTTAATCTCAGAACACGGACTAAAATCTATTCCAAAAGGATACCGTAAGATATATAGTTGGAAAATTCGACAAGCAAAATATTATGTAGTCGTCTCAATTATTTTGAAAGATTATTTGGTAAATAAATGGAACGTAACTGAAGATAAAATTATAGTTGCCCCTAACGGCTGTAATCCCGATTATTTTTCGAAAAATTATAAAGGAAAAACTTTTTTAAATAAAATAAAGAAGACAAAAGTTTTCTGGGCAGGTAATCCATCTGTTGGTTTTCAGGACGTTGAGAATATATATGCTATCGCAGAATCTTTCCAACATAGAGAAGATATCGTTTTTATATTCGGTGGACTTAGTAATGTAGATAGTACATACAGTAATGTAATAACGTTGCCCAAATTGAATTATAGTGAGGTCTATAAATATATTAACGACTCGGATATTCTATTGGCCTTTTATGGCGATTACAAATGGTCAGATATCGGTTTCTATGGATCTTCGCTCAAGTTTTTCGAATATATGGCATCCGGAAATCCTGTTATAGCTCCAAGAAAAGGACAAATTGCTGAGATATCAACACATTTGGAAGATGCATATCTTTACGATACTCGCGAAGAGATTATCAAAGGAATAGAAGTTTTAGCAAAAGATCATTCACTGCGGGAGAATATCGGCAAAAACGGAGCAAAACTTGTTAAAACTAATTATACCTGGGAAAAATCGGTAAAAGGAATTATTGATTTATTAGAAAACTAAAATGCCAGTCAAAAGAACAATTATTTTTAATCACACTCCCAAATGTGGAGGGAGTACGCTATCTCAAATTTTGAAGAATCAATTTAAATCATGCTCCATTTACAGTTACAAAATTGGATGTCGTCCTGATGACCCCTGTCATCTGAACTCTTATCCCGATAAAAAGAAAAACAAAATAAGATTATGTACAGGACATCTAAAATTTGGTTTTCATAAATATCTCCCTCATGAAAATTATACATACCTCCAGATGTTTCGGGAACCAGTGGATCGGCTTGTGTCTTCATATCATTATGAAAAGCAAAGGGGAGGAAAGAGACATCCTGATATTGCTAAGATGAATTTTGGGGAGTTTGTAAGAGAAGATGTAAAAAAAGGATAAAATAATTATCAGATTACTCGCGTCTTGGGAGGTGAACTTGTACCCTGTCCGGATAATGATATCTCAAAAATCGATACTGCTCTGGAAATTATAAATAAATATTATTCTTTTTGCGGGTTATTAGAATATTTTGATGCCTCCCTCTTTTTAATGGGGAAAAAATTAGAATTTAATCCTGATGGTCTATATTATCTCAGAAAAAATGTTAAACGAAAAAAGGAAAATATTTCGTTAACAAAGGAAATATACAATTTCTATTATAAATATAACAAACTTGATTTTATCCTCTATGAAAAGATAAAGGAAAGATTTTTAAAAGAATTTGAAAAGATGGGCAGTTACCCTTTGGAAAGTTATGATTATAATATTAAGAATGATTTGTATAAAAAAGTGATTTGGTATTTTAACAAATACCGGTTAAAAATTTATAATAAGGTCTTGAGTTGAAGATAGCCTATTTATTGTCTAGCGCTCAATTTGCCGGAGCTGAAACTTGTTTTTTAAGATTTATTAAAAAAGCAAAACGGGATACCAATCATAAATTCTTGGTTGTTAATGTAGAGGAGGGACCTCTAAACGATGAGCTGCGGAGGTTGGAAATAGAACTCTATATTGTAAGAAAAACTCACGTAAAACAGGTCTGGCGTAACCCTTTAATAATAAATAAATCAATAAGTAATTATATAAATTTATATAATATAATTAAAAATTTTCGTCCTGATTTAATTCATGCTTTTACAATTCATCAGTACCGACGCGGTGCAATACTTAAAACAATGCTGCATAAATTGAAAATTATTGTTACTCTGCACGATGATTTAACAACACAACATTTTTCTTATAAACACTATCCTATCGTTAAGTCAATTAATTTGTTTTTCGATAAATTAATTGTTGTTTCTGATGATGTTAAAAAAATAGCAGTTGAGAACGGGGTGCGAGGAGAAAAATTAATACGGATATACAACGGGTTGCCCTATAAACCCGCTGATAATAAAACGAAAAATCGTAGCCATGAGTTTGTTATTGGATGTTTCGGGAGAATTGTGAAAAAAAAAGGTCAACACATATTAATTCAAGCAGTTGAACGCCTGAGAATGAAAATTCCCTTCATTAAGTGTTATATTATTGGTTCGCCGCTTCCTTCCGCCACTGATTATTATGATAATTTAAAAAATTGCGTTAAGGAAAAAAATCTCAACAATAATATAATTTTTATTGGCTGGACAGATAGTATTAGTATGTACTATAGTTTACTTGATGTTTACGTCTTGCCCTCTATATATCCTGATCCATTTCCGACTGTTAACCTAGAAGCGATGATGTTTGCTCTACCAGTTATTGCTACTGATAAAGGAGGTTCCAAGGAGCAGGTAGTCCATAATAAAACGGGATTTATTATAAAACAAGATAGCGTGGATGAACTAGCAGAGAAACTTCTGTTTCTTTATGAAAATCCGGATCAAGCTGCACGAATGGGACAAAAAGGCAGACGACGAGTATTACAAAATTTCACCATGCAACAATACGTAAAAAATCATTTTGATCTCTACGAACAGATTATTACTCAAAATCGATAGTCATTATGTCGCTTAGTTTAATATTCCTTGTTATAATATTTTTTATTTTGACTTTTGATAGCCGAATAAAAATAAAATATATAATAAAATTACTTATATTTTGGTTATTTTTTTATAGGGTAATTATAGGAACTTTTAAGATAGTCGGAATTCCTGAATTTTTTTATGATGATTTAATAATGCTAAAAGACATTATTTTATTTAGCATTTTTATTAAGACATTCAACTATAAATACATTAAAGGGAAACATATAAGTATTTATTTTACATTAATTTTATTGTTAG
>Ga0209918_1000783_pt1 | contig 19326 bp, 20 predicted proteins | sample SalPonD_shore_MG_FD_185712 | JGI IMG/M metagenome (GOLD analysis project Ga0209918, IMG submission 185712) | Salt pond soil microbial communities from South San Francisco under conditions of wetland restoration - Salt Pond MetaG... | ecosystem: Environmental > Aquatic > Marine > Intertidal zone...
GGGATCCCGTAATCAAAACGCTCTTTCTCAAAAGCCCGTCGGCCAATGTAAGAGTCGTGATCTTCATTCTGGTCTCGATCGTCCTGATGACGGTGGATCACCGCCAGAATCAACTTGAATCAGTCCGTTCCGCCCTTTCCACCGTTGTCTATCCCATGCAGTATGCCGTCAACCTTCCCGTCAAGGCCGGGCGCTGGGTGTCCGAGGCGCTGGCCAGCCGCAAGATGCTGTTGGAGGAAAACAGCCGCCTGCGCGAACAGCACCTGCTTCTCAGCTCCAAGTTGCAGCGTTATTCCGTGCTGAAGGAAGAGAACAAGCGCCTGCGCCAACTGCTGGATTCCTCCACGCAGCTCAGCGAGCGGGTGCTGGTGGCGGAGCTAGTGGAAGTGGAACTGGAGCCGTTCCGGCAGCAGGTCATCATCAACAAGGGCAAACGCGACGGCGTCTATAAGGGACAGCCGGTGGTGGACGCCAGCGGCATCATGGGCCAGGTCATCCACGTGGGACCGTTTTCCAGCACCGTGCTGCTGATCACCGATCCCAACCATGCCCTGCCGGTGCAGGTAAACCGTAACGGCTTGCGCGCCATTGCCGTGGGAACGGGCCGCGACGACAGGCTGATGCTGGAGAATCTGCCCACCAATTCGGATATCCGGGCGGGCGATCTCATCGTTTCCTCGGGACTGGGCCGGCGTTTCCCGCGCGGCTATCCCGTCGGCAAGGTGGCCAGCGTCACCCTGGAACCGGGCGAGCCCTTCGCCGATGTGGCGGTCACGCCCAGCGCCCGGCTGAACCAGAGCATGGAAGTCCTGCTGGTCTGGCCGTACGAACAGCATATCGACGAGTCCCTCGAGGTTTCGTCCAACAATAACGGGTTTGGAAAGCCGTGATTTCCGGCAACCACCAGCACCAGGGCGGCTCCGTTATTATCCTGAGCTTTATCGTCGCCTTCATGCTGACGGCCATGCCGTTGCCGGACTGGGCGGTGAACTGGCGCCCTGCATGGGTCGTCATGGTACTCATCTACTGGTGCATGGCGTTGCCTGAGCGGGTCGGTATCGCTATCGGCTGGGCGCTGGGCCTGCTGCTGGACGTGCAGCAGGGCACCATTCTCGGCCAGCATGCCATGAGCATGGCCATCGTCGCCTGGATCACCGTCAAGTCGCACCAGCGGATCCGGGTCTTCCCGCTGATTCAGCAGGCCCTGATGGTGTGCGCGTACATCCTGCTGGTCCAGTTCCTGGACCTCTGGGTCCGCGGCATGATTGGTGTCCCGCCCCGTAACTGGACTTTCTGGGCACCGGCTTTCACCAGCATGCTGATCTGGCCTTGGCTGTTCATTATCCTGCGCGATGTTCGGCGCAAGTTCCACGTGCATTAAGAAACATGATTTTAAACAGGTGTATGGCAGGCACTTCCGGGAAAGCGGCCGCGCTTTCCCGCCGGCCGCTCCTGCAACCTATCGGGCCTATCGCGGCCGGCTTTATTCGTTCCGATGCGGCATTCGTTTACCTTTAAGGACTCCGATCAGGAAACGACCCTGATACGGGGGCGAATCATATTCGCCGGCGTTGCCTCGACGATTCTTATACTGATCATATTGTTTCGTATTTTCACTCTTCAGGTGATCCAGCATGATCACTTTACCACCCTGTCGCAGAGCAACCGCGTCAAGATCGTCCCCATACCTCCCACGCGCGGCCTCATTTTCAGCCGCGATAACGTCCTTCTTGCCGACAACCGCTCCTCGTTCAGCCTTGAACTCACGCCTGAAAGCATACCGGATATCGACAAGACCATTGCCCGGTTGAAAAAGATTATTCCCATCGATGATGACAGCGTGAAACGTTTCAAGCAGCAACTGGGCAAGAGCCGCCGTTTCGAGAGTATTCCGCTGCGTTTTAATCTCAGCGACGAGGAAGTCGCCCGCATATCCGTCAACCTGTATCGCTTCCCGGGCGTGGACGTCAAGGCGCGCCTGAACCGGTATTACCCCCTGGGCGCGAACTTCGCCCACACCATCGGTTATGTGGGTATGATCGACGAGGATGAACTGTCACGGGTAGATCAGTCGAACTACAGCGCCACCAGCCACATCGGCAAGATCGGCGTGGAAAAGGCCTATGAGGATCTTCTGCACGGCCAGGTCGGTTATCAGCAGGTCGAGGTCAACGCCCAGGGACGTATTGTCCGCGTTCTCGACCGCACGCCCCCGGTCCCGGGCAAAAACCTCTATCTGACCATCGACGTGTCGCTGCAGAACCTGGCCGTCAAGGAAATGGAAAACAAGCGCGGTGCCGTGGTTGCCATGGATCCGCGTGACGGTGATATTCTGGCCATGGTCAGTTCACCGAGCTACGATCCCAATCTCTTCGTCAATGGTATCGATGCCAAGACCTACAATGCGCTGCTTAAATCCAAGGATACTCCCCTGCTGAACCGGGCATTGCGCGGCAAGTATCCGCCCGGCTCCACAGTCAAGCCGTTCATCGCTTTTTCCGCCCTGAAGGCGGGACTGCGCAAGCCCGGCGACGAGACCTGGTGCCCCGGCTGGTACAAGCTCAAGGGCAGCAGTCACGTATACCGCGACTGGAAGCACTATGGTCACGGCCATACCGACATGCACGATGCCATTGCCCAGTCCTGCGATGTCTATTTCTACGCCCTTGCCAACGACATGGGCATCGATCAGCTGGATCACTCCCTGGCCCAGTTCGGTTTCGGAACCACTACCGGACTGGATATTGGCGGGGAATCCGCGGGCCTCGTACCCTCGAGAAAATGGAAGCGGCAAACCCAGGGCAAGCCATGGTATCCGGGCGAAACGCTGATCACGGGCATCGGCCAGGGTTCCATGCTGGTCACGCCCCTGCAGTTGGCGGTAGCTACCGCCGCCATGGCCAACCACGGTCACGTGCTCAAGCCGCATTTGTTCAAGATGGCGCGCGATCCCCGCACCAACCAGGTCGTGGCCAGGAGCAGGAGACAGGTGACGCACGTCATCAAGGATCCCAACAGCAGTGACTGGGAGTACGTGATCAACGCCATGCACGACGTGGTGCAGGGACCGCACGGTACCGCAAGGCGCGAGGGGAGGGGCGCCGATTACAAATTCGCCGGCAAGACGGGTACCGCCCAGGTAGTCAGCCTCTCCCATGAGAAGGAGGGGGAAGCCGAGGATCTGCCGGAGAAATTCCAGGACCACGCGCTGTTCATCGCCTTCGCGCCGCTGCAATCGCCGACCATCGCCCTGGCCGTGATCGTGGAAAACGGCGGTGGCGGGTCCTCGGCGGCGGCACCCATCGCGCGCAAGCTACTGGACAGCTATCTGGACAAAAGCAGCGGGAAAGAAAAGGACAAGAGTCAGTCATGAAGGAACAATCCATGGCCCAGCGGCTGCACATAGATATTCCCCTGCTGTTCGGGTTGATGGTGCTGTGTGGCCTGGGGCTGGTCGTCCTGTACAGCGCCAGTGATCAGAACATGGCAATGGTTGTGCGGCAGGGTGTACGCATGCTGCTGGCAATAGCCCTGATGCTGATGATAGCCCAGGTCCCGCCCTCCCAATTGTCACGCTGGTCGCTGTGGATATACCTGATAGCCCTGGCCATGCTGGTACTGGTGCTGGCGGTGGGTGACGTCAGCAAGGGGGCGCAGCGCTGGCTGGATCTGGGCGTGTTCCGGTTTCAGCCGTCAGAACTGATGAAGCTGGCCCTGCCGATGACGCTGGCGTGGTTTTTGTCGGAAAAATCCCTGCCCCCGAGCTTTACCCGCATCGTGGTTGCCATAGTCATGATCATGCTGCCGGTGGTGCTCATCGCCAAGCAACCGGATCTGGGTACGGCGGTGCTGGTGGCGACGGCCGGCTTTGCCGTTCTCTTTATTGCGGGTATGAACTGGCGACTGATTGCCGGCTTTTGCGTGCTGGCCGCCTCGTTCGCTCCGGTCCTGTGGTACCATATGCATGACTACCAGCGCCAGCGGGTGCTGACCTTCCTGGATCCGGAAAAGGATCCGCTGGGTGCCGGCTATCACATCATCCAGTCCAAGATCGCCATCGGTTCCGGCGGGCTCTACGGCAAGGGCTGGCTCAACGGTACCCAGTCGCATCTCGAATTTCTGCCCGAACGATCCACCGATTTCATCTTCGCCGTTTTCTGCGAGGAATTCGGACTGATCGGCGTTATCCTGCTGATAACCATCTACATGCTGATCATAACGCGGGGCTTGTACATAGCTTCCAATGCACAACAGACTTTCGGTAAACTGTTCGGAGCCGCCCTGATAATGACTTTTTTCGTTTATGTTTTCGTTAATATGGGTATGGTTTCGGGGCAGCTGCCGATTGTCGGCGTACCGTTGCCGTTAATCAGTCACGGGGGGACATCCCTGGTGACGCTGATGCTGGGCTTCGGCATTCTGATGGCGATACACACACATCGCAGGTTATTGTCGGGTTGATGTTCATGTTGCGTTTTTATGCTGCCCTGGTCGTGCTGGCGTTTGCGGTGTTATCCAGCGGCGTACAGGCGCGCGGCCTGGATCAGAACGAGGTTCGCTCCTTCGTGAAGGAAATGGTCGAAAAACACGGTTTCGATGCCGCCCGGCTCCAGAAAATTCTGGACGATGCCAGGGTGTCGAAATCCGTGCTCAAGGCTATCTCAAAGCCGGCGGAGGCCCTGCCCTGGTACCGCTACCGCCCGATCTTCCTGCGTGAAAGGCGTATCCGCGAGGGTGTGCGTTTCATCGAGAACAACCGGCAAACACTGCAACGGGCCGAAAACAAATACGGCGTGCCGGCGGAGATCATTACCGCCATTCTCGGGGTGGAAACGCGCTACGGCGATCAGAAGGGCGGCTACCGCGTACTGGATTCCCTGTCCACCCTGGCCTTTGATTATCCGGCGCGCGGCGATTTTTTCCGGAGTGAACTGGAACAGTTCCTGCTCATGACGCGGGAACAGGGTCTGGATCCGCGCAAGGTCATGGGTTCCTACGCGGGGGCCATGGGTATACCCCAGTTCATCGCCAGTTCCTACCGCAATTATGCCGTTGATTTCGACGGCGACGGCAAGATCGATATCTGGAACGATCCGGCGGACGCCATCGGCAGCGTCGCCAATTATTTCAGCATCCACGGCTGGGAGCCGGGAGGGAAAGTCGCTGTGCCCGCACTGGTCAGCGGAGATGAATACCGGGCGGTGCTCGGCGAGGGACTCAAGCCCGATCTTGCCGTATCGAAACTTCCCGCCTATGGCATATTCCCCCAGCAGTCCCTCAAAAACAGCGCCGAGGTCAAGTTGCTGGAATTTGATCTGAACGGTGGCGAGGAATACTGGCTCGGGCTGCAGAATTTTTACGTCATCACCCGCTACAATCACAGTGCCCTGTACGCCATGGCGGCCTATCAGCTTTCCCGCGCCATCAGGCAGCGGTATGACAGCCAGGTGGCTGACAAGTGAACATGAGGATGCCGGAATCCATCCCGACCCGACGGTTCCTGCTGCCGCCACTGCTGCTGACACTGTCCGCATGCTCGGTGGCGCCCTACCGCGACAGCGGTCCTCCGCCCGGCAGTATCAATGTCTCTTCCATTCCCAACGCGGTGCCGAAAGTCGAACCGCGCAGTAAATTCGGTAATCCATCGTCCTATGTCGTTAACGGCAGACGCTATTACGTGATGGCGAGCAGCAAGGGGTACGTGGAACGGGGAATCGCGTCGTGGTACGGGAGGAAGTTCGACGGCCACCGTACCTCCAGCGGCGAAACCTATGACATGTACGGCATGACGGCGGCACACAAGGAACTGCCCCTGCCCACATATGTCGAGGTGACAAACCTGAAAAACGGCCGGCGTGTCGTGGTAAAGGTCAATGACCGCGGACCATTCCAGAAAAACCGGATCATCGACCTTTCTTACGCAGCAGCGGCGAAACTGGGTATAATAAAGCACGGGACGGGCCTGGTGGAAGTGCGAGCCATCGATCCGCGTACCTATCACAGGAAGAAACAGACCATCCAGGCAAAGGCCGGCAGAGCAGGCGGGAACAACGGCGGCAACCCGGATTTCTATATCCAGGTCGGCGCATTTTCCAAACTGATAAATGCGCAGAATCTGCGTACGCGCCTGTCAGACCTGACCGCCGGCATGGTGCATATATCCGAGGTCAACGTGCGGGGCATGCATGTGTATCGCGTGCGTATCGGACCACTGAGCAATGTCGATGTTGCTGATCACATCGTGGCTGAACTGGAACGTTTCGGCGTCTTCGATCATCATATAGTTGTTAACTGATCTTTTAACTAGCGTGACATGAGGTGTTGATCATGTTGTTCAGGCTGTTCACTCGAGTCATCGCGGCGGTATTTCCGCTGTTCCTGTTTATGAATTCAACTTCAGCGGCAACCATAATGCCGTCGCCTCCCGAGGTGAACGCAACATCCTATCTCGTAATGGATTACAACAGCGGCCGGATCCTTGCCCAGAAAAATATCGACAAACGCGAGAAGCCCGCGAGCCTGACAAAAATGATGACGGTATATATCGTCGCCGAGGAACTGGATTCCGGAGACATTCATCTGGATGACAAGGTCACCGTCAGCGAAAAGGCCTGGCGCATGCCGGGGTCGCGTATGTTTATCGAGGTCGGCAGCAAGGTCAAGGTATCCGATCTCCTGAGGGGTGTCGTTGTGCAATCCGGCAATGATGCCAGCGTGGCGCTGGCCCAGTATATTGCCGGCAGCGAGGATGCCTTTGTGGCCATGATGAACCAGTACGCCAAGAAGCTCGGCATGAATCATACCCATTTTGCCAATGCCACCGGATTACCCCACAAGGATCACTACAGCACGGCGCGGGACCTGGCCACACTGGCCCGGGCGTTGATCCACGATCATCCTAACGAGTACAAGCTGCACAAGATAAAGGAATTCACCTACAACAATATCAAGCAGCCGAATCGCAACCTGCTGTTGTGGCGGGATGACAGCGTCGACGGCGTCAAGACCGGACATACGGAAAACGCCGGATATTGCCTGGTGGCGTCGGCCAAGCGCGATGGCATGCGCCTGATCTCCGTGGTCATGGGTACGGACAGCGAGGAAGCCCGGGCCCGCACGTCGCAGACCCTGCTCAACTTCGGCTTCCGGTTCTACGAGACCCACAAGCTTTACGCCGCCGGCAAGAGTATTACCAGCAGCCGCATATGGAAGGGAGACCGGGACAATTTTGACCTGGGTATCCGCAAGGATCTCTGGGTGACCATTCCCCGCGGCAAGTATGATGACCTGGATGCTTCCATCAAGTTGCCGCCGGTTATCATGGCTCCGGTTAAGAAGGGGTCCGTGCAGGGTCATCTCAAGGTTTCTCTGGACGGAAAAGAGATTGCCACCCGACCGCTCGTTGCCCTGGAAACGGTCGATGAAGGCGGCTTATACGATCGGCTGAAGGACGAAGTCAGACTTCTTTTCCAGTGAGCCAGGCGGCGTCAATCGTATATCTCAACGGCCGGTTCCTTCCCCTGGAAGAGGCGCAAATACCGGTTATGGATCGGGGTTTCCTGTTCGGAGACGGCGTCTATGAAATGCTGCCGGTGTACGGAAACGCGGCCCTCCGTGAGGACGAGCATCTTGCGCGCTTGGCCGGCAGTCTCGATGCTATAGACATTCCCAACCCCCACGATCAAAGCGGATGGAAGTCGCTGATCCGGGAGTTGCTTGACAGGAACCCCGTTTCCGATCACAGATCGGTTTACATCGAGGTGACTCGCGGTGTCGGCGATCGCGATCATCTCTACGACAGTGCGCTGTTAACGCCGACGGTGTTCATGCTGTGCCGGCCGGTAAAGGCCCGGGATTATTCCGGTGGTGTCGGCGCGATTACCCATGCCGACATACGCTGGGACTACTGCCACATCAAGGCCGTCTCGCTGCTGCCCGCGGTCTTGCTGAAGCAGCGGGCCGGCAGGGCCGGCTGCCATGAGGCAATATTACTCAGGGACGGTGAAGTCACGGAGGGGGCATCCAGCAATGTGTTTATTGTGAAGGACGACGTGATCATCACACCGCCCAAGAGCAACGCGCTGTTGCCGGGGATCACCCGTGACTTGATCGTGGAACTGGCGCGCCACACCGGGCTGCCGTGCCGGGAAGAAGCCCTGTCGGAACAGGCGCTGAGGGATGCCGACGAGATCTGGATAACCAGCTCCACCATGGAAATTGCACCGGTGGTTAAGCTGGACGGCTGCAGGGTGGGCACGGGAGAAACCGGTCAGCACTGGAAGCGCATGAAGGCATTATACGAGGAATTCAAACAGAAGTGCGCGGCGGGCAGTCCGGACTGAAGCCGTCCGCACCGGGGGCGAGATGGAGATATTCAAGGAATTCAGCATCGAGGCGGCACACCTGCTGCCCAATCTTCCCGAGGGACACAAGTGCCGGAGGTTGCACGGACATTCCTTTCGCATCGCCGTGCATGTCAGCGGCGAACCCGACGTGAAACTGGGCTGGGTAACGGACTTCGCCGATATCGCACGTGCATTCCAGCCGGTGTTCGAGGAGCTGGATCACCGCTATCTCAATGAAGTTGCGGGCCTGGAAAACCCTACCAGTGAAATTCTGGCACGCTGGATCTGGCACCGGCTGCAACCGGCACTGCCGGGGCTATCCGCCGTGTACGTACGCGAAACCTGTACCTCGGGCTGCATCTATCGCGGGGAACATGAATAAACCGCAGGATGTGCCGGCCTGCCTGCGGGATAAGAAACTTTAACGGGAGGGGTGAGACGACATGTCTGCTATAGAAGTAACGGAACTGCTGGGGGACGGTATAGCATCCGAGCTTCGGGACTCGCTGTATACGGTCGTGGAGGCTCTGCCGCTTGATTTCAAGTTCATTCCGTTTGATCTGTCGTTGGAAAATCGAGAGTCCGGTGACCGCGATCTCTTCGACAAGGTGGTGGGTTCCATGCAGCAGAGCAAGTTGTCGATCAAGTATCCCACCATTACCAGGACCCAGAGTCCCAACGCCGTACTTCGGCGCATGTGTAATTTCAGTGTCATTTTGCGCCCGGTAATATCAATCACGGGAATCAAATCCAATTTCACCGAGGAAGTGTTTCTCTATATCGTTCGCGTGGCGACGGGAGGGACGTATGACGATCCGGGCCGCATGATCGGCAAGGATGCCGCCGTGTCTATCCGCATCGTGGAGCGCGATCCCTGCCGCCAGGCGGCTCGCTTTGCCTTCCGGTACGCCAGCCAGAAAGGCTTGCGTGTCACCTCGTCATCCAAGTACACCATACAGAAAGCCACCGACGGTCTGTTCCAGTCGATCGTGGAAGAAGTTCATAACGAGTTCAGCGACATTCCCTATAATGTGGAATTGTTCGATGCCCTGCTGGCCAAGATCATCCTCAGGCCGGAGGATTACGAGGTCGTGCTGGTACTGAACGAATATGGCGATTTCCTTTCCGATATGGCCAGCGGACTGATCGGCAGCATCGGCACGGGGGCCAGCGGCAACTTCAGTTTCAATGATGACGACAGTGTCGATATCGCCATGTTCGATCCCGCCGGCGGCACGGCGCCGGACATCGCCGGCAAGAACCTGTGCAATCCCACCGCCATGTTCCTGGCCTTCGGTATGCTCCTGGATCACATCGACCGTTACGATGTCGGACACGAACTGCGCCTGGCAATCCTGTCCGCCATCGCCGAGGGTGAATGTACCCGGGACATCGGCGGCAAGCTGGGTACCCGGGAATTCACCGGGGTGGTGGTGGATCGTCTGAAAGGCAAATTCTAGTAAAGACAGTGAGTAGTGAATAGTAATTAGTGAATAGTAAAAGCGGCGGCTTTGCCCCGGTGACAAACGACGGTAACACTATTCACTACTTACTATTCACCATTAACTTCGTAAATCTGCTGCCTTGACTTCTCCGTGATTCCGGAGCTGGTTAACGCCGCGGTTGCGCAAGAGAAGATTATGACTTCAGGCCTGTCCCCCGGTGCAGGAGAAACAGGGAGAAGGATCCCAGGGCGGCGATGAACAGCAGGATGATGGCAAAGGCGGTGCCGATGTTGATGTCCGATACGCCGAGGATGCCGTAGCGGAAGGCGTTGACCATGTACAGGATGGGATTGAATTTCGATACCGTCTGCCAGAACTGCGGCAGCATATCTATGGAATAGAACACGCCCCCCAGGTAGATCAGCGGGGTCAGGACGAAGGTGGGAATGATGGAAATGTCGTCGAATTTTTTGGCGAAGATGGCGTTGATGAAGCCGCCCAGGGAGAACAGCACCGCCGTCAGCACCACCACCGTAAAGACCACCAGGTAACTGTGTATGTGCAGGTGGGTGAAGAACCGGGCCACCAGGGTCACCACCAGTCCCACCAGCAGCCCCCTGGTTACGCCACCCGTGACATAACCGGCGAGGATGACCGGGTTGGGGATGGGAGCCACCAGCATTTCTTCAATATGCATCTGGATCTTGGCGCCGAAGAAGGACGACACGACATTGGAATAACAGTTGTTGATAATCGCCATCATGATGATCCCCGGCGAAATGAACTGCATATAACTGAAGCCGGCCATGGGACCAATACGCCGCCCGATGAGATTCCCGAAGATGATGAAATACAGGGTCATGCTGACGGCAGCCGGTACGATGGTCTGCAGCCAGATGCGCAGAAAGCGGCTGACCTCCTTGATGACGATGGTATTGAATGCAACGATGACGCGTTCTGTATCCATATCTCTCTGGTCAGTTCTCTTGTTCGTTCAGCAGGCGCAGGAACAGCTCTTCCAGCCGGTTAGACTTGTTGCGCATGCTGCGTACCTGGATGTTACATTCACTCAGTAACCGGAACAGATCATTGATCCGTTGCCCCTTCACCAGATCCACTTCCATGGTCAGGGGATCCACCTGCCGGACAGTAAACTCGCCCAGTTCGGGGAGGGTGCTGCACTCCGCATCCAGATCCAGAACGAAGGTTTCCACGTTGAGTTTGGTGAGCAGGGCCTTTACGGAAGTATTTTCAATGATGACGCCGTTGTTGATGATAGCGATATGCTTGCAGAGCGTCTCCGCCTCTTCCAGGTAATGGGTGGTGAGGACGATGGTCTTGCCTTCCCGGTTGATCTGCCTGAGGAACTGCCACATGGAACGGCGCAGCTCCACGTCGACACCGGCGGTGGGTTCATCCAGAATAAGAAGTTTGGGATCATGCACCAGCGCCCGGGCGATAAGCAGACGCCGTTTCTGGCCCCCGGACAGGGTGCGGGATCGATCATGACGTTTTTCCCACAGTCCCAGCTGGCGAAACAGTTTTTCCGCCCGTTCCAGGGCGATGTTGCGCCGGATGCCGTAATAGCCGGCCTGGTTGACGACGATTTCCGTACAGGTCTCGAACAGGGAAAAATTGATCTCCTGTGGAACGATCCCGAGATAGGATTTGGCCGTATTGAATTCCGTGTCGATATCATGGCCGAACACATGGATCTTGCCGCTGGTTTTGTTAACCAGTGAAGCCAGTATGCCTATGGTGGTGGATTTGCCGGCGCCGTTGGGGCCGAGCAGGGCCAGGAAATCGCCTTCCCTGACACATAAATCTATGCCCTTCAGGGCATGATTGTTGTTGCCATAGACCTTTACCAGGTTTTTGATATCGAGTGCGTTCATTTGTAGCGCGAAGAATCAAAACAAAAGGGTTACGGCGACGCCGTAACCCCTCGAGTCAGAATGAGATAGGTACTGGAAAGCCGGCCGGAACCGGAGCTCAGTGTTTGTGCACCTGGTTCCGCTGCTGTTTCTGCTTTTGACCTATTTTCTGCAGGGCCTGGGCCAGTTCGCTGTCCCGGTTGAGTATCAGCCGGAAATAGGCCTTCGGGACCCGGAGCAGCCTGGCCTTGTCCCGGCTCCGTGCATAGGCGGAGCGTTTGCCTTCACTGCCGGGCAGCAGGGCCTGCTCGCCGAAGTAATTGCCCCGCTCGTGTATGGCAAGGATGACTACCTTGCCGTCGTCGTCGAGGGTAAATATCTCGACCGTGCCTTCCAGTACAACGTACAGGCAATCCGCCCGTTCTGATTCCTTCAGGACAAAATCGCCGGGACCGATATTCTTGATCTCGGTCCAGGTGCCGATACTCGCCAGTTCGCTTTCCTTCAGGCTTTTGAACAGGCGCATGCCTTCGACCAGGCTTCTGACCTCCTTGTCCCTGGGCGAGGGGTGCGGGACGGTGACGTCCTCGGACGCGTGGATGTCACTCTTGACGCCGAGATTGACATATTTCCTGTCGATCCGGAACAGCGTGGCATTAAACAGGGAGCGAACCGTGGCATTGCGCCTGCCGGTACGGTCCGAGGCGGCAATCGCCTGTTCGCCGAAGAAATCGCCGGGTCTCAGGGTGGCGATGGGCAATTCGCGGCCATGGCCTCCGGTGCCCCGGATGTATACCTCGACAGCGCCGTCCAGTACCACGTACATGCAGTCCCCGATTTCGGATTCCTTGACTATGGTCTTTTTGGCTTCGTATTCTTCAATACCGTTCTCCGGCGCCTTGAGGATCTGCTGCAGTTCAGCATCCGAGAGAGAACTGAAAAGAGGGATCTTGCGCAGAAGACTGACATCAAGAACTTGATCGGTCATGGCTCATACTCCTTCGCCATCGAGGCGTTGTCACCGGCCACAGTCACATCCCGGCCACAGGAAAATCCGGTGTGGCGCCAGTTTTCCTTGATAACACTTTGATAAGCATGGAATAAACCTTGCAACAAGGCAATCCCTGCTGGTATTTACTGTGACCGTATGCGCAGTTCCCCGTTTTGCCCCGCGCGCACCGGAAACGCCGCCGGTTCCGGCGGCAAGGTGTCGGTGCGAAATTCTGTCCTAAATGAATAACCTCATGAATTTAATGATAAATCGGTGAATTATCGGCCCCGGATTACTTCTTGCCCTTGTAAGCCCGGACAGCCTGGTTGAACAGATCGGCAACCGACTGCATGTCGTCCACCGCCTTGTTATGCAGTACCACGACCAGCTGATGGTCGTGCTTGGTGGCATCATCGCCCCAGGTCTTTTCCTGCTTGTCCAGGCAGGCGATATAGTCGTTGCCGTCGGCAATCATCCTTGGTGGAGTTGCGGCCGTCAGGAATGCTGGGTTTGTCAGGATAGGCGCAGGCCGAATTCAGTTCCTGGGCGCGCTCTTTCAGTTCTGCCTTCTGCTCCGCCGTCAACTTGTCCTTGTTGTTATTGTTGTCTTTGTCGGCGGCGAGAAGGGGGCCGGACAGGCACAGGGCGGAGATGATAATCAGGATCTTGGTTCTCATAGTACTCATACTCTCTCTGCAGTGTTTTCCGATATGGGATCAAATGGATTAGACTGAACCCGCTCAGGGGCCGATTTTGAGGCTAAAACCTGAACCAATTCAATAGTGAAACCCCTGATTTGCAAAGGTTTCCCGCTCTTATCAAGTCCCGGATGGCTCACGGGTCGGCCGGGCTTTCCAGAGCTGCTCTGAATCTTATGTTACGCTTTTTGCCGTTACAACTGAAATAGTTACATAAAATGTGCCCGGACGATACCCTGTTTGATTTTCCCTGCGAGTTTCCCATCAAGGTCATGGGGGAAGCCGCTGATGACTTCGACAGCCTGGTCGTGAGTCTGGTGCGCAGGCACAGCCCCGATCTGGGCGAGGGCGCGGTGCGGACACGCAAGAGCCGGCGCGGCCGTTACATGGCCGTGACGGTGACGGTACAGGCACGCAGCCGTGCCCAGCTGGACGCCATTTACCTGGAACTGACCGCCCACGAGCGTGTACTCATGGCATTATGAAGACTGCAACTGTCAGGCAACTGGAAAGGATGGACTACGAGCCGGCTTATCAGGCCATGCAGGCATTCAACGCCGCGCGGCAGCCGGATACGGTCGACGAGATCTGGTGCCTGGAACATGCGCCGGTATACACCCTGGGCCTGGCGGGCCGGACGGAACATGTCCTCGATGCCGGGGATATCCCCGTCGTCAAGGTGGACCGCGGCGGCCAGGTCACCTATCACGGTCCGGGGCAGCTGGTGGTGTACCTGCTGCTGGATTTGAAGCGCAGCGGCATCGGCATCCGTGATTATGTGCAGCGGCTGGAGCAGTCGGTCATCGACATGCTTGCCGGGCTGGATCTCGATGGCGCCCGCCGTGATCGGGCTCCCGGGGTGTATGTGGACGGCAGGAAGATCGCCGCCCTCGGCGTACGTGTGCGCCGCGGCTGCTGTTACCATGGCCTGGCGCTGAACGTGGCCATGGATCTTGCGCCTTTCCGCGGCATCGATCCCTGCGGCTACCGCGGCCTTGAAGTCACGCAGATCAGTGATTACGGTATTTCCATGACTGCCCGCGAGGCGGCCGGGTATCTGTTGCCCCAACTGAGGCGGCAGCTCGGCTATCAGCACTTTCAGCGGGAGCAGGAACCACCGCGGCACCTGGCCGGTGACGGGCACCGGGATGTCGCCTGAACGGGAGTTGCCATGACGGAGAAAACCGAACGCAAGACGCCGGATCCGGAACAACGCGGCCGGCTCAAAACCGCGAAAATCCCCATCAAGGTCGTGCCCGAAGAGGGCCCCATGCCGCGCAAACCGCGCTGGATCCGCGCCAAGGCGCCGACCCATCCGCATGTGCTGGAGCTCAAGCGCCTGATCCGGGAGCATAACCTGCATACCGTGTGTGAGGAGGCCGCCTGTCCCAACCTGGGCGAGTGCTTCACCCATGGCACGGCCACCTTCATGATCATGGGTGATTTGTGCACCCGCCGCTGTCCCTTCTGTGATGTCGCCCACGGCCGGCCCGCGCCGCTGGATCCCGAAGAGCCCGCGAACCTGGCGCGCACCATCGAGATCATGGGTTTGAAATATGTGGTCATTACCTCAGTGGATCGGGACGATCTGAAAGACGGGGGAGCGGGACATTTTGCCGCCTGCATCCGCGAACTGCGTGAGCGGATGCCGGACCTGACCGTGGAAGTGCTGGTGCCGGATTTCCGCGGCCGCATGGACCTGGCCCTGGAAGTGCTCCTCGATCAGCCGCCGGACGTGTTCAACCACAACCTGGAAACGGTACCGCGGCTGTACCGCAAGGCCCGCCCCGGTTCCGACTATGCCTGGTCGCTGAACCTGATCAAACGATTCAAGTCCCTGCATCCGCAGGTGCCGACCAAGTCCGGCCTCATGCTCGGTCTGGGCGAGGAGATCGACGAGGTGAAAAAGGTGCTGCAGGATCTGAGGGAGCATGACTGCGACATGCTGACCCTGGGCCAGTACCTGCAGCCCAGTCGCTACCATCTGAGGGTGGAACGCTTCGTCAGCCCGGACGAGTTCGAAGACCTGGGCGAATACGCCCGCAGCCTCGGTTTCCGCAACGTGGCCAGCGGTCCCATGGTGCGCTCGTCCTATCATGCCGATCTGCAGGCCCGGGGAGACAGTACGGTAGGCAAGATCGTTGCTTGATGGATATCATCAAGGAGCTGGTTCTACCCCCTGGCTTTGAACTCGTCCTTGCACTCGCCGGCCTGTTTTTGATGCTGCGCTGGCGCCGTACCGGCGCCAGCCTGCTGATCTTCGCCGTACTGTCCCTGTATCTGCTCAGCCTGGTCCCCGTCAGCCAGGCCATGCTCATCAACCTGGAATCCTGGCCACCCCTGCCGCAGACCGTCAGCGCTGACGGTTACGGGGCCATCGTGGTGCTGGGGGCCGGCCGCTACCCGGATGCCCCCGAGTATTTCCATGACACCGTCAATGCCACCGCCCTGGAGCGGCTGCGCTACGCGGCGCGGCTCCGGCGCAAGACGGGTCTGCCGCTGCTGGTATCGGGAGGTACCGTGCACGGTGAGGCCACGCCGGAGGCGTCAATCATGAACCGGGTGCTGGCGCAGGATTACGGCGGCGCCGCCCGCTGGCTGGAGACCGAAAGCCGGAACACCATGCAGAACGCCATCTACAGTTCGCGCATCCTGCGCCATGAGGGCATCAGGCGCATCTACCTGGTGACCCACGCCGTGCACATGCGCCGGGCAATGTGGGCGTTCCGGCGGCAGGGCATGCAGGTGACCCCCGCACCCACCGTGTACGGCATGTACCGGCTGCACGCCGTGCACACACCGTGGTTCATCCCCACCATGCTGGCCCTGGACTGGAGCCGCCGCGCGCTGTACGAGCACCTGGGGATGCTTTGGTATGAAATCAAATATTAGAGGCAGTGAATGGTGAAAAGTAAATGGTGAATAGTGGTTCGCGAATATGTGCAGTCACCATTCACGATTTACTATTCACTACTTACTGTGTTTTATCCCCTTGAGCCAGTTCCCTGTTGCCGGAGAGAAACAGGTTCGGGTCGACGGACACCTGGTTCATGATCACCCCCCAGTGCAGGTGCGGGCCGGTGGCGCGGCCGGTCATGCCGACCTTGCCGATGACCTGGCCGGCCTTGACCCGGTCGCCTTTTTTCACGTCGATCTCGCTCATGTGGCAGTACATGGTGAGCAGTCCCTGGCCGTGGTCGAGGAATACCACATTGCCGTCGAAGAAATAATCACCGGTGTCGGCCACGGTACCGGCCGCGGCGGCATGGATGGGTGTGCCCTTGGGTACGGCGATGTCCAGGCCGCTGTGGGGCGCGCGCGGCTGCTTGTTGAAGTAGCGGCGCAGGCCGAAGGAACTGCTGATGATGCCGTGTACGGGCATGTGCATGGTGAAGGGAATGTCCCCGGACGGCGTCCAGCTTGCCTTGGCCCGGTCGATGATCTTGCGTTCGCGGCGGATGCGCTTCATATCCAGGGGCGTGGGATTGACCTTGCGCTTGTTCTTGAGGGTGATGTACTGGCTTTCATATTGTTTGTTCCGGACCTTGAAAGCCGTCTTTTCCGTATCGCTGCCGCGCTTCACCTTGAGGAAATGCCGCCCCGGCTGTTCCGACAGGGGTATGCCCACCACCGCCTTCCAGTCACCGGGCTGGCCCACGACCATGACGCGGTGACGGCCGAGGAAGACTTCCGGTCGCTTCTGGCCGGGCACGGACACGACAGCGACGCCGCCGGGCGTGCTGGATTCTTCGGGCAGGGTCTGGGCGGCGGCCAGGACGCTCCACAGGAGGACGGCCAGGAGGGTGATACAGGTTCTACTCTTCATCGGACACCTTGTTGACGGTTGCATCGACGCGGCCCCTGGCCAGGCGCGCCCGGATAACATCACCGGGCCGCAGCGCGGATGCATCCCGGACGATGGGCGTCTCCCCCGCCCGCGTGATGATGGCGTAACCGCGCTCAAGGGTTACCAGGGGACTGACAGTATGCAGGTTGTGCGCCGTGTTCTCCAGTTTCTCCCGCAGCGCTCCCAGCCGGTGCCCGATGCCGCTGTGCAGCTTTTCCTGCAGATGACGGCAGCGGCTCTGGTGGTATTTGAGCAGCTGTTTCGGGTTGTAGTGATTGATGCCGGCCTGCTGCTTCAGCAGTTGCGAACGTTTCCCCGTGATCACCGCGCCGACGGCTTTCTCCAGGCGCAGGCTGAGGCCGTCCAGGTGCTGGTTGACGGTCTGCAGGCGGCGCGCCGGGTGAGGCAGGCGCTTTTCACAGTAGCGCAGTTGTTCGCCGATCTTGCGCAGGCGCTGGTTGATCTGCCCCAGCAGCTTGTTGCGCAGGGCGTTGACGCGCTCGGCCTGCTCCGCCGCGTCCGGACTGACCGCCTCCGCCGCCGCCGAGGGCGTGGGGGCGCGGACATCGGCGGCGAAGTCGGCGATGGTAAAGTCGATCTCGTGGCCGACGCCGGCGACCACCGGGATGGGCGAGGCGACCACCGCGCGGGCCACCGTTTCCTCGTTGAAGGCCCACAGATCCTCCAGGGAACCGCCGCCGCGGGCCAGGATGAGCACATCCGCTTCGGCGCGCCGGCCGGCCGTGGCCAGAGCCCGGGCGATCTGCGCCGCCGCCCCCTCGCCCTGCACCGGCACCGGATAGACAATGATCCGAGCGCGCGGCCAGCGCCGCGCGAGCACGTGCAGGATGTCGCGCACCGCCGCGCCGGTGGGCGAGGTGATGACGCCGATGCTGCCGGGAAAGGGCGGCAGGGAGCGCTTGCGCGCCGCCGCGAACAGGCCTTCCTTGTCCAGCCGTGCCTTGAGTTCCTCGAAGGCCTTCTGCAGGGCACCGACCCCCGCCGGTTCCAGCTGCTCCACGATGAGCTGGAATTCACCGCGGCCCTCGTACAGGCCGACGGCGGCCCGGACCAGCACTTCCATGCCGTTTTCCGGCGTGAAGCGGATGAGCCGGTTGCGGTTTTTGAACATGGCGCAGCGCACCTGGGAATTCTTGTCCTTGAGGGAGAAATACCAGTGTCCCGATGCCGGCCGGGCCAGGTTGGAAATCTCGCCCTGGACCCAGAGCGGGGGAAAACTGCCTTCCAGCACCGCGCGCACCTCCCGGTTCAGCCGGGTAACGCTGTAGACGTCCCGCCCGGCCGCTGGATTCGCTGTTTCGGTGAGTTCGGGCTGCATGCTGATTTACCGTGGTTGCGGCAGTCTCTATAATGTCCGGCTATTTTACATATCTGGCCGGTGTCTGAAATGCGCATTACCGAAGAAGCACTTACTTTCGATGACGTCCTGCTGGTCCCCGCCTATTCTCAGGTCCTGCCCCGCGCGGTCAGCCTGGAGACGCAGCTGACCCGTGCCATCAAGCTGAATATTCCCATCATGTCCGCCGCCATGGACACCGTGACCGAGGCGCGCCTCGCCATCACCATGGCCCAGGAGGGCGGTATCGGCATCATCCACAAGAATATGAGTCCCGAGGAGCAGGCCCGCCAGGTGCGCCAGGTGAAGAAATTCGAGGCCGGCGTCATCCGCGATCCCATCACCGTCGGTCCCGACACCAGCATCCGCGAGGTGCTGAACCTGACCCGCTCCCATAACATCTCCGGTGTGCCGGTGGTGGACGGGACCGAGCTGGTGGGCATCGTCACCAGCCGCGACCTGCGCTTCGAGACCCACTACGATGATCCGGTCAAGAACATCATGACCAAGAAGGACAAGCTGGTGACCGTGCAGGAAGGGGCGAGCAACGAGGAGATCACCGCCCTGCTGCACAAATACCGCATCGAGAAGGTGCTGGTGGTGAACGATAACTTCGAGCTCAGAGGCCTGGTCACGGTCAAGGACATCCACAAGGCCCAGGAATTTCCCAACGCCTGCAAGGACGAACACGAGACCCTGCGCGTGGGTGCCGCGGTGGGCGTGGGCCAGGGTACCGAGGAACGGGTGGCGGCCCTGGTGGAAGCCGGTG
>Ga0209918_1000785_pt1 | contig 19261 bp, 15 predicted proteins | sample SalPonD_shore_MG_FD_185712 | JGI IMG/M metagenome (GOLD analysis project Ga0209918, IMG submission 185712) | Salt pond soil microbial communities from South San Francisco under conditions of wetland restoration - Salt Pond MetaG... | ecosystem: Environmental > Aquatic > Marine > Intertidal zone...
TAAATACTCTTAATATCAGACTTAATCCCAAGAGCTTGATTTTTTATTCTATTTGCTTTTTCTTCAACGTTAGTAAGGCTTCTACTTTCTCCCCTCTTTTCACAATAATCTAAGATAGAAATAGCATCATCTAATAGATTAAAAACTTTATCATTATTTTCATATAAATAATATTTAGTATCTTGAATTTTTTGAATCGCTCTATCCATCTGAATTTCTAATTCAAACACATAATCAATTAATGTGGTCTGTTTTCGCTCTTTTAAGATATAAGATTTCTCCCTCATATCATCCATTACAACTTTAATTGCTAGATACCACAAAATACCAGCAGGTATCCAAAATAAAATTGTAACTAATATCATATTAAAAATACTTCCCAATAATGAAATTAAGAAAGATGATAAAAGAAGTGTGAGTCCCTTTCCGATTTGTTCAGATAAATTAAATAAAGATGTTGCTGTGCCTTTATGTTCGGGTAAATTAACATCGATCATGATGGCACGTTTATTGGCAACAGGTCCAGAGCTCAAAGTTGAGGCGATTAATGCGAAGATAAAAAAATAAATATAGCTGGGATATGCACGAAAAATTTCTACAATTGATAATAAGATATAGGTCCAAATCTCTTGTGTGGGTATTAAAAGGGGATATGCAAGATTTAGTCTATTAGTATCTATAGGTTGAATAGATAATATTGTTAAAAAGCAAAAAGGAATTGTTAAAAACATACATATGGTAGCTAATCTCGTTCTATTTTTTTTATTCTTCCTAAATAACACATCACCTAGATAAGAGAGAAAAATATTTCCCAACACATAGCCTACACCTACCATTCCCGCAAATATAGTGGATGTTTGAAGACGTATCTCCTGCGGTAATTCATTAAAATAATGAATTGCCAACATTGATGTTAAAAAGTAAATTAGAACAGTTCCTGGAATAATAGCAAAAAATCCTTGTATTGTTAGGTAGAGATTAGTTTTTTTACTAAAGATTTCTTTCAAATCATCTTTGGAAATTCTATAGCTGTATTCTAAATTTAGTTCGCTTAATTCTGTTAATTCAATCTCTTTGGCACCTCTTGAAGGTAATTTAATAAAAAACATAAGAAATACAACCGCAATAGAAATCCCCGCCATTAATAAAAAAGGAAATCGCCAAGAGAAAACTGGCCCTAAAAAAGAAGATAATCCTTGACCAATAGCATTAGAGGCAGAACTTAATATAGCTATCCACCCAAACCAACCTGAACGTTCCTCGGGGGGTATTGCATCAGATAATATTGAATAACCTACAGGTAAAACGCATCCCAAACCTGCCCCGCTTATTAAGCGAGAAATCATAATCATTGGTAATCCCATTGAAAATCCCGTTAAAAGCATTCCTATTGTCCAAGAAAATCCTCCAGCTAGAATTAGCTTCGTCCTATTAATTCGGTCAGTATAATATCCCCATATTAATGCAAACGCAGCGCTTATTAGAATGAATAAGGAATCGGGGATTGCTAAAAATTCTTCTGGAATTCCAAATTCCTCTTTAATCGCTCCATATGCGGGAATGAGCATATATGCGCAAGTTATAGAAATAAATAGAAGTACGCATACTAAAACAATCGGAATTAAGTCCTTTTTCTTAATTTTTGTGAGCGGAATATCTGTTCTCTCTTGTTAAATTTAGTTCAAATTAAATTAATTAATAATTTGCAGATAAAAAAATTTTAATATAATTCATAAAATAGGTATTTTATTATATTATTATTTTCAGTATTAATATTGTTTTCACATAAGCTCCTATATATAATGTTCGTTATTTCCCTTCTATTTTTTATTAGCAGAAAATTCTTTATAATAAGATATATAATTCTCTAGGTTTTATTCCTATATCGATAAAGAAATATAAATATAGAAATCTCAATAAGAAAAAAGGCAGTTAAAGAAAATACTTCTTTTCTTATATTGATAATACTATACAAAAATAAGACCATAAATAATAAAGAGGTCCCAGCCATTCCTATGAGGGGAAAAATGGTATTGCTGTTTGTTGCCTTTCTTGCTTTATAATTAGAAAAATTAATGATAAAAAATATCTGCGCAAAAATTAATCCTGCGACACCAGCAATTGCTAATGCCCCTCCTGTGAAAATGGTTAAAAGTACACCTAATACACTTGTTAATATAATTGAATTATAGGGAACTTTATTTTTACTCATTTTTGACAATTTACTAGGTATTAATTTATCTTTAGCCATTTTATAGGCAAGACGAGAGGATCCAATGATGGTCGCATTCATAGCACTTAAAGTGGCTAATAACGCACAGACAATTACACTAATTAATCCTATTATTCCTAATGCTTTTTCTGCGGCTACCGCAATTGAAACTTCCTTCAGATGGCCCCCTTGATTTAAGATACCGGAAACACCTAAAATTGCCATGCTAGAAATAGCGGTTAAAATATAGACTATGATTGAAACAACAAGCGACCATTTCATCATTGATAATCCTTTTTCTCGATCTTTCATTTCATGAGATCCGTAAGCAATAAGCTGAAAGCCTTCATAAGATATGATGATAGATGCGCTTCCTAATAAAATACCGAGAAAATTCATATGAGAGAGAGAAGCAATATCAAAGCCTTCATTCTGTAGAAATAATTCTGTATTTCCGAAGGAATAAAGCAATCCCGAAGTGATAAATAAACTAAGAATCAGTAAAATAGAAATTACTAATATATTTTGTAGTCTAGAAGATTCTTTCACTCCTTTCAAGTTCAATATCGTTATGAAAATAAATATAATAATTACAATAAAAGAGATCAACATAAAATTGAATTCTAAATTAAATAGATAAATAAAATACACGCTAAATGTATAAGCATAGAGAGCCATTGTTGCTATATACCCAAAATAAATTAAGAGCCCAGCAAATTTTCCCAATTCCCTCAAATTTGAACTTGATAATGCTTCTTGTATGCATGTAAATTCTCCCCCAGGATTACACCATTTTGAATTTAATTTATGATAAGAATACACAGTAAATAGAGTTATAATCCCTGTAATTAAATATGATAAATAAGTATAAGGCCCCGTATATTCAGTTATTGCTCCTATTACACTAAATATTCCTCCACCAACCAGCCCTCCAATTCCAATCATCAGACAGCTAAATTTACTTAGGTGTTGATGAAAATCATTCTCATCGTCTTCATTCTGTTTTTGTTCTTTTTGATCTACTAAAACCGATTTTTCATATTGTTTTTTTTCTAGCATGTGAACTTTCACTCGTTTTATTATCGTAAAAGGAGTGAATATAAAACTGAATATTTTCTTATTTTATATCTTATAACTATTTTCTTTTATTAGATTATTCTAAAAATAGTTTACAATGGATAAATTTTTTTGCGCTACATAATAATGACATGAATTTGATTGTTTGAGTGTATCGATAAAAAATTTACCAAAATATTCATTTAATATATTCTTAATTTGGTAGAATAATTAAAATAATAATTAAATCTTTTCGATTCAATCTTAACTTAGTATAAAATTGGAGTAATCTTCCATTTATTAGAATTAATGAATAAAATTTAGTTTATGTTGAAATCCGTAAAAATATAAAGAGATAAATGGGGACTGAGGGATTCGAACCCCCGATCTTCAGCTTGCTCCCTCCCCTTTGCTTTTGGGTTAATTACTTAGGGTTCTGGAGGCTGCCGCGCTACCGTGCTACGCCAAATCCCCGTCTTATCTACAAATACAACTAGTTATACTATTATTGTTAATTTTTTATAATATTTGAAATTTTTTTATTTTATTGTTGTTAAAAAAGAAAAGATGTAAAGATATTATCTAAGTTTTCCTCCGCATACATCACAGAACTCTTTATCATCTTGATTCGACTCTAATGGAGCACCACAGTGAGGGCAAGATTTTTTCGATTCAATATCTTTTCCATTTTCAGGGATATAATCAAATTGGAGTTCCATATCGTCGGGAATAATCAGTATTTTATACTTTTTTCCACATTTTTTACAGACAGTATCTTCCATATTCATAATATTTCCACAGTTAGAGCATTTTTTAAGTAATTTTAATCCACAGTTAGGACACTTCTCTGCATAAATGCTTACTGGAGTATTACATTGAGGGCACCTCTTCTCTGGTCTAAAGAAAAATCCTAAGACTGCTTGAATACAGATTATTGCCGCAATTTCTAAAGGAATAAGAATTTTCCAATTTATCTCGAAATAAAAGATCCCTAATAATATTAAAGGGGTAAAAGAAAATAATGTGAGAAGTAAGATCAAGAATCTTGTTTTTATTTCTAGCCGACGTTTTCTATTATTCATAACTTGAATTTTGAAAATTTTTCTTACTCTTTAATTTATTAAAAGGTAAGCAATAAATAAATAATTACTAATGCACTTAATTTCTTTTTCAAAAGAGATATGATCATTTGAGCTCAAAATCATCCTTATCCAATTTAACTCCACAATAGGGACAAATATCCATTTTTTGATCTTCAGGGCTTAACTTTTCGCCACATGCAAAGCAGAATTTTGCCTTAGTACTAAATTGGTATTTTTTTTCTGAGTCCTTCTTTTTTTGATTATTATCGAGATTACTCATAGGAGAATAAGCAGTAGTGTTATAAATAAAATAATTGGAGTCCAATTATTATTTATTAGGTAAAATGCTAAAATTTAAGAAAAAAGATACATACATCTAATTATAAGATAATATATAAATAGTTAAAATTTTAAAATAATAATAATAATAAATTAAAGGAGGTAGAAGGCAATTCCTGGAAGTCACGGCAGTCTCACCAAAGCAGGGAAGGTTAAGATGCAGACTCCTAAGGTTGAGAGAACGGGAGTAAATGCAACTCCAAAAAAACCACCAAGAATGCGATACAGAGAATTATATAAAAAACGTGTTATTAAGGGAAAATTTGGGGGCCAGCCAGATAGTATCGCCGCTAAGCGTTCCAAATATAAATCTTAAATTTCCTTATTTTCACTTTATTCTGTATTTAAAATTATTTCTAATTGTCGTTCTAATTTTCGGCTCTCTTTTAGATAATAGGAGGCCTTTTCATTATTTTTAATCAATAAGTTGAAAAACGTACTCATTAATTTATTCCATCGAATGGATTTTCTAATACCTGAGATCGTATTTGTATGTAAAAAGCGTTTTGTTTGACTCAGATAATAATTAGCATTCTTAGAACTTTTCCGGTGATGAACGTAATATTCTGAAAGTTCCAAGAATAAGTCCGCTACAAGTTCATGGTATTCATGGCTGATTTTATCAATCTCGATATTTTTTACGCTCATAGTAAGCATTTTTTGAGCTTGAGACAATTTTCCAACCTTTTTATAATATTTAGCACGGAGCAAATGATAATTTAATTTAAGCTTAATTGAATTTTTTGCCAATTCAAATGCTTTTTTAAAAGTTTCGATAGATTTATTGATTTCTTCTGATTGTTGATAAATTAATCCTAAGTAAATATAGCATAGTCCTAAATACTCGTCTTTTTTTGGAAATGATAATTTTTGAGTTTCAATAAAATTGGTAATGATTTCAAAATAACTCTTTGCAGTAGGAAGGAATTCTAATTCAAAATATATCTTTCCTAACTTATAATGGATCTTTACAATATAAGAAACGGGAACCTTTCCCGATTTGGCAATTGAGAGTGCATTTTTGAGATAATTTATTGCAACCTCCTTTTGGTTTAGAGTAAGGGCTATTTGTTTTAATAATAATAAGATGGTAACTACCGCTTTTTTCTGTTTGTATTTATTGAATGTTTTAAGCGCTTTAGTCAATATATTATTGGCTTCTTTAAGCTTATAATTATTAATTAATTCTTCGGCTTTTGTTAAATAATTCAAATTTTCTATAACTTTGAAATTATTTGGAGGGGAATTTAATGAATTATGATGAATGGGATACAATTCTTTAGCGATTAAGCTTTCATAATGAAGGGCAGAGAAGGTAAAATTATTATGATCATCCACAAAATTTTTAGTATCCAATTCCCTTTTTGGTTCAAAAGATCTCAACTCATGAGTTTTTATTTCCATTTGATCAATAACTTCTAATATAGAATTTAAGCTCAATCGACTAAATTTTATCCAATTAGTCAATAAATCACATAATAATTCATCTGAACTATATAATCCTTGAATGATATATGGAGTATAACTTTCAAAAAAAGATCTTATATAGAATTTCTTATATACCAAGTCTTTAAAATAAGTGAAGAATCCTTTCTCTAATATAAAAAATTCAACAAGCGGCTCATTTGTAGAAAAAAATAACGTTTCGGAGGTACGCAATTTTGGAATACCCTTTTCTAATTCCCACGGTAATTGAAATGTGGGCTCTAAGCCGCTTTTTTTTAGCTCTTTTCCAAGTGTATTTATGGTGCTTTCTTCTAAAACTCCTAACTTACTTCGCTTATTCATAAGTGAAATGCGAATTTTGTTGATCCAAACACTCTCATTTTCATCATTTATTACTTCTGGAATAATTAGATTTAGTAATTCAACTAATTCTTTTTTTTTATCGCTAATTGGAAGTTCTATATCAAAAGAAACACGTTTCACAAAATTTTTTAATAATAACATCAATTTTTTTAGAAATTCAAGCATATCCTTGTCCAGATTCCAAAGTTTGAATGCGATTGAGATTTTAAAATTCAGGATTTCGAAAGGAACATTGAATTTCAAGGGAAGATAAATGGGAATCTTCAATGTAAATAAAAATGTTTTATTCTGCTTAAAACTATATCGATAATTATTTTCAATAACCCCCTTAATGGACCACCCATTCTCTTTCATGAGATTATGTACCTTTTGAATCTCATTCAGCGATAAAAGCGTGTAAGACATAATTCTTCTAAAAAATTTTTCAATATATGGATTACTTTAGTTTTAAATTCATAAATGATTTTATGATTATTATATAATATAATGGAAGTATAGTTTTATTATTTTAACTTTAATTTAAAGTTTAAAATAGAGGTTTGAGCCCCTATGGATATCTCAAAATTTAACGAAGCTCTGCGTAAATTAGTCGGGAGGGCAAAAAGATACGAAAAGGCTGGGAATTTAGAGGAAGCAATAGAGGCATGGTTAAGAGTCTCAGAATTCACTTTAAGAACCTCTAAACAGAGAGATTTAGACAGTTCCTATCGAAATATGTTAATTTCCAGAACAGAAGGAATCATTAATAAAATAAAGGTCTTAAAAGCGGAACTTAATAAACCAAAAGCTGAGCATGCACCTCCTCTCGAGCCTAAGGTTGAGGAAAAGCATATAGTAAAGGCCGAAACTTCATCCATTAGCCAACAAATGCCCCCTCCTCAAGAAGAAGCACAATCAGAAGAGAAAGACCGATTAAAGCAAAAAGTGACAACGCTCGGTCCTACCAAGATATCCAAAGAAAAACCTAAAGCAGAGGATTCTTCTGAACTTGATACAAGATCAGGAAAGGCACCTCCAGAAGCACCTGAAATAATTGAAAAATCGGAATTTAAAAATTTACCTAATGGTGTTAAACAAATAAAACCTTCCAAAAATATTGAGGTTTTAACTCCCTTTGACTCTGAATTAGTCAAAAGACGACTGGGTGAAGATATACATTTGAGTGGCCTTAAAAGTCAAGAAAATACTGAAGCTGATGAAATAAGTAAAAAACGAAAGATCATTTGCTCCGTATGTGGAGAAGTAAATTCCGCAGAGAGAGAGATATGTAAGAATTGTGGCACAGAGTTAAAGAAATAAAAGAAGTAATGTTTCGAGTTCATAATTCATACGTATTATGGTACCATGCTTTAAAGTTCTCGAATCGGTCAGAATGGAATTCCGTTAATAAGTTGTTATTTGCATCATTTTTAATTTTTTCAAACAATTGATCGCAAATATCGGGATTTTTTTGTGCAACATTATTTTGCCAGTTAGGATCTTGTGCAAGATCAAATAATTTCTGTTCTGTTTTATCATTTCCCGTAATTAAAGCATATTCATCATCTTTACAAAGAGTCCAGAGAGCCATTCCGCAAGTGATATAATCGCGATTTTCCAAGACATAATCTTTATCATCCAAGAATATTGATAAATCACGACCTTCTAATTCATTTGGAATATCTTTTTCAAGAAAGCCAAAAATCGTTGGCAGAATATCAATATCATATATATAAGAACTGTTCACTCGTATTGGACCTTTAATTTTTTCTGGTGGTTTAATCATAAAGGGAATATCCACTAATTCAGGAAACATGTACTGAGGAACCTTCCCAACCGATCCATGTTCGCCGAAATTATGTCCATGATCACTAATAAAAATGATAAGGGAACTATCATATAAATCCATCTCCTTAAGCTTTTCAATAAAAAATCCAAACCATCTATCGCAAAGGGACACTTCTCCAGCATAACAGGCTTTCATGCTTTCTAATTCCTCATTAGTAATTAAATCCACACTATTTCCATAAATAGGTTGGATTATTTTACTTCCTGAATAGGATTTATCTTTGTAGAGCTCATAATATTTATTTGGTGGATCCCAAGGTTCATGTGGATCAAATTCATCAACAACACATAAATAGTTATTCACATTTTTGTTTAATTCTGCTGATTCAGCGGCTTTTTGAAACGTTTTTGCGGGCATATAATCTTTTTCTGATTTGTAATATTGGATATTTTTAAAATATTTTTTAAGCAAAATTTTTTGAAGTTGTACTTCATAATAGTTTTCTTCAGTCCGTTCTGGGACATGATTTTTAATAATTTTTCGTAATTTTGAATTACTCCCTTCCCAAGTGGGTATATACTTATCATATTCATGCCCTCTAACCGCATGCCATTCATCAAATCCTAGCTGAAAATTCATACAAGGTTTATATTGGTGATAAGTACTTGTGATAAACGTATTAAGATAGCCAAAAGCATTTAAATATTCTGAAAGATGGGTTTGATTATTGGGAATGGGAGTCCATCCAGGAGCTTCTACAAAATCATCGCTTCTAAAATTTACATCCTTATCAAACGGGAATGTTCTTATGCCCGTATGAATTGCCCTGCGCACTGGAATTGTGGGTAAAGCTTCGGGATAGGCTTTATCAAACACTAAACAATCATTCGCAAATTTATCAAAATTAGGCGTGTGAATCCAATCATTTCCATAGGTTTTGCCCGTATGATCTTTTCTTAAAGTATCGAGGATAATAAGAAATATTTTCATTTTTGTTCTCTTTATTATTTCTGGGTTAAAACATTTGTATAATATATATTAAAATAAGTTTTAATAATTAATTTTTATATTAACCTGAGAAAACTCTATCATTATTTTAAAATTAATTGATAGTTTTTATAAATTATATGATTATTGAGTTATTAATCATAGGAAATGAAATTCTTATTGGTAAAACGCTAGACACTAATTCTAATTGGATTGCAAAAAGAATCGCGAAATATGGGCATAAAACACGGAGGATAACGACTATAGGAGATAATTTAGAAGAGATTTCTTCGGCAATTCAAGAAATATTAAGCCGGAAACCAGATATGATTATCACCGCAGGAGGATTGGGTCCCACCTTCGACGATATGACTAATGAAGGGATCGCCAAAGGATTAGGACGCAAATTGGTTTTAAATGAACATGGATATAATAGTATTAAAAAAGCTTATGAAAGAGCTTATGAACAGGGAATCGTGAAATTAGAGGGAATGACAAAAGAGAGAAAAAAAATGGCATATATGCCTGAAGGGGCAATGCCTCTGCCAAATACTAAAGGAACAGCACCAGGAGTAAAAATTAAGGAAAATAACATTCCGATCTATATTTTACCAGGCGTTCCAAATGAAATGAAAACAATGTTTAGAAATGTTATCTTGCCCATTTTAAAGGATAAACAAGGAAAATTCTACCAAAAAGGATTCATTTTTTCGGAAATTGGGGAATCCCATATCGCCCCATATGTAACTGAATTAGAAGAAAAATATCCAGCCCTCTGGATAAAAACTCACCCACGAATTGGTCTCTCTGTAGAAGTGGAAATCTCCATTACTTGTTTTGATAAAGAAAATTGTGAAGAAGATATTAATAAAGCATTAGAAAAATTAAAACAGATAGTAAAAGAATTAGATGGAAAAATAACTAAACAAAATATTTAAATTATGATGGCACCTCGCGGGTGAAAATTCAATAAGCACTCGCATAAAGCATTTCTGCTTATATCATTAACATCATTAATAGTTTGAAATTTCTACGTTTTCAATTTCTTTAGAAATTCTTATCTCTCCTGGAGTTTTATCATCGATTTCACCAATAATCCAGTTTGATATATTATTACTTGAAAGAGCATTTGAAAATTCTTCGACTTTTTCTGAAGCTATAGCCATCAACATTCCACCAGCGGTTTCATGTGCGACACATTCGTTAAATGCATATCCCAATTCATCAGAGAGTTCTTTCGATAGTTTAACAGAAGGAGTTTTGGTAATTATTCCAGAAAGATTAGAATGCTGGAGCATTTCTTTAGCATGCCCAGCAAGGCCAAACCCCGTTACATCCGACATTGCATGTACAAACGAAAAATCCTCAAATGAATGGATAGTTTTAACAACATCTTGATTTGGTGTAGTCATAATTTTTATAGCAATATCAATCGAGTTCTGTAGTTCCGTTCTCGAATAATTGTCTAATAGTTCCGGCATATCCTTTAGAATTCTATAAGCCGCCATAACAGCTTGTAAGCCTATTGGTTTTGTAAGGATTAATTTATCTCCTTTTTTTACTCCGCTTTTTCTTATGATTGTATCTTTATGAACTATTCCTGAAGCTTCTCCCCCTATTAATGGCCAATCACAATATATTGTATGGCCTCCCGCTACTTCTGAGTCTACTTTTTTTTCCATAAAATGTTTTATACCCCGAAGAATTCCTTCTGAGATATAATCAGGAGTGGTAGTAGTGATTGCTAAAAAAACAAGCATCCCACCATTAATATCTAGCACATTCATGGCAAAAAGATCATTCGTTACATTGCATGCTGCGATTTCACCTTGAATCTCTGGCTCATCAACAATAGGGGTAAAGATATCTAAATTTTTTACCAGAACTGAATCCGTTCCTTTGATGGGAATAACCGCCGCATCATCAATATCACCATATAGCCCTGTTTTAATTAAAAGTTCTTCCAAGTTGGATGAACCTAATTTACATGATCATCCATGTATTTTAACCATTGAGGTTAATCTATATTCTCCTTTTGCGCTCATCACCCACAGCCTTCATTCCTTTTTAATTTATGAATTTTCTATGTAAAAAAATATAAGATTATATAAAAATATTAATATTTTCGATAAATTAATCGAAGATATCGATAAATCCCTTAGAAAGATTATTTTATTTTCAAAATAATTTAGAGAAAAATAAAATCTATTTTTTTCGATATTAACTTAGGGATATTATGAGGTCCTTTATAAGAAATTTCAAGATTAATTTCAGATGGTTCTATAGTCTGACCATTATCTTTTATTTCTTTATCAATTTTAAATAGATATTTAAATTTAAAATCATGACCCGCTTTTAAATCATTAACTTGGAAATATTTTGGATGGCTTTCATTTAATAATTTTATATAAGAAGGTGATTTAAGAGTAAAAGACAATTCTTTAAAGTCATAATTAGAAGAATTATTTAATCGTAAATTCATTTCAAGATGATTTCCGAATGTTTTGATTTTTTTAAATAGAGTAGGCTCTTTAAAATCAGGTACTTCCACACCGATTTTCGGACTTATTATTTTTTCATCAATAATTTTTGCATCTAACTTATCTTTGTCAATATATTTTAATAATAAGTCTTTTATTCGTTCTCTATCTAATCCAATATAATTTGAAAGAAGTTCAATTGAAATAGGATTCATAATGTTAAGATAATGTTTCACTTGAAATAGAAATAATTTTTCATTGTGTTTATTAACAAATTTTTTTAATTTGTAGATCATTAGTTCTTTTGTTTGTTCCCATTTTTCCAGGATTGGATTTATATATAAGTCAAAACCATCTGATTTTGGCTTAAATATTTCTTTGGTTTCAATAATATTATCAATTTGCTCTTCAGTCTTATCTATAAAGAGTTTGATCTGTGAAGAATTCATCTCTATAGTTTTTTTAGCTTGTTTAAAGTTAGCCTTTCTCATTAAAGCATTTAATTTCAGTGTGAGATGTTCGAGATTATGATTTAACTTCTTAATCCCATTAATGCCATATGTTATTATCTCATTTATGTATGATTGAACTATTTGAAATGTTAATTCATTGCTTATCCCGTTAATACCATTAATATTTGATAATTCTTCAGATGATTTAATAGAGAATACCGTTTCAGAAATTTTTTGCTTTAATGATTTAATTTTTTTATCTATTTTATTTAGATAAATTTGTATGTCTATTTTCACTGTAATCCATTTATTAATAAGATCTTTAAAGAGGTCATCAAACTCAATATTATTAATCATAGTTTCTCTAATATCTATGTCCAGTTTAAACAAATTTTTCCGAATTAATGAAATATAATTGAATTTTTCTTGAAAGTCCTTTTCTGAATATGCATCAAGATCTAAGGCTTTGTACCAAGTATCATCTTTTTTAATGTAATCAAATTGGGCTTTTAAAATAGTAATTCGATCCATTAAAATATTGATTTTGGATTGGAGATTGGATACATGCTCTTGTTTTTTATCCTCACAAATTGCTGAAAGGCTGCTTCGGATTAAAGATAATTCATCAATAATTTGTATTTTAGTATCCTTCCAATCTTCGATTAAATTAAAAGCAATTCGTTTATACTGGAAATTATTTATTCTTTCATTAAAGCTATGGATTTTTTTAATGATATCATCATACATTTGATTTAATTGAATTTCGGTGGTATTAAACTTGAAATCATTTATGTAAGTATTTATTTTTTTCCTAAATTCTGCGGGAATCCTCTGAAAGGTCTCAATTTTTTCTTGTAAAAATGAAATTTCTCTCGTAATTTTTTCTACAGTATTTTTAATAGAAGGAAAATTTAATTCAATTAGTTTTAAAGTATATTCTATTTCCTGCTTAACATTTAAATCATGTTCATTTTCCAAGAATACAGTTAATTCAATATACAACCAAATTCCAATTTTTTTTTCTTGTAAAATATTAATTAATTTTTCAAGCAATTCAACGTATTGCTTACGTTTTCTCCAATATTTAGATTCCATTTCATATAAAATTTTTGTGATCTCTTTTTCAATTTCTAATTGATACTCTTTATATAATTGTTTAAAAGTTAGAGCAATAGTTTCTCGTATATTTTCAGAAGGATTATCTAATTCTTTAAAGAGATATGGAAAAATTTTTTGAATATGAGTTTTACATAATTGATATAATGCCTCTTCTAAAATGTAGTTATATGAATCTTTACCAAATTCCGAAATTAAATTGATTAAATTCGCCCAAATTTGTTCAAAGTTATTCTCTGCAATAACATTTAGGGTATCAATAACTTTATTCTGAATTCCATATTGTTTATTTTTAAGGAAATTAATTATTTTAGGAATAAAGGGGATTATCTCCGAAGACTTTTCTTTTCCAATTTCTCCAAATAACCAGATAATTAACTTTTTTACTCGAGGTTTTTCATTATATAAGAGATTTAGTAAAACATAGAAAATTTTTTCTTTTGACACATAATATTGCCCCAAAAGCTTTAGAAGTTCTGCTGCTGCTTGAGAAACATCATCATCCTCATCTCTTAGATTTATTATTACCATTGAGAGAAGAGGTTCTAAACTTTTGATTTTAGTGTAATCTTGATTAATTAATTTTTTAATAGTTATAATTACCGTAAGCTTAACTTTCCAATCATTATCCATTAATTTCTCTGTAAATTCATCTAATATTGCTGATAATTTATCAGAGTCTATATGAAGGGTTAAAAGCAGTTTTCCAATAATCTTAACTGCTAATCGCCGTACAGAATCGTCTCGATCATATAAACGTGAGCTTAACTCATCTAATAAATCTATTAATAAATTAGGCCTATAGATGGAAATTTGATATAAAATTTCAAGAGAGGCTAATCTAATCCAAGAATCTTGATCATTTATCAATGTTCCACTAGTTTTAACAGCTTTTAAAGAAATTTTTGAAGATTTATCGCAAATTAAACTAAAATAATTTAATGCATTATAGAGCTTTTCTTGGTCATGTAGAGCATGGTAGCTTTCTATTGCTGAGAATAAATCTTTTGAGGCTTCGGCAAAATTGCCATCCAAGATCAATCTCTCAATATTTTTTAATTTCAAGTTCACTATCTCACAATCTAAACAGAAATCTTAACGAAAGTATGATTTTGTTAAAATAATATAAAATCATTTTATTATATTTTTCCTTTCATTTGAAATAAAAAAAAGGATTAAAGAAAAAAGTGATTTTTAATGAGAATACAGAATATATTAAATTTCTATTCATATTTTTAAAAAGTATTAAAAAAGAAAAGAGAGAATTATTAATTATTTAATTGAATTATTGCGCTCCCTTTCGTTGCGACTCTGTCTCTATAAGTAAGAATTCCTTTATCTACTTCTTTTTCATGCACTAAATTTCTTTCTCGATCTTTTTCTGATATATATCCTCGTTCTCCAGCTTCGAATTGTTCTATAATATTTCCATTACTGTCTTTTATATGTATAGGGGTTATTGTTCTCTGGACTATATCTAAATATACCATATTTCCTCCGATCTTAGTTACTTTTCCCTCAGTCACAAGCGTATCTCCACAACGAACCATTCCAACCATGTCGACATCTATTTCAATTAACTTTCCATCATTTTCGTGATCTAAGAAATCTTCAAATAGTTTTGTTATAAAACCTAGAGAGAATAGCCCATGGGCAATTACACCTTTTAAGCCTGATTTTATTGCAATATCATCTCGAGTATGGATTGGATTTGTATCACCGCTGGCATTAGCATAATCCTTTAGTAAATCTCTTGTTATATCATCAAATTCATCCCTTATTACTTGACCTATTTCTATATCAGCAATTTCTACCATTTTAATACCCTCCTGGCCGAACGGCCGCAGTTACTGTTGGTTTACATACCAATTCACCATTCTGATTCTTAGCGGTAACTAATAATTCAGCAAAAAGAATCATATTTTTTTCAACTAACCATACATTACCCCATTCAGCAGTTACTTTAAGAGTATCTCCATTTTTAATATCCACACAATCTTTCCAATTGTATTTATTTCCCGCATGAAGTAATTTACCCGGGTTGAGAATAAATGATCTTTTCTTTCCATCTTGTTCTATTTTCATTCCCAAAAGTAATTTATATAAGGCTTTTATAGTAAAGTGATTTGCGAATGCTTTGCAAGCAACAACTCCATCCTCTTCAGGTCCGACATATTTCTGATCAGTGAATCCAAAAACTTTCGCAAAATCAACCAGGTTCTTATACCTACAGCGGATCCTTACCTTTCCAGGTACTTTTTTTCCCGGAAGCTCCCTCTTTAATAACTCGGCATTTTCTTTCATCTCTTCTTCGTCCATTTCTATTTCAATCTCACAATTTTTATTTTTATATTATATAATTTTGATTTAATGCTATATAATTGTTTTTATAATTTAAATCTCATATAATCTCTAAGAAATTTACATAATACTTTAAATAAGGGCTATAAAAATCGAAAAGATACTTGTGTAATAAATTTGAAATAAAATCCAAGAAATTTGATAAAATTATCATTATTAAAATCTTTTTAAAAGATCCTCATAAGAGTAATGAGTTTGAAAAAAAGAAATAGGTTTAATTTTATTTCGATCAATTCTTAATTATACTATTTTATCTTTACCTTATTAGTTATTTTTTTAACAATAATTTACTTTCTTTATAATTAGTGAATAAATTTTATTAGAATAAACAAATTAAATAAAAAATAGATAATAAATTTAAAAAATTGGTGGGAATGAATGCCGACAATTGAATTAACCCTTATAGAATTTTTACAGGGCCTTTTTAGCTTTATCATCGTGATTACAGCAGCATTAACAGGTATATTAATTGCATTAAGATACTTTCAGACAAAACAATGGACCTTTCTAACTATTGGTTTAGCTTGGATCGGTGTTGTCGCGGGTTGGATTCCAGATTCGATTAACTTCATTTTAGTTTTTTTTGGCCAACGATTACCATTAACAATATATTTAATAATAGCAATTGCTCTTTATCCTCCAGTGGTGTTATTATGGTTGACCGGAATAACAAAATTACTTGAAATTAAGAAGCGTAAACAATATCTAATTCTCTTTTTAATATTTTGTATAATTTCTGAGATTATATTCTTTATTTTTCTAATAATCGATAAAACTGGATTGGTTGGAGAGTTTATAAGTATTTTTATCGTTGATTTTAAATTATACAGTATGATAATATTATTTCTATCTTTAGTATTGATTATTTTTTCAGGATTGAAATTTGCTTATGGAGCATTTACATCTACAGAGCCTAAGATAAAACTAAAAGGAAATTTTCTTTTATTTGCTTTTATATCGGTGACCATTGGAGTTCTCTTAGATCTTATAACAACTGCTCTCTCTGGGGCTATTGAAGCAATATTATATGTTTTATTACCTATTATGATTGTAATAGCGAGATTAATCATAGCTATATCTTGTATTGCATTTTATTGTGGCTATATATTGCCAAAATGGTTAGAAGATCTCTTTTTAAAAGCGAGTGAAAAATAAATTATTATAATTTACTTTTTTTTTATTTATTGTATTGTTCTAATTATTTTCTCTTATTTTTATTTTTATTTTAGAATCTTCTAACTTCTTATCTTTTCTTGTAATATTAAATTTAATAACTTATTTTAGTATATATTTTATCTCTATTTGAATGCAAAGTAAAATATTGAATTATTCGAGAATTGGGCTGAGATCCATTTAATATGATGAATTGCATTTTATTTTTTTTTAATAATTTTAAGGAATAAGAATCGATCGGGGTCTCTTTTTTGAAATTTTGAAATTTTGAAGGGATTTCAGCGATTTTTTTTGCTTTTTTAAATTCCCGGTACTGTTTTATAGTGAGCTCCTTAATTAATTTATTATTATTATCAAGAATTCCATCAATATCCTTTATTAAAAAGCATTTCTCTAATCCTAATTTTGAGGCAATATGAATAGCTATTGAATCAGAGGTAACCTTCCAACTATGAGGTAAGACATCTTCTTTGTATAAAAAGGAAAATGATTGGAATATAAGCATCTGTCTTTCTTTTGAATTTTTCTTTAGATAATCACTTAATTCTGATAACTGCAAAAAGAGTGGAATTTCGGGAAAGTGGGTATGTAATTTAATAGAATTCCAATCCATCGCAAGTATTGCCTCCCAGTGTGCTAAATCATCACCAATATTCAATTTTTTATCAATTAATCTGATAAAATTAGCATAAGAGCCTCCACCAGTAATTATTATTACCTTATTTAGAATTTTTTTTTTTAAAACTAATGTTCTTAATTGATTAATAGTGAAAAATAAGTCATTTTGATTCTCTAAGATTTTTCCTCCAATTTTTACTAAAATTCGCATAGATTCGGAATAATTTTGATATAATTATTGATTAATTTGAAAATAAAGTGCTCCAGCAACTGCAAATGCCGAAGAGCTTATATGATTAGGAATATTGGTGATCTCTTCATAATATTTAATATTCTTGAATCCCATTTCTTTTAAGAACTTTTTAATTAGGAAATCTGCTGAAAGACCCGTAATTATAAAGAGAGGTTTTTCTCTAAATTGTGGATATCGTAATTTTACATTTTCATAAAAAATAGCGAATTCCTCCTTAATTACTTCTAATTGGTTTTCATAAATAAAGCGAGCAATATTATCTAATTCATTGGTTGATATTTTATTTAGATCCATACATATTATCCTTGCTAATCTGGCATAACAATCTTCTTTTGACTTTGAACGATTATCAGCTGTATCATTCAAATACTCTTTTTCAGATATATTTCCCAATATTCTATGTACATCAGAAATTAAAGCAAATTTTTCAAAAGAAATTCTCACTCTATGACCTTTATAAGGTACAAAATGAGTGATAGAAGGAATAGTAGCTCGTAAGCCGCCTGTATAAATTAATTCATGATTTAACAAACGATCAATATCTATCTTTCCTAAAGGAACAGGAATTGACTCAATAATTGGAACTAAATCAATGGTAGTTGAGCCAGCATCTATTAAAATACAATCTGATATGTATTTTCCCAAAAATAATGAAGTCGATACCCAATTAGCTGCGGCAATAAGTTGATAATTCTCTCTTGCCTCTTTCCATTCTAAAAAGGTGTTTTTTGTCGATATAAATCGTAATTTGTGCTTTTCAAACTTTCTACAAAGAGCGTCAATAATCATTTCCACCCCTTCTTTTTTAGTCTGGAATGCATCTGACAATTCTGCTGTCATTGTAATGGCGATATATTCAACATTATCGACTTTAAAATTAATATCTGAAAATAAATGAGAACCAATTCGATTAAATAAATTCTCAATTTGATGTTTAGTTTTTTCCCAAAAAGGAAAATATTCTATATATGAAAAGGAATCTTTTAATTCACTATTTTGAAAATGGAGGAGCGCAGCTTTTGTATTTGCACCTCCAATGTCCAACCCTAGTATTAATACTCTATTATTTTTTTCTTTCTTATTTTTCAATTTCATATAGTTAGCATATTGATTTTATTTAATTTCAATCGGTTCAGCGTATTTATTTCGTAAATATGAGAGTATAAGCTCTATATTCTCACCAGTCAATGCATTAGTTAAGATATAATCCTCTTTATTTAAGCCTAATGTATTTTGTAAATATTCTATTTCTTGTTGACTAGCTAAGTCCATCTTATTAAAAATAATTTTAATTTGAATATCTTTATTTTTGATAAAATCTCTATTTACTTCATTGAATAGATTGATCTGGGATTCTATATTATATCCGCAAGCCGGGGTGGGGTCAAAAATAAATAAGATTAAATCGGAAATTAATCGTAATGCTAAAATTGCTTGCATTTCTATATTATTTCTTTCAGAAAGGGGACGATCTAAAATACCTGGAGAATCCATTATTTGCAACTTTACAGAATCAAACCTTCGCTGAATTTCTAAATGCCCCAATATTAATTTT
>Ga0209918_1000787_pt1 | contig 19249 bp, 20 predicted proteins | sample SalPonD_shore_MG_FD_185712 | JGI IMG/M metagenome (GOLD analysis project Ga0209918, IMG submission 185712) | Salt pond soil microbial communities from South San Francisco under conditions of wetland restoration - Salt Pond MetaG... | ecosystem: Environmental > Aquatic > Marine > Intertidal zone...
TTCTCTTGGGCTTTTTACTTGTAACTTGAACCTTGTAACGGGCGTCCTGGGCCTGAAGGACGCCGTCAGGCGTCCTTCAGGCCCAGGACGTCCTGCATATCGAACAAGCCGTTCGGCCGGTCCATGAGCCAGGCGGCGGCACGCGCCGCCCCCTTGGCAAACGTCATGCGGCTGGAGGCCTTGTGGGTGATCTCCACGCGCTCGCCTACGTCGGCGAACATCACGGTGTGCTCGCCGACGATGTCACCGGCGCGGATGGTCTCGAAACCGATGGTCTTGGCGTCGCGCTCGCCGGTGTGGCCCTGGCGCCCGTAGACCGCGCAGTCCTTGAGATCGCGGCCCAGGGCATTGGCCACGACTTCGCCCATGCGCAGGGCCGTGCCCGAGGGGGCGTCGACCTTGTGGCGGTGATGGGCCTCGATGACCTCGATGTCCACGCCCTCGCCGAGCGCCCGCGCGGCCATGTCCAGCAGCTTGAGGCACAGATTGACCCCGACGCTCATGTTGGGCGCGAACACGATGCCGATGTCCGCGCTCGCCGCCTCGATGGCCGAGCGCTGCTCCTCGTCGAAGCCGGTGGTGCCGATGACCACGCGCCGGCCGGCCCGGCGGCAGACCTCGAGATTGGCCAGCGAGACTTCGGGGCGGGTGAAGTCGATGAGCACGTCGAAGGCCTCAGTCGCCCCCGCCAGGTCGTCGCCGACGGCCACGCCGAGGGTCCCGATGCCGGCGAGCTCACCGGCGTCGGCGCCGATGACCGAGCTGCCCGGGCGCTCGATGGCCGCGGCCACCTCCAGCCCCTCGGCGCCGTGGACCGCCTCGATGAGGGTGCGGCCCATGCGTCCCGCCGCCCCGGTGATCGCTACTGTGGTCATGTGTCTTCCCGTTTGTTCTTGTTGCCCGCGCCCGTGCTACCAGCTCAGATAGGCAAAGCCCTTTTCCTGCAGCTCCATCAGATCGGCGGCGCCGACCGGCACGACCGTGGCAAAATCGACCAGATCGTCCTTGGTCCAGCCCAGGGATTTCATGGTGTTGTGACAGGCGTGGAATTCCACACCGTACTGCGACAGGCTGGACACGCGCGACTTGATGTCGTCGGAGACGGGGCGCAGCGGCTTTTTGGCCAGGACATGGATGCCGGGGCCGAAGCACACGACCACGATCTTGATATCGTCCGTGTAGCGGCGCAACATGGCGCCCACCGAGAAGGTCACGTCCTGCTGATAGTCCGGGTCGGCCTTGTTGAACTGATAGACCACGTGGTGGTGGGCGAACACGCCCGGAAAGGCCTGCTGAGTCGGATTCTCGGAATCCGCGCGAGCCTGGCGCGTCCCGCCCAGTGCCGCCAGACCGCCCCCGGCGACCAGCCCCCCCAACAGGCGCCGGCGTACCGTGTCCACGGTCCGCGTCCACAGGCGCTCGCGCTCTGAGTTGCTCATGCTCTGTCCTCTTTGGCCTGACCGGTTGCCCGATATCCTGCCCCGCGCTGCTCGGGCAAACGAAACGAGGCCCGGCCCGGGTCGGGCCCCGCCCCCGCGAACAGTCTCAGGACACCATATCGTCGAAGAATTTCTTGACCCCGTCCCACCAGCTGGTGGCACGCGGGCTGTGCTTGTCGCCGGCATCCTCCAGCGTCTGCTCGAACTCGCCGAGCAGCTCCTTCTGGCGCGCCGTGAGATTGACCGGCGTCTCCACCGTCACGCGGCACAGCAGGTCGCCCACCGTGCCCCCGCGCACCGAACGCACGCCCTTGCCGCGCAGGCGGAACAGCTTGCCGCTCTGGGTCTCGGGCGGGACCTTGAGCTTGACCCGCCCCTCCAGGGTCGGCACCTCGAGCTCGCCGCCCAGGGCCGCCGTGACGAAACTGATCGGCACGTCGCAGTGCAGGTCGTTGCCGTCGCGGTTGAAGATCGGATGGGTGCGCACGTCGATCTGCACGTACAGGTCGCCCGGCGGGCCGCCGTTCTCCCCGGCCTCGCCCTCGCCGGCCAGGCGAATGCGATCGCCGGTGTCCACCCCGGCCGGCACGCGCACCGAGAGCGTCTTGTGCTCCTGGACCCGGCCGTGGCCGCGGCAGTTGGTGCAGGGATCGCTGACGACCTGGCCCGTGCCTCGGCAGGTCGGGCAGGTCTGCTGCAGGGAGAAAAAGCCCTGCTGCATGCGCACCTGGCCGTGGCCGCCGCAGGTCTGACAGGTGGTGGCCGAGGTGCCGGGCTTGGCCCCGGAGCCCTCGCAGACCTCGCAGGCGACCATGGTCGGGATGCGCACCTTGACGGTGGTCCCGCGCACGGCCTCCTCCAGGGACAGCTCCAGGTCGTAGCGCAGGTCCGCGCCGCGGAACACGCGCGCGCCGCCGCGCGCACCGGCGGCGCCGCCGAAGATATCGCCGAACACGTCGCCGAAGATGTCGCTGAAGCTCGCCCCGGCGCCAAAGCCCCCGGGCCCGCCGCCCATGCCGCCGGCCCCTTCGACGCCGGCGTGGCCGAACTGATCATAGGCGGCACGCTTGCGCGCATCGCACAGCACGTCGTAGGCCTCGCGGGCCTCCTTGAACTTGAGCTCGGCCTCGGCGTCGTCCGGATTGCGGTCGGGGTGATACTTCATCGCCATGCGCTTGAAGGCCTTCTTGATCTCGGCCTCGCTGGCGTTCTTCGCCACCCCCAGAACTTCGTAATAATCGCGTTTGGACATAACTTTCGCGTTTCAGGTTACAAGCAACAAGTTTCAAGTTACACGACACAAGCCGCAAGGACGCCGCATGGGACCGGAATGCTAGCCGATCCACGGGACGCCGTCACTTGCGGCTTGTGACTTGCAGCTTGTAACTCTAACTTACTTCTTGTCTTCGTTGACTTCCTCGAACTCGGCATCGACCACGTCGTCGCCGCCCTGCGCCGACTGGTCGCCGGCCTCGCCCTGGGTGCCACCGGCCTCGCCCTGGGCGCCGGCCTCGGCACCCTTCTCGGCGTAGAGGCGCTCGGCCATCTTGCCCGAGGCCTCGGACAGGGCCTTGGTCTTGGCCTCGATGGTGTCCTTGTCGTCGCCCTTCATGGCCTCCTCGAGCTCGCCGATGGCGTCCTCGATCTTGGACTTCTCCTCGGCCTCGAGCTTGTCGCCGAGCTCTTCCATGGACTTGCGCGTGGCGTGGATCAGGTTGTCGGCGCTGTTGCGCGCGCTGACCAGCTCGTGGAACTTCTTGTCCTCGGCCGCGTGCGCCTCGGCGTCCTGCACCATCTTGTCGATCTCCTCGTCGGACAGGCCGGAGGAGGCCTTGATGACGATGGACTGCTCCTTGCCCGTGGCCTTGTCCTTGGCCGAGACGTTGAGGATGCCGTTGGCGTCGATGTCGAGGGTGACCTCGATCTGAGGCACACCGCGCGGGGCCGGCGGGATGTCGGACAGGTCGAAGCGGCCCAGCGACTTGTTGGCCGAGGCCATTTCGCGCTCGCCCTGCAGCACGTGCACGGTCACGGCCGTCTGATTGTCCTCGGCCGTGGAGAACACCTGGTGGGCCTTGGTCGGGATGGTGGTGTTCTTCTCGATGAGCTTGGTCATCACGCCGCCCAGGGTTTCGATACCCAGCGACAGCGGGGTGACGTCCAGCAGCAGCACGTCCTTGACCTCGCCGCCGAGCACGCCGCCCTGGATGGCCGCGCCCACGGCGACCGCCTCGTCCGGGTTGACGTCCTTGCGCGGGTCCTTGCCGAAGAACTCCTTCACCGCCTCCTGCACCTTGGGCATGCGGGTCTGACCGCCGACCAGGATGACGTCATTGACCTCGGAGGCCGAGACGCCGGCGTCCTTGAGCGCCACCTTGCAGGGCTCGATGGTGCGGGCGATCAGGTCCTCGACCAGCGACTCGAGCTTGGCGCGGGTGATCTTGACCGCCAGGTGCTTGGGGCCGGAGGCGTCGGCCGTGACGTACGGCAGGTTGACCTCGGTCTGCTGGCTGGAGGAGAGCTCGATCTTGGCCTTCTCGGCGGCCTCCTTGAGGCGCTGCATGGCCAGGGGGTCGCCGCGCAGGTCGATGCCCTGGTCGTGCTTGAACTGCTCGGCCAGGTAGTCGATGACGCGCTTGTCGAAGTCCTCGCCGCCGAGGAAGGTGTCACCGTTGGTCGAGAGCACCTCGATCTGATGCTCGCCGTCGATGTCGGCGATCTCGATGATGGAGATGTCGAAGGTACCGCCGCCCAGGTCGTAGACCGCGACCTTGGTATCGCCGCGCTTTTTGTCCATGCCGTAGGCCAGGGCCGCGGCGGTGGGCTCGTTGATGATGCGCTTGACCTCCAGGCCGGCAATCTTGCCCGCGTCCTTGGTGGCCTGGCGCTGGGAGTCGTTGAAGTAGGCCGGTACCGTGATGACGGCCTCGGTGACCGGCTCGCCCAGGTAGTCCTCGGCGGTCTTCTTCATCTTCTGAAGCACGCGCGCGGAGATCTCCGGCGGGGCCATCTTCTTGCCCTTGGCCTCGACCCAGGCGTCGCCGTTGTCGGCCTTGATGATCTGGTAGGGCACCAGATCGATGTCCTTCTGGACCTCGGCGTCCTCGAAACGGCGGCCGATGAGGCGCTTGACCGCGAACAGGGTGTTCTGCGGGTTAGTCACCGCCTGGCGCTTGGCCGAGGCGCCGACGACGATCTCGTCGTCGTTGGTGAAGGCCACGATGGACGGCGTGGTACGGTCGCCCTCGCTGTTCTCGATTACCTTGGACTTCCCACCCTCCATGACGGCGACGCAGGAGTTGGTCGTCCCCAGGTCAATTCCGATAATTCTTCCCATTTTTACTCGTCTCCCAATGCTGGTTGCTGTCCGCGATGCGTATCCGGTTGGCGCGCCGCTGAATCTGGCGGGATCTTCAACCGGCCCTGCCGGGCCGAATCCCGATCCACGGCCCCGCTGGTTCTCCGCCGGGGCCCCGGTCGGCAGCGGCGCTGCCCGATGCGCTCTACATGGGGGGTAGCCCCTGAGAATTCAAGCCTTTTACCCGCCGCTGTCCGCCCCGCCCGTCGGCGCCTTGGACACCACGACCATGGCCGGGCGCATCAGGCGCTCGTTGAGCGTGTAGCCCTTCTGCATGACGTTGAGCACGGTGTTGGGCTCGGCCTGGGCGCTCTCCTGCATGGCCATGGCCTGATGGAAATCGGGGTTGAAGGGCTCGTTGACCGGGTTGACCTCCCGGATGCCGAACTTCTCCATGGCCCCGGTCAGGAGCTTGAGGGTCATCTCGGTGCCCTCGCGCAGCTTCTCGGCGGCATCGGAGCCCTCGGCCCCCTCGGCGGCGGCCAGGCCCAGCTCCAGGCTGTCGCGCACCGGCAGCAGCTCCTGGGCGAAGCGCTCCAGGGCGTACTTGTGGGCGTTTTCCACGTCCCGCTCGGCGCGGCGGCGCAGATTGTCCATCTCGGCCCGGGCCCGCAGGACCTGGTCCCAGTGCTCCTGGGCCTTGGCCTCGGCGGCGGCCAGGCGCGCCTCGGGGGTGTCGGCCTCGGCGTCCGCGCCGGGGGCCGCCTCGGCCGGCGCCTCGTCCGGTGCCCGCTCGGCCCCTTCCTGCTCCATCAGCGAATGTTCCTCGCCGGCGGTGGTATTCGGCTCGTTGTTGCTCATTCCTCACTCCCTCATCGAATGGTCTGCCCGGCCCCGCACCGTCGGGCACGGGGGGCGAATTCGCTGCGCCCCGGCCGGCCGCAGGGCCCGGGGCGCATGTTAACCGAACATATGGGGGTTACGCCCCAGGCTTCAAGGCCGAGCCGAGCAACTTGGCGGTGATATCGACGATCGGGATGACCCGGTCGTAGGCCATGCGGGTGGGGCCGATGACGCCGAGCACACCGACCACGTCCCCGTCCACCTCGTAGGGGGCGGTCACCAGCGAGCAGGCGTCGAGCACGTCGTAGCCGGACTCCTCGCCGATGAAGATCTGGACGCGCTCGGCGTCGAGCGCGTGGTCGAGCAGCTGCAGCAGGTCGCGCTTGGTGTTGAAGGCCTCGAAGAGCTGGCGCAGCTTGTCGATGTCGCTCATCTCGGCGTAGCTCATCAGATTGGTCTGGCCCGAGACCACGAAGTCGTCGCTCTCCGGCGCGGGCGTGAAGACCTGATCGGCCATCTCGATGGCCGTGACCATGATCCGGTTGACGCTCTCGCGGGTCTCGCGCATGCCGCGCAGCAGCTCCTCGCGCACGCGGTGCAGATCGCGCCCGGCGAATTCGCGGTTGAGATAATTGGAAACCTGCTGGAGCTCGGCGGCGCTGTAGGCGCGCGGGGTCTGGATGATGCGGTTCTGGACGTCGTGCTCGTTGACCACCAGAATGACCAGGACCCGATTGGCCGACAGGGGCAGAAACTCCACGTGGCGCAGGGTCAGGCTCTCGCGCTTGGGCACCATGACCACGCCGGCCAGGCGGGTGACGTCCGAGAGCAGCCCGCTGGCCGAGGCCAGCAGGTCGTCGGGATCGGCGGCGGGGTTGAGCTGGAGCCGCAGGCGCGAGACATCCACCCGCGGCAGCGGCTCGATGGTCAACAGGGTATCGACGAACAGGCGATAGCCCTGCGCGGTGGGAATACGCCCGGCCGAGGTATGGGGCGCTCGCAGCAGGCCCAGCTCCTCGAGGTCGGACATGACATTGCGCACCGTCGCGGGGCTCAGGTCCAGGCCGGCATCGCGGGCCAGGGTGCGCGAGCCCACGGGCTGGCCCTCGCGGATGTAGCGCTCGACCAACGCCTTGAGCAGGCGCTGGGCGCGTTCATTGATGACGGATTCCGTTGCCACAGTCATTTGTCACCTGCAACAGTCATGCTTCACCAACGTCCGGTTCGCCCGCCGCCCGGGGACGGACGGCTCCGCTTAGCACTCTAGCACGCAGAGTGCTAGCAGGAAAGCCGCTGCCCTCATCGGCGCGCCTCGAGCACCGCGGCCGGCCGCGAGCCCCGCGCGCCTGCCTCACGCACGCCGGGGCGGGCTCGGTTGGCGGGGTCGCGGCAACATGCTAAGTTTGCGCCGGATCGGAGAAAAACATGCCCAACGCGTTCAATACCATCGGGTTGATAGGAAAGTTCGGCGACCCCGGCGTGGGCGATACCCTCACGCAGCTGGCCCAGTTCCTCCAGGAGGGCCAGCACGAGGTCCTGCTCGACGAGACCACCGCCGAGGTCCTGCCCAACCACGGCCTGCCCACGGCCAGCCGCCACGACATCGGCCGGCGCTGCGACCTGGTGATCATCGTCGGCGGCGACGGCACCCTGCTCAACGCCGCGCGCACCCTGGCCGGTCTGGACGTGCCCCTGCTGGGGATCAACCTGGGGCGCCTGGGATTCCTGGTCGATATCTCGCCCGACCAAATGACCGCCCGGCTGGCCGACATCCTCGGCGGCGAATACCAGGAAGAGCACCGCATCCTGCTGCACACCACCATCCATCACGAGGGCGAGGAAGTCAGCGAGTCCGAGGCCTTCAATGACGTGGTGGTGCACAAGTGGGAAGTGGCGCGCATGATCGAGGTCGAGACCTATATCGACGGCCAGTACCTGACCACCATGCGCTCGGACGGGCTCATCGTCTCCACCCCCACCGGCTCGACGGCCTATGCCCTGTCCGGCGGCGGGCCCATCCTGCACCCCACGCTCGACGCCATGGTGCTGGTGCCCATCTGCCCGCACACCATGAGCAACCGCCCCATCGTCATCGACGGCAAGAGCACCGTGGAGATCGTGGTCAGCGACAGCCCCCATTCCCATGCCCAGGTGACCTGCGATGGGCAGATCAACCTCGGTCTGGTCTCCGGCGATCGCATCGTCATCCGCAAACACGACCACGTGGTGCGCCTGGTCCATCCGCCGGGCCACGACCACTTCAACATCCTGCGCGCCAAGCTGCACTGGGGGGAGAAGCTGTGAGGCCCGCCGCGCGGGGCAACCTGCCAGGGGCCGGCGGCCGATGCTGAGCCACATCCATGTGCGCAACTTCGCCATCGTCACCCAGCTCGAGCTGGACTTCGGCGCGGGCCTGACGGTGCTCACCGGCGAGACGGGCGCGGGCAAGTCCATCCTGCTCGACGCCCTGGGCCTGGCGCTGGGCGACCGCGCCGCCAGCGAGCTCATCCGCCACGGCGAGGACCGCGCCGAGATCAGCGTCGGCTTCGACGTCGCCGGGGTGCCCGAGGCGAAGGCCTGGCTGGCCGAGCGCGAGCTCGAGGCCGACGGCGAGTGCATCATCCGGCGCACCATCAACCGCAGCGGGCCGTCCAAGGCCTACATCAACGGCCAGCCCAGCCCGGTCCAGGCCCTGCGCGAGCTGGGCGAGATGCTGGTCGACCTGCACGGCCAGCACGAGCACCAGTCCCTGCTCAAGCGCGACGTGCAGCGCCAGCTGCTGGACGACTACGCCGGCCACGGCGAGCTGCTGGGCCGCCTGGCCGGCGTCTATCGGCAGTGGAAGGCCCAGCGCGAGGAGCTGGAGCGGCTCAGCGGGGCCAAGGCCGACCGTGAGGCGCGCCTGGAGCTGCTGCGCTTCCAGGTCGGCGAGCTCGAGGCCCTGGACCTGGGCGCCGATGAGCTGGCCGAGCTGGACCGCGAGCACGCCCGCCTGGCCAATGCCTCGCGCCTGGTCGAGGGCGGCCAGCGCGCCCTGCAGGCCCTGTACGAGGCCGACGACGCCTCGGTGAGCAGCCTGCTCGGCCACTGCATGGGCGAGCTCGAGGAGCTGGGGCGCCTGGACGCCGACCTGGCCCCGGCCGCCCAGCTGCTCGGCGAGGCCACTATCCAGATCCGCGAGGCGGTCAGCGAGCTGCGCCACTACCTGGACCGCCTCGATATCGACCCCGAGCGCCTGGCCTGGGTCGAGCAGCGTCTGGCCGCCATCCACGAGCTGGCACGCAAGCACCGCCTCGGCCCGGAGGAGTTGCCCGGACTGCTGCCGCGGCTCAGCGAAGAGCTGGCCGAACTGGAGGAGGCCGACATCCGCCTGGAGCGCCTGGAGTCGGAGATCGAGCGCCTGGCCGGCCAATACCGCGAGCTCGCGGACCAGCTCGGCAAGGGCCGCAAGCAGGCCGCGGCCAAGCTCGCCAAGGCCGTCACCGAGCGCATGCAGGAGCTGGGCATGGAAGGCGGGCGCTTCGATATCGCCCTGGAGCCCCAGGCCGAGGGGCGCTTCAGCGCCCACGGCCTGGAGCGCGTCGAATACATCGTCAGCGCCAACGCCGGCCAGCCGCTAAAGCCCCTGAGCAAGGTCGCCTCCGGCGGCGAGCTCTCGCGCATCGGCCTGGCCATCCTGGTCATCACGGCGCAGAACGCCCGCATCCCGACGCTGGTCTTCGACGAGGTGGATGTGGGCATCGGCGGGCGGGTGGCCGAGATCGTCGGCCTGCAGCTGCGGTCCCTGGGCGGGGCCCGCCAGGTCGTGTGCGTCACCCACCTGCCGCAGGTGGCCGCCCTGGGCCATCATCACCTGCAGGTGAGCAAGGAATCGGCCAAGCAGACCACGCTCACCCGCATCACGCCCCTGTCCGAGCAGGAGCGCGTCGACGAGGTCGCCCGCATGCTGGGCGGCATCGAGATCACCGACCAGACGCTGTCGCACGCGCGCGAGATGATCGAGCGGGCCCAGGTCAATTAGCGGGATCAACTGAGGGGGTCAGCCGAGGGGCTCGGCCGGCGAAGTCGGCCGACAGGGTCGATTGGCCGGCGGGGCGCCTATGACTCCGAGGATTTGCGGCAATCGGGACAGATGCCGTAGATGTAGAGCGAATGGTCGGTGATCTCGTAGCCGGCCTCCTCGGCGATGCGCCGCTGGCGCTCCTCGATCACCTCGTCGACGAATTCATCCACCCGGCCGCATTTGACGCACAGGATGTGGTCGTGGTGCGAGCCCTGGTTGAGCTCGAACACCGAGTGGCCGCCCTCGAAGTGGTGACGGCTGACCAGACCGGCCGCCTCGAACTGCGTCAGCACCCGGTAGACGGTCGCCAGCCCCACTTCCTCGCCGGACTCCAGCAGGGCCTTGTACACGTCCTCGGCGCTCATGTGCCGCGTGTCCGTGCTCTCCAGGATGCTGAGGATCTTGAGGCGCGGCAGCGTGGCCTTGAGGCCGGCCTTCTTCAGGTCCTGACTTTCCACTGACTCCCCCTTCGTGTATTTCGCCCGGCCCATGCGGTATCATGCCAGGCGCCGAACGCAACCCACGGATCAAGTCCACCAGATGCAAAAGCTTCTCATTTTCACGCTATCGATTGCAAGCCTGGCCCTGTCCGGCTGCTCGGTCTACCACCTGAGCGTCCAGCAGGGGAACGTCATCGAGCCCAAGCAGCTGGCGCTGCTCAAGGTGGGCATGGACAAGCAGAAGGTGCGGTTCATCATGGGCACCCCGCTGCTCAAGGACCCCTTCCACCCCAACCGCTGGGATTACGTCTACACGATCCAGCCCGGCGGCCAGCCGCGCAAGGAACAGCGCGTGACCCTGCTGTTCGACGGCGACCAGCTGGCGCACATCCAAAAGCACCTCAACCCGGCGATCAAGCCGCCCCAGGACGTGGTCGATACCACGGGCGGCGAGCAGGGCCCCGAGCCGGGCGGCGCGGACCACGACAGCGACTCCGATTGACGCTGCTGGCTAGTCGGCCTCCCCGCCGCCCTTCTTGGTCTTCTTGCCGGCCGCGGCGCGCTGCTTGCGCACCTCCTTGGGGTCGGCGATGAGCGGGCGATAGACCTCGACCCGGTCCTGCGCCCGCAGGGCCGTGTCCAGCTTGGTCAGCTTGCCGAACACGCCCACCTGGTTCTTGGCGAGGTCGATTTCGGGGAAGCGCTCCAGCAGCCCGGAGCGGCGCAGCGCCTGCTCCACGGTCGTACCCGGCTCGACCTCCAGGGCAATGAGCGCCTGGACGTCGGGCCGGGCGTAGGCCACCTCGACCTTGATCAGCGCCGGCTTGGATTCGGACTCAGCCATGGATCTGCCGGGCTCGCTTGATGAAGGCATCGACCAGGCTGTTGGCAATCTGCGTGAACAGCGGGCCGACCGTCATGCCCAAAAACTTGCTGGCGAACTCGAATTCCAGGTCCAGCGAGACGCGGCAGCCCTCCTCGCCCAGGCCATCGAAACGCCAATAGCCTTCCAGGTGCTTGAACGGCCCCTCGACCAGGCGCATCTCGATCATCTTGCCGTGCTGCAGGCGATTGACCGTCGTGAAGGACTTGTGCAGGCCGGAGTGGGCGATCTCGATGCTCGCACGCACCTGCTCATCGGTGCGCGAGAGTTCCTGACTCGTGCGGCACCAGGGCAAAAATTCCGAGTAGGAATCGATATCGTCGACCAGCGCATACATCTGCTCGGCGGTATACGGCACTAGCGCGCTCTTGCGTATGGTCGTCACTGCAATGGCCCGTCAACTCTATCCGCGATATGTCCTAGATGATCCCGACCAGGTTCATGAATACGATGGCCACCGCCACGGGCGAGACGTAACGAATGACGAACCGCCAGGTCTCGTAGACCCAGGTATCGCCGACGCCGAGCTCGTCGCGGGTCGAGGCCCGGGTCATGAACCAGCCGGCGAACAGGGCGATAAAGAACCCCCCGAGCGGCAGCATGATATTGGCCGTCAGGTAATCGAGCAAGTCGAATACGGTCTTGTCCTTGAACAGGGGGATGAACGACAGGGGATAGTCGCTCTCCCACATATTGAAGGAGAACACCGTCGCCAGCCCCAGCACCCAGCAGGCCCCCCCGGTCATCAGCGTCGCGTTGGTGCGGCTCACCCCCAGGTTCTCCACCAGGTAGGCCACCGCCGGCTCGATGAGCGAGATACTGGAAGTCCACGCGGCGAACACCAGGAGCAGGAAGAACAGCGTGCCGAAGAAGGTCCCGCCCGTCATGTGGCCGAAGGCCAGGGGCAGGGTCTTGAAGATCAGACCCGCCCCCTGCTCCGGGTGCAGGCCGTTGGCGAAGACGATGGGGAAGATCGCCATCCCGGCCAACAGGGCGATGGCGGTGTCCGCCACGGCAATGATCAGCGTGGTCTTGCCGATCGAGGCCTTCTGCGGCAGATAGGAGCCGTACACCATGATGGCGCCCATGCCCAGGCTCAGCGTGAAGAAGGCGTGGCCCATGGCGATAAGCACGCCATTGGCGGTAATGCGATGAAAATCCGGGCGGAACAGGAACTTCAGGCCCTCGGCGAAGTAGCCCGTGTTCATGGCGTAGCCGACGAGCACGACCAGGATGACCGCCAGCGCCGGCATCAGGTAACGCGTCGCCTTCTCCAGGCCGCCCTGCACGCCGCGGGCGACCACCACCATGGTCATCACCATGAACAGGGTGTGCCAGGCGATAACGCCCTCGGGGTCGCTGACGAAGCGCTTGAAGATGCTCTGGACGCCGTCGGCCGTCGCCCCGTGGAACATGCCGCTGGCCGTGCGCACCACATAGGCGAGCGCCCAGCCGGCGATGACGCTGTAGAAGGAGAGGATCAGGAAGCCGGCGACCACCCCCATCCAACCCAACAGATGCCAGGCCGGGTTGTGGCCCGCCTCCAGGGCGAGGGTGCGCATGGTGTTGATGGGGCTCTGGCGCCCCCGCCGGCCGATCAGCACCTCGGCCATCATCACCGGCAGACCGATCCCGGCCACGCACATCAGGTAGACCAGGACAAAGGCACCGCCGCCGTTCTCCCCGGTGATGTACGGGAACTTCCAGATATTACCCAAGCCGACGGCCGAACCCGTCGCGGCCAAGACAAAGGCCCAGCGCGACGACCACTCGCCGTGAATGGATTTGCGCATACTCCCCACCTTAATATAAGTACCGGATTTTGGCGTTGTTATGCCCGGTCCATTGTGCGGGAAAGAGGCCGGGGGCTCAACCGCCGGCCCGGCGCCGATCAAGCCCGCCGTGCGGCCGGGGCCGGCTGTCGGATATAATGCCCTGATGTCCAAAGCCAAGACCAAGACGAAGAGCAGCGCCAGCGCCTCCAGTACCATCGCCCTGAACAAGAAGGCGCGCCACGACTACGCCCTGGAGGAACGCTTCGAGGCGGGCCTGGCCCTGGAGGGGTGGGAGGTCAAGAGCCTGCGCGCCGGACGGGTACAGCTGCGCGACAGCTACGTGCTGGTCAAGGACGGCGAGGCCTGGCTGCTCGGGGCGCTGATCACCCCCCTGCCGACGGCCTCGACCCACATCCACCCCGACGCCCAGCGCACGCGCAAACTGCTGCTGCACCGCAGCGAGCTCGGCAAGCTCATCGGCGCCGTCGAGCGCAAGGGCTACGCCCTGGTGCCCACCGCCCTGTACTGGAAACGCGGCCGGGCCAAACTGGAGATCGCCCTGGCCAAGGGCAAGAAGGAACACGACAAGCGCGCCGCCCTCAAGGACCGTGACTGGCAACGGCAAAAGCAACGCATTATGAAAAAGGGATAGATTCGCCCTTCGATTCCCGTTCCCGGCATGCCCCGACCTGGCCTAGGCCGGGTTAGCCATGCGTAACCCGGCATTGCGGCGGCCCCCGCGCCACTATCCATCTGTGTGAACTTTCCGGTAAAATGGCAGTCTTAGAAAGTGTACCGAGGGGGCGACCTGGCTTCGACGCGGGTCATGAAACCCAAGGGGCATGCCGAGGGGCAGAGTACCTCGTTAATCCAGCTGCAAACCATATAGTTGCCAACGACGACAACTACGCACTCGCTGCTTAAAACCCAGTAGGGTGCCGTCTGACTGAAGCCGTGCTTGTGCGTTCAGATCCAGGCGTCGACTCTCACAAGCTCGCGGTGAAGCTCTCCCAGGGCGGACCCGCTAAAACCTCACTGGGATCGCCGTTTGTTTTCCCTGCCAATTGGGTAGCAAGCGGTTAAAACAATAGATTGGATAAGCATGTAGAACCGAGGGTGGACTACTCGCGGACGCGGGTTCGATTCCCGCCGCCTCCACCAAATGAAAAAGGGTCATCCCGGAAGGGATGGCCCTTTTGCATTTTCGGGCGGAAATTACGAGCACGCGCGACCAGAACGAGTTTACGAGTTCAGGGGAGTACCCTATGAACCGCCGAAGGCGGTGCTTGGGGTGTAGCCGATTGCCGTAGCGACGCTCAAACGTCGGGTTACGCTGCGCTAACCCGACGTAGCCAAGCCCGCTCCCTCGACGCCCTGCCCAGGCCTGCGGGCCCGCCCAGGGCAGCCCCGCAAACGTTGGCAAACGCCGTACGCTGAGGTAACATCATGCGTAGTTGCGCCATGGGTGCGTCGAGACTCTCGGATAGCCCCTCCCATTCGGACGGCTAGGCGATAGAGGATGCTACGGGCGCCCGCAACGGTGCAGACTGCAGATTGGACTGCCAGTTAATTGGGAGGGACTGGCACCGGTTAATTATAACCCCCCCGTTGTTACCACTTTTATGGAGGTAGATCATGAGCGATGCACCCAAGACCCGGCCGAAGGTCCCCGAAGGCAAGACGCGCTTCCTGACCACCCGTCAGAAACAGGCCAATGAGAAGGGTTACGTGGGCTACGACACCATCTGGGAGTCGTTCCAGAAGGAAGTCCCGTACAGCACCCCGAAGCGTCCGTAAGCGCGAGCGCCGCGCGCCCTGCCCGGGCGCGCGGCCACGCATTCCGTCCTTTTGCTCCCAGTCTAAAGCCCGTCGGGCGGACCGGTTCCCGGTGCGGCCATCACGGCCCGATCAGATGGGGACTTTCCTGCCCTCGGCCACATCCGGTCCCTCTTCGATCTTACCGCCGAATTCGATCTCTTCCTCGGTGGCATCGCGAACCTGCAATATCTCGAGCTTGAAGATCACTTCCCGGCCGGAGAGGGGATTGTTGCCGTCGATGGTGATGTAGTCGCCGGCGATGCGCGTGACCATGAAAGTCTTGGTCTGGCCCTTGTCGTTCTCCATCAGGATGGCGGTGCCGACCTCACGGTATTCCTCCGGAACGTTCTCTATCCTGTCTGTAATCACCAGGGATTCGTCCCGCGGACCGTAAATCTCGTTGCAGTCGATCGGCACTTCGATGGTGTCGCCGGCCGCCTTGCCTTCAAGCTCCCGCATTATCGCAGGGGCCAACACCTCATTGACGCCCTGCACGTAGCCCAACGGATATTCGACTTCGGTCAAGACGCTGTCGGTCCTGACGTCGATAACCTTGTATTTCAGCTCGACGTATTTACCGTCGGCGATAACGTCTTTGATAATCTCAGTCATAATTCTCTCAACGCGGGGCAGGTATTCTAAAAAATAGAGGCGCCGAAGATTTTGACCTCGCCGTCCTCATAACCGAGCACCATACGACCCAGGTACTCGCCCTCCTTCTTGGTATGCCTGACACGGTACAGGCAGGTGACGTGCTCGCCGCGGCGAATGAAGCCCAAGAAGTCGCAATTCGGATCCAGGTTGCGCGACAGCTCGCTCTTGGCGAACTGCTTGCCCAACTCGACCTCGTTCAGCCCGAACAGCAGATTGTAAGAAAACTTTTTGATGAACTTTCCGTATTGACCCTTGTTGGAATACTTGATCAAGTCGTCCCACATGGGATGAGCGATTTCCGCTAGCTCCTCGTCGGTATGATCGAGGATATTTTTGAAATCTTTTTCTTCCTTGGGTGCTTCAGGCGCTTCAGTCTTCGTAGTCATCCGTCTACCCAGTCAATATTTTGCGTTCATCTTAAAAACGAAAAGACCAACATCAGTTGATCTTTTCAAATTCCGTCAGAAAACCGAGGGACCTCTACATTACGCGGAGATCCCTCGGTTGACCTTCCTGTTTCGCCTCGACTACTCGGCGTCGTCAACCAAGTGGTAGCAAGGCGCCTTCTCCATGGTGTACTCACCGGTCTTCGGATCGCGCCGGGAAACGGTCAGCACATGCCAGTTGTCGTCGTCCAGCTTGAGGTAGTCGCCTCGATAGTAGTAGCCGGGCCAACGGGTCTCCTTACGGAACAGCGTGTGCTGCATGACGGACTCGGAGGTCATGACACGGTGCTTGAGCTCCCAGGCGCGGAGCAGCTCGTGGACATCCTTCGCCGCGATCTTCTCAAGGTCCTCTTCCATGATCTTGAGCTTCTTCAGGCCGATGTGCAGCAGCTTCTCGTTGGTCATGTAGTTGACCGAGGCGCCGCCGGCATACTCGTCCATCAGCTTCTGCAGACGATCCAGACCCTGACGCGGGTTGATGTAGTTGGGGTTGACGTCGCCCGCGGTGATCTCGTTGCGGTACACGCGGTAGTGCTCCAGAGGCTTGAAGATCTCCTGCTTGCGGCCTTCGATCTGCTTCTGGGACACCACGATACCCTCGGCCTTGCCGTCGTCGATGTACTTGCAGGCAGCCTTGGCAGCCAGACGACCCTCGGTGAAGGAACCCGAGGAGAACGCGTGCGGCGTGCCGCCCACGGCGTCACCGGCACCGAACAGGCCTTCGACGGAGGTCATGCGGTTGTAGCCCCAGAAGTACTCCGGCGGCGACACGTCCTCGGGACCCGAGCACCAGGCGCCGCAACCCGTGGCGTGCGAGCCCATGACGTACGGCTCGGAGGTCGTCAGCTCCGGGTTCTCGTTCTTCGGGTCGACGTCGGTGGCGGCCCAAAGCACCGCCTGACCGACGGTCATACCCAGGAAGTTATGCCAGCCGATCTCTTCGAGATGCGGGTCCTGGAAGGCTTCCATCGTCACCATGTGGATCGGACCGCGACCGGCATTGACCTCATTGATGAGGGCGTGGTTACGCAGGCAGGTCGGGATCGGGCGATGGGTCCGGTGCGAGGCCTCCGGGTCCAGATATTCCTTGCCGACCATCTTCTGCAGATCCGGCCACCACTTCGACTCGTACTCTTCACCCAGGCAGTTCTGGGTATAGGTCTTGAGGTGCAGGAAGTAGGCACCGACCGGACCGTAACCGTCCTTGAATCGGGCCAGCACGATACGGTTCTCCATCTGGGTCATCTTGGCGCCGGCGCCAATCAGCAGCCCATAGGCCGAACCCGAGGACCACGGCGCGTACCAGACGCGGCCGGCACCCTCGCCCACCGAGCGCGGCTTGTAGATGTTGGAGGCGCCACCGGCGGCGACGACTACCGCCTTGGACTTGAACACGTGATAGTTACCGGTACGCACGTTGAACCCGACGGCACCGGCGACGCGGTTCTCCTTGGATTCGTCCATCAGCAGATGGGTCACGCAGATACGGTTGTAGACCTTGTCGGCCGACTTCTTCGCCGCTTCGGCCACGATCGGCTTGTAGGACTCACCGTGAATCATGATCTGCCAACGGCCTTCACGCTGATACGCGCCGGTGTCGGGATTGCGCATCAGGGGCAGACCCCACTCTTCGAACTGATGGACCGCGGAGTCCACGTGGCGAGCCATATCGAAGGCGAGGTCCTCACGCACCATGCCCATCAGGTCGATACGCGCATAGCGAACGTGATCTTCCGGGTTGTTCTCGCCGAAGCGGGTGCCCATGTAGCAGTTGATGGCGTACAGGCCCTGTGCCACGGCGCCGGAGCGGTCGATGTTCGCCTTCTCGGCGATCACGATCTTCTTGTCCTGCCCCCAGTACCGGGCCTCCCAAGCGGCACCGGTACCCCCCAGGCCTGCACCGCAGACCAGGATATCGATATTGTCTTCAACGATTGTTTCGTAAGCCATCAGTAGTACACCCCTTCTTTCAATTTCAGGCCCGCGGACTTGAGGGTGTGCAGATCACCGTCATCGAGTCGAAGATATTTGGGTTCGTTGTACAGCAGCTCGCTGTCGCGCAGCTCCTTCGAGGGAGCCGAGACGTCGCGGAGCTGAGGGATGCACGTACCCCAGGGCTTGGTCGTGATAGGCGCCAGCAGATCGAAATCTTTTTCGCCGTTGCGGAACTTGATGCGCCAGGCGATGACGCCCTTCTCCTCGTCACGCTTGACGCGTACCGAGTGGCCCAGCGGCGCGAAATCCGCATAGCCGCGGCAGTCGATCGCCTGATGCGGGCAAGCCTTAACGCAGGAGTAGCACTCCCAGCACATGTTGGGCTCGATGTTGTAGGCGCGACGGGTGACCGTGTCGATATGCATGATATCCGACGGGCAGATATCGACACATTGACCGCAACCGTCACAGCGAGTCATATAGACGAATGTTGGCATGTTTTCCTCCGGTAGTTGAGTCCGGTAACCGGTTAATATTGTTCAGACTGAATTCGGGTATTCGTCCGGCGCCTAGTAGTGACGAGGCGGTTCGCGGTTGATACCGAGTCCCATGTTGGCCGGGTTCGTGCCCATGTACTCCGGGATATCGGGGAAGCGCTTCTGCACCGCGGGATCGGTCAGATCGTAATCAGCGGGCAGGTTCTCTCGCGAACCGTCGGCCTTGACGCACTTCTTCTGGTAGGCCGCGGCGGGCTTGAAGAACATGTGCGCGAACTTGGACCAATAGACCGTGCCGAACAGCATCGTGGTGCTCGCGACGAACAGGACGAAGAACAGCCAGTTCAGCCAACCGGCGCCCAGGGTCCACGACCAGAGCAGGGCGAACGTCGCGGTGGCGATCAGGCCGACGATGAAAAGGTCGCCGCGTCCGTTGAAGTTGTACCACTTCACCCCTTCAGAGGCGACGTCCACGCGGATGCGGAACCAGAACCAGTAACCGCCGAAGGCCAGGCCCAACGCGCCCAGGTGCCACAGGACCGGCCAGATGGTCGGGGCAGGCTGTTCGGGGGTCGGATACGCGAACACGAGCACCGCGGTGGCGACGATGAAGACGATCAGGCCATACATCGTGAACAGGTGCGAGATACGGCGGCGGACGCTTTTGAATTCCGAAGAGGTCAACACTTCACCAGCGACCGTCTGGATCGCAAGCGAGGCCTTTTCGCCACCACCCAGGGTGCGCTTGGCACTTTTCTGGGCCTTTTTCGCATTCTCGAAGAAGTACTTGGCGCTCTTCTTGTGGGCCATATCCAGTATCGTCCCGACCACCACAAGGATGAACATGGCAATGACATACCACTGCATCGCAATGGGGGGTATGGACGCGGACAGGTCCGCAATTGGGTTATGGGTAAACATTTATATCTGGCCTCCTTCGGGACTCACATTTAATGCGAACAAGAACCTTTCTCAATTGAGCGTCGTTATTCTTGTTATCGAATCTGCGAACCTGTTTTAGCGCGGCATGCGACGAGTGACGTACTACTAAATAGTAGAGATTGATCGCATTCACAAATCGAGCACACTAAATACCTTATTGATCTTTTCTACGCCAATAGAGCTTCCCCACTGACTTGATAAATTTTATTTATTTAC
>Ga0209918_1000791_pt1 | contig 19212 bp, 18 predicted proteins | sample SalPonD_shore_MG_FD_185712 | JGI IMG/M metagenome (GOLD analysis project Ga0209918, IMG submission 185712) | Salt pond soil microbial communities from South San Francisco under conditions of wetland restoration - Salt Pond MetaG... | ecosystem: Environmental > Aquatic > Marine > Intertidal zone...
CAGACGACGATGGTAGCAAGCGTATGCCAGAAATCACTACCGGCCATCACCATCAGCGGCACCAATCCTCCAATGGTAGTGAGGGTAGTGATGAGCACCGCCCGCATCTTATTGCGATAAACGTACAGCCAACTCCGTAGACCGTGGATCCCCTTCGAGCGAAAATATTGTTTTTCGTGCATCAGCAGGATAGCGTTGTTGACGACCACGCCCACACACAGCAACGTGCCGGCGATAGCCCCGCGGTCGAAGGCCAGATCGTGGTAGAGAGTACCGGCCATAATCCCCAGCAAGCTGAGGGGCACAGCCAGTATTACAACCAAAGGATCCGCCCACGATTCCAGCAGCGCCGAGACGATCATCCACACGCTGAGGATGGTGAGTGCCAGCAGTAATAGCACGTTTTTGGTATTCTGCTGGTTTCCAAAGCTGAATAACCCACCGCTGCCAAACTCAATTTTGGAACCGACCGGTACGGGCATCTTCTCGAGCACTCCTTTGATATATTCCTTTCCGATCCGGTACGGTCCGAGAAAATCCACGCTAACGAGTCGCTGATAGGATTGATCTTCGCGCCGGATCGAAGACTGTACGCGTTCGCGTCCCAATGAACCGATTTCGGCCAACGAATAGGTCGTGCTATCTCTTCCCGAGACACGCTTTTTATGCATCAGTTCCTTTTCGTTATTCTGCCGGTTTTTGTTGCGTCCGATGAGGTACATCTTCTGCCCTTTCAGGTCTATTCTTCCAAAGGTATTAGTAGGATTTACATCCAGCGAGATGGCTGCCAGCACCTGCCGGCGGTTAAGCCCGTACATGGCCAGTTGCTGATCGTCAAGCCGTAAAAAATACTGATATAGATTTCCCCGGCTAAACCAACCTGTGCTATTGATATCGACGTTCTGAACCCGCCGGTTTTTCTTTAGCCGGCGACGCAATTCTTTAGCCAGCTGCAACAGCTTATCATAGGAATAGCCAGTGAGCGATATGCGGTGACTTGAAGAACTGCTGCCAAAGCCGGTACTGATGCCATTGCCGAGTCCACTGACCGATATTGCCGAATTCCCGGTACGTGCTGCCAGGTACTGTGCCTCTGCGTAATAAATGTATGGAGCCGATCTCGTCAAATAACTGTCTTTGATATAGAACACCAGCCGCGCTCCGCTGTATTCGGAAATCTGGGTTTGGTAAAAGGAAAAGGCATCTGCATAAGGCTTGGCAATCTTTTCAAAATTCCGCGCCATCTTGTTGATCTCTTCCATGGGCGTGCCCTGGGGCGTATTTATATTGATGTAAATTTTCTGTTGCTGTCCCCGTCCGCCCCACGGACTTCCAAAATAGGTATCCTTGAAAAATCGGTAGGTAATGCCTCCGATATAAGGATCAATATCACTGCGGTTATTGAAATAGACCTGCGTAAACTCCGGCCACCAGGTCCCCTCCTGCCATTTAGGCTCAGGAATGGCAAACAGCGGGATACCAATAGCGGCGATCAATCCGACATAGAAAAGCCAACGAAGCTTATGTCGCCAGGCAAACAAGCCGAGCCAATACCGGCGAAGCCTGGAAAACAGGCTCTTTTTGAGTCCCGCCAATCGCGACGAACTTCGGTCTTTTTTCCCCGGCACCAGCCAGATGAGAGCGTAGGGAATCCACGTGAGTGCGATAATAACCGACGACAACAATGTTAGTGAAAGAGCCACTGCAAGCGGCACCAGGAATAGCTGCAGTTGCTCCAGTGCAAAGAAGAGCGGTATAAAAATGCCGACAGTCGTAAGCGTACTGCCCAACACAGGTACCAAAGCGCGCGGCAGTTCGGTTGTCACATGATCCAGTCGTAACTTTAGAAGTTCGGGCCTACCCTCCGAAGCTTCAGCATAGGTGGGAAGACCGGGATTTACCTGTTCGAAGACGACCACCGCATTATCGATGATCATCCCCAGCGAGACCGTCAGTCCGGCTAGCGTGATGATATTGAGCGTGTAACCAATAAAATAGAGGATACTCACGCTCATGAGCAGCGAAAACAGGATACTTCCGAGGATCACAAAGGGTGCACGCAGGCGGCGGATGAATACCAGCAATACCAGGAACACGACCAGCAAGCTGATGAGTGCCTGGTACTCCAGATTTCCGTATTGCTTGCGGAGCTGATCGGTGGCATCCTGCTGCAACTGGATGTGCATATCCCCGGGCAGCACCTTCGATAACCTTTTCATCCGACGACGAATTTCTTCGGCCAGCCCAATGGCGTCGGCGCCGCTCTCTTTCACAAAATTAATGCTTAGGGCAGGACTTCCATTAATGCGCGTTAGTTTTTTAGCCGGATAGTCTTTGATGTCCACCCGGGCGATATCCTCCAGCCTGATCATCCGCGGACTTCCGGGCAATTGCAACAATAATTTGCGAATGCGGTTGATATTATGAAATTGTGGGGGCACCAGCATGCTGATGCGCTGCCCGGATGCCTCGACATAGCCCGACGACCGCCACTGCAGGTTTTTGCGGACCGTGCTCAGTACCTGTTGCGGATTGATATTATAACGCTCCAGCAGGTTGGTATCGAATTCAACCGTAAGAGCCGGGTCTCGGGCTCCATTGATTTCGATACCGGCAATACCGTCCAGCCCCAGCATGGGCAATTTGATATTACGCCGGGCATATTCCAAGAGCTGACGGACGGGCCGATCGCCACTCAGCGAATAGACCACGAAGGTCTGCATATCCTGCAATTCTTGAGGTATTCGGCGGCTGATAGACGGGGTGCGGACATTGGCCGGCAGTGATTCCTGCAGACCATACAGATATTCCTGCAGCTCAACCTTGCGATATTCGACGGGAGCATGACGGTTAAATTTAATAGTAACACTGGCTTGACCCTCCCGCGAGATCGATTGAATGCTCTTGACATCCCTGAGCCGATCAGCAGCCTGCTCTACCTTGCGGGTCACTTCTTTTTCCATCACTTCGGGAGACGTGCTGCCCCAGCTGTAGTTTACTGTTATTGACGGCAGACTCAGATCCGGCGACATCTCCAGGGAGATATTCTGCCAGGCCACGATTCCGATAATCACAACCAGCAGGTAGCTGAGTGATATCAAATAGCGTCTATGGAATAGTCTTGATAGCATACTAGTAAGATAGTGGGATACGGGGAAATATCAAGAGGGGATTGCAGGGCAATTCAACCTTCAATTACTCATCTTTGAATCTGAAATATTCTAAATATAAATACGATTAATACCTAAATATTAATTAATTAATTAATATATTAATTATAAAAATCTTTTTTTTTTAATTTTTTTGCATATAAACTTAATTAAATTTAATGTTCATGTTAATTTTAAAATCCACAAAAGGTAAAACTATGAAAGGGAAATCACTTCTAGTCAAATTATTTGCAGTAGCGATGGTTATAACGCTAATGATGATTAACATTCAAATTAACAAACCGCCCCATTCTTCATTAGATGATTTTAGCGTTTCTATTTCTGTAAATAAAGCAATGGCTTTTATGCAAGAAAATCTGGAAATGACTCAGCAAGCTTGCTGGAACACGGGCGAACAAATAAACATCTGTCGCTATGCAAATTCATCTTGTGATGTTAGTGCTCAAGACCCTTGCTAATATCTAATTCTTAATAAACTTAATAAATGCTCCCATTTCAATGGGAGCATTTATTTTTATATCGACTATGCAGAACACTGTCTTATTTCTACTAATCGTTACATTTTTAACTAATTGTTCAACCCCTAAAAAGTCCCCTGAAATATCAGTAAATACGACAAAGATTCATGTTAATTTAGATAAAGCTAATCCAATACATATGTCCAATGTATTTTCTGATATCCATTATTTTTATCTAAAATCTCCAAGTGATCGACCTATTGGTAGAATATGGAAAGTCATGGTACGGGATAATTATGTAGCCCTATATGATCGATCCAGAAAAAGTGTTTGGGTTTATACATTAGGTGGGAAATATGTCAACGAAGTAAAAATTCCAGAGGGCAGAGGACCAGGGGAATTAACAGACATAAACGACGTCATATTCACTAAAAATCACAATATTTATGCTTTAGGAAACTTCAAAATTGTAGGATATAAACTAGATAATTCTTTTTTGGAAGAAGTAGATTTTCACTTTCGTTTATATAGATTTACTTATGACAATTCAACAAAATCTTTTATTAGTTATGCAAGCAATTCTATCAATGAAGCTCGCTCAGACAATGTACATGCAGGTGATAACCTGATTTTTCTTAATAAAGAAGGAAATATAACAAAAAGTATACTTCCTATTCCAAAGGCAAAAGCGCAAATTAGTTATGGGATACCAAACAATTTTCCCACTTACAAAGATCAACAACTTTTCATTTCCCACCTCAATGACACAGTTTATACTATCAAAGCTAATAAAGCTATTCCTAAATATATTCTGGATTATGGGGAACATGCCATCCCTAAAGGGGTCTTTAAACTTCGAAAAAAATATAGCGAAAATATCCATCGTTGGACTAATTTTATGGAAAAAGAAATTACAGACAATGAATATGTAACCTATCTATCATATTTTGATGAAACAGATTCATACTTATATTTCCGAATTGGGACAGGCAAAAAAAGTTTTAATGTTCTCTACAACAAAGAAAGCAAGAAAACAAGCATCACCCCGAACAAAATGATAAATGACATAGATTATGGAGTAACAAGCTATATGTATGAAGCCCATGCCAATGCTTTATATACCGTAATTGGTTCAAATAAGCTAATTAATCATCTCAATGATCTTTATAAAAATCATCCTTCGAAATACCAAGACCCCAGAACAAAAGAACTAATTAAACTGGCAAACTTAATTGATGCTAATAGAAATCCAATCCTTATGGTGGCAACGTTTAAAGATTCTAAATAAACATGAAATATCTCAATAAAATATTTTGGATATCAATTGTCATACTTTTAATAATTTTAAATTTATATTCTTTCTTTAGAGAAAAAGACTTAAATCAAAATTTGAATAATGTAAAAACATCCTTAGTAAATTCTCAGCATAATTTTAGAGTATTACAAGAGAATACACTTTATCGCGAAACCATACAATACAAAAATGAGGGAGAACAAATTGATGGTGATATTATTCTTACAAAGGGTTCTGACAGTCAAGTTCATCATTCTTTTAAGGACCTACTTTCTAACGGTCCAAATTTAATTTTTGATTTATCTGGTATAAATTGCTTCCAATGTAGTGAAAAGCATGTCAGTAAAGAACTAAGTTTAATAAAAAATCTCATCAAGGAATATGGAACTAATCACATAATAATTATTGCCCATTATCGAAATAAAGGTGATTTAAATTTATACAAAAGGTTAAATGATATTGATTTTGATATATACAATAAGGGCAATAGAAAACTTAATTTATCCATTGAAAAACGAAATGTCCCTTTTTTATTTATTACATCTTTTGATTTAAAAGCTAAATATATTTTTGTTCCTGATAAAGAATTGCCAAAATTGTCAGAGAATTACTTTAATTTTGTTAAATTGCAATTAAAGTAGATGTTACGTCTGCCTGAAATTGGACAAGCTACCCGCTTATCCCATACATACAGCCATAGACGCCTGAGGTTGTTAGCCTAAATCGATTGAATGCTCTTGACATCTCTGAGCCGATCAGCAGCCTGCTCTACCTTGCGGGTCACTTCCTTTTCCATGACCTCCGGCGACGTGCTGCCCCAGATAAAGTTTACTGTTATTGACGGCAGACTCAGATCCGGCGACATCTCCAGGGAAATATTCTGCCAGGCCACGATTCCAATAATCACAACCAGCAGGTAGCTAAGTGAGATCAGATAACGTCTATGGAATAGTTATGATATAATACTAGTAAGTATAGTGGGATAGGCGGGAATATCAAGGGGTATTAGGAGCTGAGGATTATACGTATATAAAGCAAAATAATCCCAATCGGGCTAAATGCATTTTTTATATTTGGAAATCATCCCAGCAGACTTCCGCACTTAAATAACTCAATACACGTTCCAGCTTCAGAAAAAAGCCAATAATAAACTTGGCTGCCAATCTATGGCGCGTACCCAAACGCTCATTTTTAGGAATTACCAAGTTTTTTTACAATTAGAAAACAGTACTTTTCCTTTTCACCCAGAAGTAATATATATTTTTTTTTATCCTCCCTTGCAGTCCATTTCAGTACTTCTATATTTTTATCGGGTATTACAAAAGGATCATCAATCTTGGTAACAATACCCTCACCAAAACTGTCATTCAAACTAATAGATATTTTTTTAAACTTATTTTTATCAATTTTATCACTTATTAAATTTATTCTACTCCCTTTTTTATTTTCAATCAATCTGGATAAAGGATGACTAATCCATAATTCTGAACTCTCTCCATTGAATATATAATTACCATAGTTATCTTTTTTTAACCATATATTATTATTTTCATCAAATAACTGGCTAATTTTTTTTACTTTTATATCTCCAAAAACATATTGGGCCTTAACCCCTTTTGGAACAAAGCTTATAATAAGTAACATATTAAATAAAATTAGTGCCTTCATTTTAATCTCGCTCATCATTTTTATTTAAAATAAATTTCTTTTTAGACATTAATTTTCCAATAAACTTTTAATTTCTTCAGTGTTTGAATTATGTGCTAACCTATATAAATAGCGTATATCTTGTATACCATTAGCACGAAATAGTAATTTTTCCTTCCTGTTGATGTCTCCAATTTCGTTTGCGCTGTATTCAATTGAGTATTTAGTTAACGTAATTAGAACTTGTGGCGTGGAAGCATTGCCTGGTATGTTATTCCATATATAATGATTAGCACCGAGATTATACCAACTTGCTCCAGAAATTATTACATCGTATGGTCCAGTTTGATCCAAGAATTTAATCCCCAGATCTGGATTTCTATCTACAGAAATACCACTTGATAAAAATTTCATCTCATGATTATGAGAATATGATCTAAAGTAATCTTTTCGATAACTAATTTTTTTATGAGTTTCAGGATTGTTTGAATAAACACAACCAGAAGAACCTATATAAATAAACCTTAAATATTTGCCCCCATTTAATGATTGGATATCAGAAGGTACTCGTTCAATTTTAGTTTTAGGCTTATATGCATATTGAAAACCTATAATAAATAATAAAATTGATATAATAATGGAAGATTTATTTTTAATTAAATAATCTAAAATACTTTTCATGACGTATATAATATTTTAGAAATTAAAACCGGAAACAACTATGATTAATGCCTAAAATTTTGATAATAGTAAATACTATTATCATTTATTTCTAATAAACCTGACTCTAAATACTTTATAATACTTCCATTATTACTACCCAGGGACTTATATTTTTTTCGCTTAAGATTAATTACATAAAAATTATAATACTTATCCCAAACAAAAATATTATCCTCGACCCTTTGATTCTTTAGTGTTTCAACAGTTACCAGTATAATTCCTCTACCCAACGATTTAATGTTTTTAATAATGCTATGGTCCTCCATAACTATTTGTAACCTTCCTTTTTTGGGCCAGAATTTCTGCTTACCAACTAAAAAATCATTTATTTTAAAAATCATAGTAATTTTCAAATCATTGTCATAAACATATATATAGGGGAATCTCTGATAAGTGAGAACGTAATTATCAATATTTTTTTCGTACTCTATTTTCCCTTGCAGGAAAGGTCTTCTAAGCATCCATTGTTTATTGGTATCATACATTTTACCAAAATCTTTAATTCTCTTTCCTTTTGGGTTATATATGTGTATCGGTTTGTCAGATAATTTTTCTTCGGTTCTTTGAGTAACCGGAGAAGACCCTAATATTGCAAAAGAATTATCTTTTTTTGCGAAGGAATAAATTATCATATCCTTCATCTTTAATTCCTCTTTAAACTTACAAGGGAAAGTACGGCAATTAAATTTTGATATCCGCGCAGCGGACATGGATATATATAAGTTACTATTTCTAATTAACATATCCGTAGTTGAAGATAATCCCCCCGGCCCTCTCCCATAGGATGCAACTTTTTTAACTATTTTTTTTCTTACACTATACTCCCAAAGGATATTCTCATCAGCATCAAGAATTAACACTCTATCTTTTATTGATGTTATCAACAGATCATCGGAATCACTTGTATGAATTGGAATTTTATTCTTGTTGGTTATTGACTCTGGGTTATCCAAATATTTTTCTAAGAATTTAACACCTGAAATATTCGAAAATCCTTTAGATTCATTTTTTTTATCAATGGATATTACATTATGATTAGCATATGGGATATTCGAATCTTGAGGAATGAGAACTAAATCATCCCTATTGGGGGAATGACGGTTACAACCCAAATTTATTAATTGAATAATAATGAGGAAATGTAACCCTATATAAAATAATTTATTCATATTCGATATCAGAAGTTAATAAGGTTGAACTTTTTGAGGTCCAACCTTATTAACATTGTAGATTCTATTACGATGTTATCTACTTTACGCCTGGATCTGGCTGAAAGTTTAGGTGAGTAGTACAAGGTGGGGTGCCGTCTGGAGATGCGCAATCAGTCATATTTTGATTACTCCTGCATTCTCCATTATCACAGTAGGTATATGAACAACCCGAGCTAGCACTAGCTTGGCTAGTATTTATTAAGCTTGCTACCCCCCATCCACATATTAAAAATAAAGTGAATACTAGTATATGTAGGTTTTTGATGATGTATTTCATAATGATTCCGGTTTTATTAAAGTTTAACTACAGTTGCTACTCCTAACATTACTAAAAGACAGAATGCTAATAAGTTTATAACCTTCTCTGCGAATTAAAATTTAACTTCAAATATCATCTTACAAAAAATAATGCCCCCGCGCCTGAAATCTGCCCTTAAATCTGTTCCTTCCATTCCGACGGGGAAACGCCTTCGTGGTTTTTAAAGGTATGGGCAAACGAAGCCAGGGAGGAAAACCCTGACTCAAGCGCTATATCCGTAATCGTGGCTTCGGTTTGCTTTAGCATTCTTTTAGCTACTTCCAACCGGTGGCAGATAACATATTCGGACAAGATAGCATCTGTGAAGTTATTGTTCGGGAGTACAACTCCCTCACAGCACAGAAGTAGAGGGTTGAATCGGAGAGCAACAAAAACATGCCAGGTTTTGGAAGCCTGTCAGGTCTGCAGCTACATATCCGTGTCAATCCGCGGCTAATCGATCTTGTACAAACTTATTCCATGCATGCTATCTTCGAGGACAAGGTGGTCGTATCGGGCAGAGAAATCACTTTCCCATCAAGACCAATCCGCATGTTGATGTCTCCCTCAAAGCAGTCATCACAGTCGTCCGTAAAACGTACCGCTCCCCATACATGCCACTGGTACATGGCGTTCACTACCTCCCGGTAATTGTCCTCACCCGGGGCACTTATCCAGTTCGGGTCTTTTACCACAAAATGGTACGGGATGTTATAATCTCTGATTACCCCATATAATTTGAAGAACTGTTGTTTGCAGAAGTAACATTGCTCGCCGAACGTACTTATATAAAAAGTAATGGGCGGGTAAGCGCATTGTTTGAGCTCGGTCAGCGTATATTTTTTTATCTCCCGGTTGTGATAAAAATAGAAATAGTTCCGGTCCCGGCCGATCAGGGTGCCTTCGGGAGAAGGTATCGTTTGGGTTATTTCATCCTCATCCAGATCATAAAATAAAAGCTGTTCTCCCTGTTTATACGACTGCACTTGCACGTTAAGAGAATGATCGTCAGGCAGTAAGACATTTTCCACCAACTTATATACCGGGAAGTAGGGATAGTCTTTGTAGGGGTACAAGGCTTCGGATTTCACATCCATTTTCTTACCCAATGCGAGGGGTTCAAGCGATTGGAGGCTAAAAGTCCTTAAACGGTCCTTATAGTATATCCGAAACTTATTTTGATAGGGGAAAAATATGGAACATATTTTCCCGTTCGATCGTACTTTCTGCAGGGAAAAGACAGGATTTACTGATTTAAAATGATAACTTGCTAATACGTTTTGGGGGGCTCCTACCGGAGCAATCTTATAATGTCTGTTCAGTCCTATTTCTTGAAGCGTTTTTATACCAAGCTTCTCATCGTTTTCGTTTTCCGGGATCTGAAGTACACTAATAACCCCAAAAAGTTCTTTTTTATAGGAAATCAAATAAACGATATTCTCTTTGGGAAATTGTTCTTTGACGATATTCAGGTCTTCATCAAAGTAGGTCAGACGCTTGGCGATCCCGTCATATACGCAAAGGGTATCCCCGGTGAACGTCATCTGAATTTGAGCGGTTGAAAACTCTCCCGGGCCCCTGCCCCGCCGCCCAGATGTGGTAAGGGTATTTCCTTTTCTGTCCAGCTTAACAATTTCGTAGCGATTCTTCGCCACGGCATAGAAATAGCCATCATGCAGGATAAAATGATCCAGTTTGGGGTTGAATGACAAACCCAAACCGGACAAAATTATCAGCAAAGTTATGACTGCATTGGAAAACAGCATAGATGGTGACTTTTAATTTTCCTCTAAACAACTTGCCGCTGCAGCTGGACAATAGGTATTTGTAAAGTCATAATAGACTTCTAAAGTATATTCCCCGCTATTATAATTGTTTAGTGCTGTTTGATCACATTGAACGAGTGTATCGTGAAAATCACAAGCATTGACCATTGGCGGGGCAATTAAAAACATACAACCTAATCCAAATACCACTGTTGACTTCAATATTTTACCTAACATAATGTTCCTCCATTTCATTAAAAATTTAACGTCACCTACCACTTTACAAAAAATAATACCCCCGCGCTCTAAATCTGCCCTTAAAATTGTCCTTAAATCTGTTCCCCAGTGAATCAGTGCCATTCCCTCCATTCCGACGGAGAAAGGCCTTCGTGGTTTTTAAAGGTGTTGGCAAAGGATGACAGGCTGGAAAACCCTGATTCAAGAGCAATATCGGTAACTGTGGCTTCCGTTTGCTTTAGTATCCTTTTAGCTACTTCCAGCCGGTGGTGAGTAACATATTCGGACGGGTAATAGCCGGTGCATCGCTTAAACCGGGCCGAAAACATCTTGCTGTTAATATGACACTGCTGTCGTATCCAGGATACGGTAAGCTTGGATCCGGACAGCATGTGCCCGTGAATGGACGAAACCGCTCGCTGCACGTCCCGGGGCCATTGTTCCCGGGGAATACCCGCTCCATCAGGATTCAGTTGCTGTTTGTGATAGGTCTCCTTTAGCTCTTGGATGCTGCTATTGTCACTGTTCATAACCCTCACCCCTTGTTTGGTCTCTCTGCGGCGGAATTCGGTAGAGAATACGCTCTACAAAAAAGTTGATGTATCAAAAAGAGATTTTGGAGAAGGAAATGTTACGAAAAATGACATTAGAAGTTTCTAATGTTTTTTAACAACGGCTTGTCATTGATCAAAACGAATCCCTGTTTATAGCCCCGCAAAGTTTTGGGAACTTTACGGGCTTGTTCTTTTGCATTCGGGAGTACAACTTCCCCGCAGCACAGTAATAGGGGTTAGAATCGAGTATCAACAACGACCTGTCAGGTTTTCGAAACCTGATAGGTCTGTAGCAACATATCTGTGTCGATGCGTGCAGATCTGTGGCTTGCTATTAGATTCAACTTTAACAAACTATGTTCTTCATTTGGCTTCTGCCAACGCCTGCTGCACTAAATCTTCCAGCCTCGATTTTGGCAATGCTCCTGTTATCAATTTGTCATTGATAAGGAAGGCCGGAATGGCATGGACGCCCAATTTCTTACCTATAGCCTGATCCGATTTTACGAGATTAGCCGTTTTTTCGGTTTCCAGACACCGCTCGAACGAAGCCGTATCCCGAATGCCGGCCTTCCAGGCCAGGCCATCATAAGAAAGAGTGCCCAATCGCTCCTGATTAGCGAATAACAATTTATGGAAAGCGGCGAACCGGTCTTTCCGGCGGGCGCATTCGGCGGCCTCCGCCGCCCGAAAGGCATGGCGGTGGACTCGCAGCGGGAAGTGCTCGTGAACAACCGAAACAGTATTGGGATGTTCCTCCAGGACCGCCCGCACATCCGGTTGCACGCTCTTGCAAAACGGACATTGGTAGTCAAAAAACTCGACCATTTGCACGGGGGCTTCAGATGGTCCGGTACGGGAGCCGTTGAAATCTAAGTCCTGCCAGTTTCTGATCTGCCGGATGCGAGGCTCCTGTTTGGGTCCGAAAAATTCCCGGCGAACTACCAAGCCCGTAATCACGAGGGCACAGACTACCAGTAGTCCTGTGAAAGAAAGCGATAAAATATCTTTGGTTTTCATAGTGCTGATAAACGTAATCTGTTAATGTATTTGTCAGTAAGGGAAATCGAATATAAATCATTAATCCTTTCTAAGACCTGGCGTACATATACCGGGTGCTTTTGGTAGGTAGCAACAAACTTATTTGCTAATTTATATCTGTTCCCATCCCATTTAAGCCTGAATATGGTATTTTTTATCCTAAAATAGATATCACCATCCTCCTAAAAATCTAAATTTCCAGCAGATCAGGAATATCAAGCTAAAACTAACAGCTAATCCCTGTATTTAAAGTTCTTTCATCTGTCTTTAACCTAGAATCAGATTTCTAAAATGATTTTCGATAAATTACTAGTTAGTAGTTAAAAAAAATGCATGTCAATTTTTATATATTCTTTTGGCAGGGATAGAATATATAAATCCGTCATAAGCAGAACTAAGATATAAATTTGAATGATATATAAGCATATTCCTGATATTTAAAGTATCCCCATCATCGGTAAGGAATTGATATTTACCTGACAACCTGAACTTATCATTTGAAGATGATAAGCGATACAATGTTCTTCTAACTGTAAAGAATATTGATCCATCCTCTGCTAAATAAATATTCTGAAAAACCCATTTTATACCCATTGGTTTATTTTGAACTGGTCTAACCGGTGGATTATTTAGTTTTTTATAATATTCAGATTGAATATTAATAGTTCTTTGATGAGTTAAATTTTCATCAAATAAGAACAAATATGGCAGCCCCGTATAAGCAATTATAACATTCCCTGAATGAGCATCAGCTGAAATTAAATATCTATTATATGCCATAGGTTGATAACCATTGGGTATCAATTTTGGAAAGAAGCTACCTCTTTTTTTAAAAGAAGAAGTGGCTTTATAGGTATCGATTAAATACTTCTTATTACTATAAGTAGCCGGAGTAAAAAGAAATTGCTTTGTAGCATCCGTAACATGATGATGAACCGCCATTAGTACTACAGGTAATGCTTTTAAATAGTCAAATTGTTTATCAAAAATTTGAATTTCTCCTTTTTTGGGATCAGCTGTGAAAACATAATTATCATTTTGAAAAATATCTTTCAACGCCACATATTCTCCCGGGCCTTTTCCCATACGGCCAATTTTACGCTGAATTTCACCTTTCAAATCCATAACCAATATTCCATGCTGTTCTCGATCAGCAATATAAATACTATCATTCAAACCAATTAATCCTCTTGGCTCACTTAGGACAGGACCGCTTGAAGAGTTTGTATAACCAATTTTTGATTTTTTAGATAATCTAACCTCTTTTTTATTTGCATTTACATTAATAGAAATATTTGTAATAATAGTCTCTTTTAATAAATCATCCAATGATGAGGCTTTTGAAGATTTTATTGCAGTTTTTTGTCTGGAACAAAATGAAAAAAACAATATTACTAGTAAGAATGAGTATAAATTCCGCATACCAATCATTTTTAACATAGAAAGGGTATTTCTTCCCTTTCTATGTTAATTAGTTATAATTAAACGCTACATGGAGTGGCCCCACCACAAATTGTACCTGAATAATCCCCTGTACCGGCATATTCGGTTGTCGTCCCATCACAACTTATAGCCATTACCCAATTAGATTGTGTTTGAGCGAGTTCAACATCACAGCCACCATAGCTACAAGTCGAAGTACAACTCATAATCGAATAACCATTAGTTGGCAAAAACAGATAAATCCCACCAAACACAATTACCAAAGCAGCCACAAAATTCAACATTTTCGTTTTTATAATACCCTCCATTTAATTAAAAATTTAACGTCATTTACTACTTTACAAAAAATAATGCCCCCGCGCTTTAAATCTGTCCTTAAATTTGCCCTTAAATCTGTTCCCTCCATTCCGATGGGGAAAGGCCTTCGTGGTTTTTAAAGGTATTGGTAAAGGAAGCCAGGCCGGAGAATCCGGCTTCAATAGCTATATCCGTAACCGTGGCTTCGGTTTGCTTTAGCATCTTCTTGGCTATTTCCAGCCGGTGGTAAATGACATATTCAGAGGGATAGTAGCTGAAGCTATTGTTCGTGAGTACAGCTTTTTCACTGCACAGAAACAGAAGTTTGAATTGGGGAGCAACAAAGACCTGTCAGGTTTTAAAAACCTGACAGGTCTGCAGCAACATATCCGTGTACGATCCGTACAAATCCGTGCCCCAATTCTTTCGCTTATAAATCCGGTACCGAATACCTTTTGATACTGGGGATTCCGCCTCTCGGCTTTGATATTGCATAAGCCTGACCATTTTGTACGGAATAGATCGTGACCTGATCAGGAAGTTGAAATTGCCATTTAGGTTGGCCATCACTATTAAATACCACCCAGGTGGTCTGGGGACTATGTGGATTTTCCAACGCTACCCAGCCTCTTCCCTGTGCATCAAGTAAAAGATGCTGAAAGGTCGGCCAATGATCGGGGAAGCCTCCATTCGTTTCGACTGCTTTTTTAAATGTTTTACTCTTGTATTGGGCCAATATGCTATCACTATCTGTATTTGTCAGTACGGGCGATGTATAATTATAGGATAGTTTATCGATAATTTTCCCATTTCTATTGTATTCTTGAATCGAAAGGCTATCGCTTTTGCCCATATATAAATGTTCTCCCGGTCCCATTGCCATTTTAGTATCCGGTAAAAAGGATAGCCCAGTAAACACATATACTCTATGCCCTTGCATAAGAGCAAGCTTTTGATCGGCGGGATATGGAGTGGGGGTCTGAAAGCTATTCTTTTCTACAAAATTACCTTCTCCATTTAATATTGAAATAGTAGTCTTGCGAGTCGGGTCACTTTCTTTTGGTTGAAAACGGTATGCATATTCAAAAGCTACTATAAGATCCCATTGTACAAGGGAAACATTCGTTTGAGAGGCCCCATCGATTCCCCCTTAACCTTTTCATGTGGCACATTAATAGTTCGAATCAGCCGATGGGATGTCAGATTGAATAAACTTATGTGCCTGCTGCGCTTATCATATATGTACAAGGTATCAACCTTAATCCGGATATCGGGATCCATCCGGAGAAACTCTCCCGGCCCCTTTCCTTTATGACCCAGCGAATCCAGGTATTTCCCATCGGGCGAAAAGATATGGATTTTCTGTAGCTTGGTGTCGGCAGCATAAATACGGCCGCCATCATCAGTCGCCAAGCCGGAGATAGTGCCAACCAATACATCGAGGTTTTTAGCTGATATATTCAGATTCTGGGTGAGCGTTAATTTTGTAAGATCGTGATTCTTCGGCAAAGGTGTTTTAGAACTGCAACTGATAAGTAGAATCCCGACTAAAACTGCTGATATTGTTACGGTAACCTTATTCATTACTGTTATCTCTGAATGGAAATTGCTAACAAGATACTATTTAATTAGTATAAAGTAAATTACAACTACATTTTGCAATACTAACAGTTAGCCAAATTTAAAATAGATGTTAAATGGTGTCTCTGTGCTTAAGGGTAGAAATCTGTGGTACCGGATAGATTATCGTGCAGTCTGAAAAGCAATAATGGCAAATCGTATTCTTCCTTAAATTCTTATTCCATTTTTAACATGACAATTCTGTCAGAGTTTTTAACGGGCGTCTATTAAGATGGTACCAATAATTATTGTGTTTAAGTAATTAAACAAGTAAATCTCTAATAACAATGAAATTTTACTCGCTTGCTATATTTAAAATTCTCATTGGTTCGTCAGAATTTTGACTCATATATACCCGGCCTTTCTGGTCCATCCAAATTGGAATTCGTTGTAACTGTTGGGATGGGATCAAATTTTTGACCGTAGTAAAATCTTCAAGTTTCAATTTTCCGGGATCAAAGTATTCAATTATCAAATCCCATTGATCATTTTCATTTAATCGAATTGACATATGTACTATTAAGTTTCTATTCTCCAATTTATACAGACCGCGAGACATTGATATAAATTCTGCGTGAAAATACCCACCCTTGGGATTAAACCCGGATAATTGACTTCTTTTATCATGCCCCACCGCTGAAAAGTGAAGGATGAGAGGGTTTTCTATTTGATCATATCCATATACAACACCATTTTGTACCCACTTAGCAGGTGAAATCTTTTTGTATTTTAATAACCGTCCGTTATATGCAGCGGGCGCATATATCATTGTTGAATCCGAAACAGGCAGGATATATCCGGGGTAACTTCTTATTACTTGTTTTTCAATGTCAGGATGCTCAGTTTGAAAAACCTCTTCACCAGTAACAAAACTATACAAATTTTTCTTAAAATCATCTGAATAAACATGCACTAAAGTCTCATTTTTTTCATTCAAACCCGTCACCACAAATTGCTGGTTATTCATTCGACGAATATCATTTATCCGATGTCCGCTTTCATTGTAAAGCCATTCATCCAAATGATTTCCATTTAAAGAAAACATATTCATCACTGAATTTGTGAAATCATACACGTATAAATAATGCCTACCAGCATATAACGCCGATATTGAATTAAACATCTGTGGGCCTCTTCCTTTTCCGCCCGCCGTCCATCGATAATTCAGATTAGTATTAAAAGAATGAATTTTTAACGTTCTCGGATCAGCAATATAAATGTTATTGTTATTATCAGTAGTAGCTAAAGAAATGACAGAAACCAGGGGTACACTATCTGAATCATTTTTTTCATTATGTAAGACAAGTTCTTTTTTTACAGAACCAACCTTACCGGTGATATGCGGAAATCTTTCCTTGTGGCTATTACATCCTATTAAAAATAAGAATAAAGTGTATATAAAAACTTTGTTTAACATATTTATAAATCTTCGATATATGACTGATGTTGACTGATTTTTAAAAAAAATGTGTTGGTAAAATATTAAACAATATTTTACCAACACTTACAATTGATACTTCAGTATTAAGCACACTTATCAACCACATTTTCTCTATCGTTACACCAGCAGTCTTTTCCATCCGCGTGCCAAAATGCTCCGTCCCAAGTTGCATATCCGTTTTCGTTACAAGGCTTAGGCTTTATGTACTGAACTGATGGGTCGGAAACTTGAGCCTTACCTTTTCCACCGGAAAGTGACAAAATTGAAATAACTAAAATTCCCAAGATATATATTACTTTTTTTGGTTTTGACATAACTTTTCCTCCTTACGAAATTGATTAATATTTATACGTTGCAATTATGATTTTTTGTTAACTGCCTTTAGCTTCAGGGAGTTAACAAGTCTATCACAAAAAGGGTGTCTATTTATTCAAATATTGTCAATACTCACTATTGAGTATTATTTTCACCAATAGTGAGTATTTGAGAAGGTGCTTATAGAGATCTCCCCCCCATTTACCCAATACCATTTTACTATACTACGTCGACCACGAATATTTAATTTATGTTTGATGTTTTTCCGATGCGTGTTAACGGTATTAATTGAAATAGAAAGGATCTCAGTAACTTCTTTACTTGTGTACCCTTGGCCAACTAGCTCCAACACTTCTACCTCGCGGGGCGTAAGGATTTTAAGCGCTTCTTCATAACTATTTTCTTCTTGTGCGTTCTCTTTGTGCTCTTTCATAACTTGTTTCAACTCCCTTAGTCAGTTATCTCTTTTCGGAGGCTCCAATTCCACACATCAGAATAGAATAACTCCAAAATGAGGATTCTATTTATTGCAAGAGGTTACACCCTCCGGATTGTTACGGAAAATATCTATTATTAGAAATTTTTAATATTTACAACAAAGATTTATCAAAGCTCCTCCATGAATTCATCCGCGCAAATTCGAGGCCCAATCAATTCCCCAAACTATCTGCTTCATTTTGCAATTGCATCCGGGGCTTCACGACTTCCAGGTGACTCAGCGCAAAATGCTGATCCACGGCAATGGTATCCCCCGGCTCGACCTGGGGATTATTGACAATGGCCCAGTCACTGTTTTCGGCTACGGGTTTTACATATACCCAGTGTACTTCGTTATTCTCCGGGTTAAGCTTAAACAACAGCGTACGTCCACCATCCCGCGACAATATCGCCGAACGTGGCACGCGTACCTTGCCTTGTTGTTTCAAAATACGGATGCGCCCGTCCACGGTCATCCCCGGAGATAGTACGTGATCAGAATTGTCGGCACTTACCACCACGGTTCCTGTCTTCGTCTTAGAATTGACGACTGGTGCTACAGACTCTACCTTTCCCTGAATTTGCTCGCCGCCGGGACCGGTTAGCTGAACCGTCATTCCTTTATTGACTTTGCCAATTTCCGATTCCAGCACATCAAAGCGGATGCGTACGGTGCGATCATCCACCAATTGTCCCACTTGCGTACCGGCCGTTATATAGGTCCCCGATGCCAGCCGCTGGTCAGTGGACAGAACCCCCGAAAAGGGAGCTACCAGTGAGGTGTACGACAAATTCAGCTTCGCTTTCTTAAGATCCAGCTCGGCCTGCGCCAGTCCAGTGGAGATGCGCACCATCTGCATGCCGGAATCCTGCTTGCCGTCCGGATCCGAGGTGCTATTACGACCGGCACGCATGTTCATCTCAATACTATATTTCTGCTTAGCTTTTTCGTAGTCATTTTTTGCTTGTTGTAATGCTACGGCATACTCGCGGCGGTCGAGCTGCAGCAGGGTATCTCCTTTCTGCACCCGGCGCCCTTCGGTAATGTACGAATGTTCCACATAGCCGCTGATCTTGGGCTTTAGCTGCACCGACTGGTTGGCCTCCACCACCCCCTGGCTTTCCACATACTGGTAAATGGGCTTGTTATCGGCAATGGTAAATACCACTTCGGGACGTACGCTCACCGAATCTTTTTCTTTCTCTGACAGCGGATTCTT
>Ga0209918_1000792_pt1 | contig 19199 bp, 16 predicted proteins | sample SalPonD_shore_MG_FD_185712 | JGI IMG/M metagenome (GOLD analysis project Ga0209918, IMG submission 185712) | Salt pond soil microbial communities from South San Francisco under conditions of wetland restoration - Salt Pond MetaG... | ecosystem: Environmental > Aquatic > Marine > Intertidal zone...
GACCACAATATTAGAAGTCGCTAAAAAAGCGGAAATATACATTCCCACATTATGTTATTTTGAAGGGTTAGAAGGTTATGGAGCATGTCGGCTTTGTTTATGTAAAGTTGAAGGGTCAAAAAAACTTCTTCCCGCGTGTACTACTCCTGCTAATGAAGGAATGGTTGTTACAACCAAAAATGATGAAATTCAGCAGCTTCGAAGAGAATTAATTAAATTAATTCTAAGTGAACATCCATATTCATGTTTAATCTGTGAAAACAAAGAAAAATGTGAGACATTAAGAACTTCTCTTGATAAAGCTGGACGGATTTTTGGATGTTTTTCATGTCCCAATAAGGAGGATTGTGAAATTAGAAAAATAATTGATTATTTAGAAATTGAAAAAGTTGATTACCAATTATCATATAAGAATTATCCTCTCCAGAGGGAAGATCCTTTTATTGAAAAAGATTATAATCTGTGTATTTTGTGTGGCAGATGTGTAAGAGTATGTAATGAATTGAGAGGAATCGGTGCTATTAATTTTTCAGACAGAGGACATGACACAAAGGTCTCAACGGCATTCGAATTACCTTATATTGATACGAATTGTCAATTTTGTGGGGCATGTGTAGATGCGTGTCCCACAGGTGCTCTTAGCTCTAAGAAAACTAAATGGAATATCCATTATACAGATGTTAAAAATTCTACCTGTGGATTTTGTAGTATAGGCTGTGGTTTTAAATATTTCTCTGTTAATGGTAATTTAAGTGATTCTATACCAGATAATGAGAGTCCTATTAATAAAGGGCAAGGATGTTTAATAGGTAGATTTTGCACCTCCGAGTTTAATAATGGTAAAAGTAGATTAAAATTTCCTTCTTTTAAATCGAATTATAAACATATTCCCTCAGGTTGGGATGATATCGTAAGCAAAACTGTGAAAAAATTAAAGATATTCCGACCAGAAGAAATAGCTATTCTCGCATCCCCAAATTTGACTAACGAATCAGCATTCATATTAAATAAATTTGCTCGCCAAATAATAGGTACAAATAAATTATTTCTTCCTATAAAAGAAAATAAGGTAAACATTTTTTATAATCTCCTTAACGACTATTTAGATACTAAAAACTATAAAAGATCCTTCGAGGATATTGAAAATTCAGATTATATTATTTTAATAAATGCTGATCCTCAAATAACCCATCCTACATTATTAATAAATCTCAATAAAGCTAAAAAGCGAGGAGCAAAGATAATCTCTTTAAATCTCTCAAAATATAATTTATCATTAGAAACTCAAAAATTACTTGATTTTAAATTAAATCTTAAAAGACAAGATATTATAGAAGCGTTTGTAGCTTTAAACATGAACATATTTAATAATATCAACCTACAAGAAAAATCTCTAGAAAACGCAGAAGGCTTTGAGACGTGGATAAATAATAGCAACATCCAAAGTAAATCTGATGAATTAGAAAACCTCTATAAAGAACTAATGAATCTTTTAAAGCAAAAAGAAAATTTTAATGGATTAATACTCTTTGGATTTATTAATCATCTTTCTGATGCTTATATTCAAAATTTATTGGGACTATTAGTGAATCTGATCATTCTTACAAATAATAAATTTCATTTAATTCCACTTTGGAATTCTGGAAATATTGAGGGGGTTTATCAAAATCTATTTTATAATAACCAATATAAATCTGCTTATGAAATTTTTAACGAAATTGAAAACGGAAAAATTAAATTACTGTACCTTACAGAACGAATTGAGAATACTGGCTTGCTTGAGAAATTAGATACTATTATTCTTCAAGATATTTTTCCATCGAAGGATTTGAAATATGCAGATATAATTCTTCCAACATGTACTTTTCTCGAAGATTCAGGGACATATACAAATTCAGAGTCAAAAATGTTGATGATTAATAAGAATGCGAAAAGTAAAGGGGATTCTATGCCTGATTGGAAAATATTCTGTGAACTTGCTCACACTTATAGAGACAATAATTCTCTCAAATTTGACTATTCCAATCCAGATGAAATTCGACATGAAATGCTTAGAGATAATTCATATTATAAAACTTCAGATAAAAAATCAGAATGCAAGTATAAACTATTCATACCAAATCTAGATGAAAACTTTAAATCTTCATTTGAAATATATACTCAGAAATCATTTAATTTTCGAGGTGAACCAATTTATAATCAAGTTGCTGATTTAAAGAACTTAATTGAGTATAGAACAGAAAAATTGAAACAAATTAAAAAAGGTGATAATGGAAACGAAGATGTTAGTAAACCTCAATTTAAAATCCTCTATAATGAGGAGATAGTGCCTAATATCTACAAATTAATTATTAAAGCCCCTTTTATTGCAGCAAAGGCTAAACCCTGCAATTTTATTATAATTATGAAGAACGAAAAAAGTGAACGCATTCCTTTAACATTATCAGATTGGAACCAAGAACAGGGGACTATTACGGTATATTATCAAGAAAAGGGACTTTCTACATTGGAACTTGCTAAGGCAAATGAAGGAGAAGAATTATTTAGTGTTGTTGGTCCATTAGGGAAAGATGTGGAATTCAGCAATTTTGGGACAGTTTTATTAGGAGGGGGATGTTATGGAATTGGATCGATTTATCCTATAGCAAGGAAATTGAAAGAACTTAGAAACCGTGTAATAGTCATTTTAGAATCAAAAAACAAGTTATTATTTTATTTAGAAAAAAAATTTGAAACTCTTGTTGATAAAGTTGTTTATTGTACTTCCGATGGATCGAAAGGAATAAAAGGAAAGATTGAAACAGCCATATCTCATGTAATTGAAGCTGAAGAAACTATTGATAGATGCTATTTTATAGGTTGTAATTATATGATGATGGAGGCTTCAGAAAAAACTCAATCTGAAGGAAATATTCCTACTTTTGTTAATTTAAGCACAATTATGATTGATGGTACAGGTATGTGCGGAGGATGTAGAGTAACTTTATTAAAGGAAGGAGCAGAGATAACAAAATTTGCTTGTGTGGATGGACCAACATTTAATGGACACAATATTAAGTGGGATCTATTAATAAAGAGAAATGCTCGGTTTGATGTCGTCGAGGAACAAAGTTATCAAACTCAATCATGTAAAGCATTAGAAAACTTACATTTAGAGGATGAAAATGAGTAATAATCTTGAAAAGAAAAAGAAATTGAAATCCCCGAGAAATGAAATACCTGAGCAAGATCCAACTTTAAGAAGTAAGAATTTCAATGAAGTCAATTTAGGATATACGGTAAGTATTGCCAAAAAAGAGGCAGAAAGATGTTTACAATGTGCAAAACCTTTATGTATTGAAGGATGTCCTGTAGAAGTTGATATACCTGCGTTTATAAAATTAATACAGGAGGAGAAATTTTGTGAGGCTGCTTGGAAAATTAAAGAAAAAAATGCTTTACCAGGAATATGTGGAAGAATTTGTCCTCAAGAAAATCAATGTGAAGGAAATTGTGTTCTTGGAAAGAAGTTTGAACCAGTTGCAATTGGTCACCTTGAAAGATTTGTTGCGGATTATGAAAGAGAAGAGAGTAATTTTCAAATTCCAGAAAAAAAGAAGAGAAATGGAAAGAAAGTTGCCATCATTGGAAGTGGTCCAGCAGGATTAACCGTTGCGGGAGACTTAATCAAATTGGGATATGATATTACGATATTTGAAGCATTTCATAAGGGAGGGGGTGTCCTTGCCTATGGTATACCTGAATTTCGACTACCTAAAAAAATCGTGCAAGAAGAAATCAATTATTTAATTAAACAAGGAGTTAAAATCAATTATAACATGGTTATTGGAAAGGTTTTAACCTTTGACGATTTATTGGATATGGGATTTGAGGCAATTTTTATTGGAATTGGTGCTGGACTACCTCAATTCTTAGGTATTCCTGGAGAGAATTTAAACAGAGTGGTTACAGCAAATGAATATCTGACTAGAGTTAATTTAATGAATGCCTATAATTTCCCAGATTATAAAACGCCCTTTATTTCAGGAAATAACGTAATTGTTATTGGTGGAGGTAATGTTGCGATGGACTCCGCAAGGACAGCATTACGATTAGGCGCTGATAAAGTTACTATAGTTTATAGAAGGGCAATGGAACAATTACCGGCACGAAAGGAAGAAGTGCATCATGCTCGAGAGGAGGGAATTATATTTAAATTATTAACAAATCCTACTAAATTTATAGGAAATGAAGAAGGAAATATAGAAAAAGTAGAAGTTATAAAAATGCGTTTAGGTGAGCCTGATTCGTCTGGAAGAGCTCAACCAGTTCCTATAAAAGATTCCGAATTCTTCATTGATGCGGATTTAGTAATAATTGCTATTGGAACAACAGCCAATCCTTTATTAACTTCCACATATAAAAAATTGCAATTGACAGAAAGGGGATATATTGCAACTGATAAATTTGGAAGGACAAATATAACGCATATTTTTGCTGGTGGCGATATCGTCACGGGAGGCTCCACCGCAATATCCGCGATGGGCGCGGGAAGAGGGGCAGCAAAAGCAATCCATCAATATTTACAAGAACTGTAGGATCAGAAGTTTTTTTATGAAGTATTTCCTAATTTAAAATGAATATATTTTCTTTTCTGATTTATGATTCTGTGTTCTGTATCTTTCTGTATCAATTATATCAGTTATATTAAATTTAAAACATAGAACTTAAAATATTGGTTTGACTTAATGTATTAATATATCTAAGAATTGATATAAGGCAATTTTTATGAGCGATAATACTGAGGTTTTAGATCCGTTTAAGATAACTCAAAAACAACTCTATAATGCACTTCAACTTATGGGATATGAACAAAATATTTATAATGCATTAAGTGAACCAGAACGTTTTATAGAAGTTAAATTAACCCTAAGAATGGATGGTGGAACAATTAATACATTTAAGGGTTTTCGTAGTCAGTATAATTCAGCCCGAGGTGTTATGAAGGGAGGAATCCGTTGGCATCCCGATGAGAGTGCTTCTTTAGTTAAAGCTTTATCCGCATGGATGACTTGGAAATGTGCTTGTGTTGACATTCCTCTTGGAGGTGCAAAAGGCGGAATTATTTGTAATCCAAAACAAATGAGTACTGGAGAATTAGAGAGACTCGCTAGAGCTTATATTAGGAAACTAGCAGAAAATATTGGTCCGCAGATAGATGTTCCCGCACCAGATGTATATACTAATCCTCAAATTATGGCATGGATGATGGATGAGTATGAGACTATTTATCGTAAACACTCCCCATCTATGATTACAGGTAAACCATTACCATTAGGCGGATCTGCGGGACGATCCATAGCAACCGCCAAAGGAGGAACTTACTGTATACGTGAAGCAGCAAAAGAAGTTGGGTTAGATTTAAATGGGGCCACCATTGCGATTCAAGGATTCGGAAATGCCGGCCATCACATAGCACGGTTACTACAAGAAGAATATAATTCCAGAATAATTGCGGTTTCAGATACGGGGGGAGCCGTTTATAATCCCAATGGATTTGACGCAGTAAAAGTATACGAGCATAAGCATAAAACTGGATCGGTTGTAAATTGCAAAGGTTGTATAAGAATATCTAATGAGGATTTATTAGAACTAGAATGTGATATATTAATTCCTGCGGCCATAGAGAATGTTATAACTAAAAAAAATGCTCCTAATATTAAAACCAAAATTTTAGCTGAGCTGGCAAATGGACCCACGACACCAAATGCGGACGATATTCTCTTTGATAACGATGTTTTTGTTATCCCGGATTTTCTTTGTAATGCTGGAGGAGTCACGGTTTCATATTTTGAGATGGTTCAAGGCTATTATCGATACTTTTGGACGGAGAAAGAAGTATTTAAGGCTTTGGACAAAATAATGACGAGAGCATATAAAAATACTGTAGAAACTGCTAATGAATTCAATGCAAATAATAGAATGGGGGCATACATCATTTCCATTCGCCGTGTGGTAGAAGCTATGGAATTAAGAGGGTGGATATAAGAATAAAATCTCTGTTTATTCTTATATTTTTAAAATCCTCACCCCTTTTATCATGCAAATTGATTATTTAAATCGAGTAACAACTTTTTATAATAATCGAATAATCTTTTATATTATCCAAAAATAAAACATTTACTAAAATAAAAGGGTGAAATAATTTGGATTTTGATTTTCCTTTTAATCCACTTTTAGTTGGGATAATAGCTTTTGTCGTCATTTTAACTATATTTATTATAGTGCTTGTGTCTACGAGCATAAAAATAGTGACAGAATATAAAAGATTAATAGTATTCAGATTTGGCAAATACAAAAGAACGGTTGGTCCCGGTATTGTTTTGATTTTCCCATTTATAGAACGTTCTGAAGAAGTTGATCTACGGATAAAAACATTAGACATCGCACGCCAAGAGATTATAACGAAAGATAATATTCCTATAACCATTGATACCTCAGTTTTTTATAAAGTAATTAATCCGGAGTATGCCAAAACAAAAATTGAAAATTATGTTAGAGCAGTACTCAATTATACTCAAGGAGCTCTCAGAGATGTTATTGGGAATATGGAATTAGATGAGGTTCTGACTCAAAGAGAAAGAATCTCTAGTGAAATTCGCAGGGTCGTTGATGAAGAAACGAGAGAATGGGGTATTGAGATAAGCCAGATTAAGATTCAACAAATCGAACTTCCAGAAAATATGAAGCGGGCAATGGCAGTTCAAGCAGAAAAAGAAAGAGAGAAGAGAGCCGCGATAATTGCCTCTGAAGGAGAGCTAGAAGCCTCAAAGAATATTGCTGAAGCTGGTAGAATATTATCTGAGACACCCTCCGCAATCCAACTAAGAACACTTCAAACAATTCAAGATATTGCTCAAGAGCCTTCCCAGAAAATTGTGATATTTTTACCATCTCAAATTGGAAAACTACTTGACAAATTCAAATAGAGGGTAGTATTCTTTAATTTTTTTTTCTTTATTTTTCTCATATCCTAAAAATTATTAGTCTCATTTGATATCTAAATAATGGAAACTAAATATTTTTATACTCAATATCATCAAGAGTGAAAAATAATGGAAAAAACAGTTTTAAATTTGAAGTACTCTTTTTTACATGAATCGCAAATGATTTCTCTCTATAAAATATTTTCACGAAAAGCAGCCCAAGAAGGATATAATTTGATATCAAATTTTTTTGAAGATATTTCAAATAATAAACAACAAAATGCGTATTGGACTTATATGATGCTGCAGAAATTAGATCACTTACAAAATATCGAAGAGTCTTCTGTAAAATTTGAAGATATTCCCTCAGTAGGAACAACTTCAGAAAATCTTACAACTGCAGTGAAGATTGAAGATTATGAGTGGAGAATAATGTATGATGATTTTGCAAATACTGCCAGAGAAGAGGGTTTTGATGAGATTGCATCTCGACTTCAACTTATTTCAGATAGAGAGCGGAAATTCTTCGAACGTTTTAAAATCTTTTCTAGTCTATTTTCTGATAAAAAATTAATGAGAAATCAGAGTATTGTGGTGTGGGAATGTCAAGGATGCGGATTTCAAATAGCAAAAGAAACCTTACCAGAAGATTGGGTATGTCCTTCATGTGGGCATCTTAAATCTTATTTTGAAAAAAAATTTCTAAATTACGCTACTGGAGATAGAAATTTGTGGATATGTATGGAGTGCGGTGAAGAAGTAAATATGGAAAATTTACCGAGAGATTGGAAATGTCCGAATTGTGGTAGACCAAATGAATATTTCCGAAGGAAAAAATCAGATAATGTGAAAGATAACATTTTCAGTTTACCAAAATCAGAATGGGAATGTATGGAATGTGGAAATACTGCGATTGCAATGGATGAGTTACCAGATGATTGGAAATGTATAAATTGTGGAGCATCAAAATCATATTTTAGGCGAATATCATCTAAACCCAGTAAAACGACCTATTCAATCAAAAGGCGAGAAAAAGCGATGTGGTATTGTCCTTCTTGTGGGAAAGAGGTAGAAATTGATCTCCCTCCTAATTGGAAATGTCCTTCTTGTGGATTCTCAGTATATTAACTTTTTTTTAATCATTTCAATCATTTTAATAATCTCATTAATTATTAATTTTTTAGTTAATTGAAACAATTATGTCTCCTGAAAAAGAAATTAAACGCGCTAAGGATCATTTCGCAGAATTAATAAAAGAACAATTAGAACGAATTAAAGATTTAAAAGAAGAGGGAGACTGGATTGATTATTCTAAATTAGATACATTAATTATTGGAATCATTGGAGGGGATGGAATCGGCCCAGAAATCTCACGCCATGCTAAGAATATACTTAAGTTTATACTAAGAGAGGAGATAAAGAATAATAGAGTTGAATTGAGGACTATAGAGGGATTAACTATTGAGAATAGAGCAAAGTTAATGGAAGCCGTACCCGAAAACGTGTTAGAGGAGATTAAAAAATGTCATGTGTTATTAAAAGGTCCTACTACTACGCCTCGAAAGGGAGATAAATGGCCTAATATAGAAAGTGCAAATGTAGCTTTAAGACGGACGCTCGATTTATTTGCAAATATCAGACCCGTAAAAATTCCTGAAAAAAACATTGAGTGGATTTTTTTCCGTGAAAATACAGAAGGTGCTTATATATTAGGTTCTAAAGGCATCAATGTCACTGAAGATTTAGCAATAGACTTTAAAGCTATTACTACCCAAGGAGCTGAAAGAATAATCAAGTTAGCGTTTGATTATGCAAAGAAACATAATATAAAGAAGCTGACAGTAGTCACAAAGGCAAATGTCATTAAAACTTCAGATGGTAAATTTTTAGCGATTGCTGAGAAAATCGCGCAAAAATATCCAGAAATAGAGATGGATGATTGGTATATCGATATTATTACTGCGAAACTTATTGATCCATCTCGTCAAAGTCAATTCAAAGTATTTGTCGCCCCTAATTTATATGGAGATATTATCACTGATGAAGCTGCTCAAATGCAAGGAGGAGTGGGAACCGCAGGAAGTGTGAATCTTGGAAAACGATATGCCATGTTTGAGGCAATTCACGGATCAGCACTTCGAATGGTAGAAGAAGGGCGATCTCAATATGCCGATCCTTCAAGTTTACTAAGAGCAGTTGTAATGATGTTGGATCATATTGGTTTTGAAAAGAATGCAAGGCATCTTGAGATGGCTCTTGATATATGCGGTATTTATGAGAAAAAAATCCTTTTAACGGGGCGATCAAATGGAGCGACGGGGGAAGAGTATGTGAAATATATAATGAATAAAATTCAAGATTCAGATTTAGAACAAAAATGGAAATCTTTTCAATAACTGCTTTTAATTTTTAATATAATCATGTCTTCTAATTCAAAGCAATTAGAATAACCTTCATTTCCCAAAATTTTATTATAAAAAAGAGCTCAGAGTATCCGAAGGATTTTTGAATTACTTTTAGAATTCTCTGAGCTATTCTGTAAATAGAGATTTCTTTCTTCAATCATACATATCACTCATTAGATTTATTAGATGTTATTTATTACTCTTCATAATTAAGAACGCCTCTCTTATTTCACTAAGCAATGAATATTCCAATCCTAGTAATCAGTTTTATCTTTTTTGCATTAATTATTATCAGTTATACTATTGAGAAGCTTGACTTTGTAGCCATCTCTCTGCTTTCTAGCTTTATCGCTGCTACCATCACAGGGGCGACCTTAGGGGTTGGAATCAATACTTTTGTTGGACATATCGAATTTGAAGCAATAATCATCATTTTAAGTATGAGTATTATTACTAAAATCGCTGGAGACTCTAATATTTTAGAATATCTTGCGGTCAAATTATTCAAAATCTCTCACGGAAGGCAAAGAGTCTTTTTCTATTTGATTTGTATAATTACTACTCTACTCGCAGCAATTATTACCGATGTTGTAGTAGTGCTCATTATTGCTCCCGTGGTTATCCGTCTTTGCCATTTTCTGAAGATCCGTTCTGGCACATATTTGATGGGCATGACTATATGTATTAACATAGGTTCAATCATTACTCCCTTTTCCAGCGGAGAAAACATCATTATATCGACAGCATTTGGTTTAGATACGCTTTATTTTATTCAGAATTATTGGATCTTCTCATTTATTTTGTTATTTGCAACTGTTTTTCTATTAGATCGATTTTATCTTAGTAAAGAACCTAAAATCGAAGAGCAACAAAAAAAATTTGTTATTGAATTAATTGATAGCGACGTTGTAATTAAAAATAAGAAGATGTTTTATATAAATGGCGTCGCGATCATTATTACAATCGCTCTTTTCGCGATTCTTCCTTCATTATATTTGACTGCTCTTATTTCCGCTATGATACTCGTACTGCTTAATAAAAGTTTTACTAAAAAAACTATGAGCGAGCTTTTAAGAGATGTAGAGTGGGAAATTATTTTCTTTTTTATCTCTTTATATATTGTGGTTGGTTGCTTACTGGAAGCGGGATTCCAAGAGCTTTTTGAAACGATTCCTTTTAATCTTGTAAATCCGATTCTCTTGAGTTTTCTTCTACTCCTTGTTGTTAGTGGAATGAGCGGAGCAGTAGCAAATACTCCAACTACCTTGATCTTTATTCCTATTGTTCAAACTCTTATAGATAGTTTTGGATTCCTTCCAATTCCTCTGTATTTTGCTTTCATCATAGGAATAAATCTTGGAGGTAATTTTCTAGTTCAAGGAGCAGCGTGTGATATGATGACTCTTAAAATAGCCCAAGATTCTGGGGTTACCAATCTTGATTATAAACGGTTGGCGAAAAATGGAGCATTATTCGCACTCATCCATATCGGAGCATCTATTTTATATTTATTATTCATATCTATTTTTTCAATGTTTTTCGGTTAATTTTACTATAAAATTATATTAAAAATTAATCAATTTTTAAAAACTCCAGTTATAAATTTATCGAGGAAAATCAGATTATATAGAAAATGCAAAAAGAAGGATGATGAAAGCACCAATTAAACCCGATGCCTATCAACGCCAAATTAAAGCAATACTAACATTTAATTCAGGGAGAAGGCTCAAAAACATAAAAGTTCCAACATTAGTCATACATGGAAAGGAAGATATTGCATTACCTCCCAAAAACGCCAAAATTATAGCTGATGCTATTCCAAACGCAGAACTAGAATATTTCGAAAAAAGTGAACATACATTATTTTCCCATCAACCAGAAAAAGTAGGCCAGACTGTGCTAAATTTCTTAAAAAATTAGACTTCAGTGATTATTCAAAATACAAATTCATCATCTTTTTAGTATAAATTAAAATAAGAAAATAAAAAGGATTAAAATTTCGTGATTACTGCGCAATGGTCAGAAGCAATAGAACAAGTAACATCGCTTAATGTCGGAATTATATCTGGTGAACACATTATATAATCAATCCTTTTTTGGGGCACAAAATCATCATTAAAATGACCAGTATATCCTGGATCTGAATTTAAATAAGAATAAGTATCGGTAAAATTCAATGGTGTTGTACTATTAATTAACCCATATTCAGTATCAGTTGGTTCAAAATTGAAATCACCCATCCATACGGTTCTTTCAAATGTTTCTTGATTGATCTGATTCACAATAAATGGCACTTGTGCTAATCGATCAGCGGATTTTGTAGAAAGATGAGTCACATAAACCGTCCAGAATGATGAATTTATCTCCATTTTTGCCTTAATCAAAGATCTTGGTTCTGCAGATGTAACAATTAGAGGCAGTTCTATTATTTCCGCGTTTATTATAGGATATTTACTCAATAGTGCATTTCCATAATGTTTATAGAATGAGTACCCATAATAATAATACATATTTAGCTTGTGAGCAAAATAACTTGCGATATCTACAAAAGACGTTTTCAAAGCTCCCATATCTACTTCATTTAACGCAAGAACATCGGGATCCTCTCTTTTGATAGCATCAACAAGTCGATCTAAGTTAAAAGAATCATCAACACCAATAGCATTATGAATGTTCCATGTCATAAAAGTGGGATCCTCGGCTCCTGGATTAGCCTTAACTCTCTGAGTTGTGATTATAACACAAGAAACTCCACTTAGGATCAATACTCCTACGAAAAGAATCCCTGTAGATTTTCTATTAAATTGAAATGTTAATTCATTTCTTTTCATTAATTTTGAGAAATTGATACCTTCAATAATAGAAATCAGAACACCCCCAGTACCTAAGAGTATTATTACATTGATTAGTAATGACATATATTCATACCATAAGATTTCCAATTGGATTATTATAAATACTAATATAGTGATAAAGAATAGAATTAATCCTACCGTAATTTGGGACGGGAATCAAATCTATAGAAATTAAAGATGTATGAAATGTAGTAAATTAAAAAGAAAATGTTAACAATAGTCGCAGATGTAAAAAATATAGTCGCTAGAATGCTTCTAATTTTTCCCAAAAAGAGAAGAGAAAGTCCATTCATTAAGATAAACAATAGACCTAATAAGAGAGAAAAAGCTTTCAGTTGTTTCTTACTGAATTTTAACAGATATTCTGTGGTAATATAAAAAGATACAATCCCCACTAAAAAGATAATGAAAATATAATATGTGAAACCATAACCAAACCATGGAAAATATAAATCAGTATCTAAGAAATTAAAATTTATAATACCATAAGCCGATAAAGCCATTGGATTAACCATCCAAATCATAGATACTAAAAATAATGCCCCAAGAATGATGAAATGAATATAGGAGATTTTTTTTATGGGTTTCTCAATCTCTTCTTTTTCCGTTAATAATCTTAGATTTTCGGGTAAAAATAATTTTATATTTACTATGTTTGTGCCAATAATCAGAAATATCACGGGTATAAGTTTGATAAAATCATTAGTTAAGTTAGAAGAGATATTTATCATAAGGAATATGAATTGAATTCCTAATCCAAATATAATTCCGGCTACTATTATGTTAAAGTTTAGAAAATCTTTCTTAGTTTGAATCGTGAAGATGATCTCATTAAAAAAAATCATTCCTGAAAAAAGGATTAGAAAATTAAATATTAGTAGTACTGGAGTTATTATTAGAAATTGAGCTATAATACGTAATATTGATATAATTAGAGTGATTAGAAATAGTCTGTATTGAGGTTTTATTAGTTTTTTAGTATTAAAAATTAAAACTATTATTGCAATTAAAATCAATGTGATTGCTAAAATGGGGAGAATAGACATAATCTCCGAGAGGTTCATGAACACATAAGCATTTACATTAATCATTAGATTATAAAACGATTCGATAAACGTGTAAAATATTACTCCTACTAGAAAAATCTTTAGGATATTTTCAGTTTCTTTCATTTTTGTTTTAGATTAGAATTTAGTTTTTTATAATATTTTTTGGATGTAACAATATTTAATGATTACTTTTTAAAAAGGGATTAGGGATAAAACCTTTAGATATATTAAATAAGATTTATTTACAATTCGATTTGATATAATATTTATAATACCTAATTTTTAATTAAAAAAATGAAGAAGTGATTAACTATACCAAAACAAAAAATTAATAGTATCGAATTATACTATGAGATCCATGGAGATGCATACCCCGTAGTAATGATTATGGGATTGGGGGCTAATATTTACTGGTGGACACCAGAATTTCTAGAACCTATGAAAAATAATTTTCAAGCAATTATTTTTGATAATCGAGATGCCGGTAGATCTGATAATGTAAATGAGCAATATCAGATAAAAGATCTCGCCACAGATACTATTAAACTTATGGATAAGTTAAATATTGATAAAGCACATATTTTAGGGATAAGTATGGGGGGAATGATTGCCCAAGAAGTTGCCTTAAATTATCCCGAAAGAGTTAACAAGCTTGTTCTATGTTCTACTAATTGCGGTGGTGCGAAATCTGTTCTCCCTTCTCAAGATGTATTAGCTCAATTAACCCAAGATCGAGGAGAACTTTCTCAAGAAGAAATAATTGAGAATACTATACCTCTTCTATATACTAATGAATTTATCGATAAGAATCCTGAATATATCGAAAGAACGAAAGAGCAATTGATGAAAGCCCCAATACAACCAGAAGCATATGAACGACAAATACAATCCTTATTAAGTTTCAACACAGGAAGAAGGCTCAAAAAAATAGAACACAAAACATTAGTTATACATGGAAAGAAGGATATTCTTGTACCTCTCGAGAATGGTCAAATCTTAGTAGATTTAATACCAGATTCTAAACTAAAATATTTTGAAAAAAGCGCACACGCTATTTTTTCCCATGAACCAGATGAAGTATCCAATGAAGTATTGAATTTTCTAAAGGAATAAATATTCTATACAATTTTTTTTAATTTCTTCTCTTCTAACCAAAAATGAGGCTTAAAATGAGTGTATAACCTAATGAGAAGACGATATGGATAATAGCAAATAAAGCACCAACCTTCAATAATCTTTTATAACCAAAATTCTCAACACCTGCATCTTGAGCTATCTTTAGCGTCATTACATCACATGCTGCTCCTTGGGGAATTAAGTTCCCACCTATATTTATACCAATGAGGAAAGCAAAATAAATTGGTAGACTGGCAAATCCATATGTTGTTGTAAGAGTTTCGATTATTGGTATGAACACTAAGGCTGTGGGGGTATTTGCAACAACCCCACTTATTAAACTCACGGCAACTAAGATGATCAGCGCAATCAATATTGGATTAATTACTTGAAAGGGAATTGCGATAAAAATCTCTTTGAATCCAGCTTGTAATAGACAACCAATTACAATATAAAGTGAAATGAAAAAGAAGATTATTTCCCATTCCACATCTTTGAGAAGAACTGCAGCCTTCTTCTTGGTATAACGTTTATTAATAATTACTAAAATAAAAGCTGATAATACTGCAGTCAGATAAAGGAGTGGGAGAATTGCAAATAACGCGATGGTGACTATTATTGCGATACTATTAAAATAAAACATTTTTTTATTTGCGACCATAACATCTGCATCTATTAAATCAAGGACAAATCTTTTTTGCTGCTCTTCGATCTTTGGCTCCTTACTAAGATACATTTTATCAAGGAGGAAAATAGTAATAAACAGCAAAAAAAATGAAAAAATCCAGTAATTCTGAATAAAATAGAGCGTGTCTAAACCAAAAGCGGTTGAAATAATGATGTTTTCTCCACTTGAGAACGGGGTAATGATTGAACCAATGTTTATAGATATCGTCATTCCAAGTAAATATGTCCCCGAACGAATCTTTAGAAATCGGCATAATCTGATAACCACTGGTCCTAGGATAAGTACAACCACAACATCCGTAATAATTGATGCAAGTAGAGTGGTGATTATACAAATCAAATAGAAAAAGACTCTTTGACTTCCGCGAGAGATTTTGAATAGTTTAACTGCAAGATATTCCAATATATTCGAATATTGTGCAATTTTAGTAATTATACTCATACTTAAAATAACTAATATTGCTTCAAATTCGATTGATTGCAGAAAATCATTAATAGTTGTACCCATAAGAATTCCAGTCACAGTTGCGGCAGAAAAGCTCAACACTATAGAAATTGCTACGAAATCAACATTTTCTAGGGTATAACTAATAATTATAAGTGCGAAAATAATAAATACAAATATTAACAAGGGGATATTGAGAGTCGCCATTTCATCAAAGATTACTTAGATAAGTTAAGAAAGTAAAGAATGATCATTTTATAAATCTAACTAGTATTAGAAAATGAGACTTTATGGTCACTTAATCTAATAAGATAAGAGATAAAAGAAATTTATCAAGATTCAATTCTTTCAAGAGAACGAGATTATTGATCAGATAATTAAATAGATTTTCTTTCATAAAATATTTTAGACTTTCCCTTCTTCCTAAAGAATTTTTTAAAATATTTACACTATTTTTCACTAACGTTATGAGATATCTCTCAACGAGCATCATATCGGCTGCATTTGGATTAATATTTATTATATTAAATCCTGGTTCTGGTGAAAAACTGATTTTTTGTAGTTCAGTATCCTTTTCAAAATCAGGATTATTACAAAATTCATGGTACATTTTATCCATTTGTTCAATTAATTTTCCTTTATGATCTATTTGAGAAACTATATTCATTATGATATTAAGAATTTGTTGAAAAATACCCAATATGTCGAAGAATTCAGCGATTGTTGTTATATTCTCTGCTTGTTTCCACTGTTGATAATATTCATCAATAGTTTGTTTAAATGGAGCAAAAAGTTCTGTATTTCCATCCCAATTTTTTTTATTGTAATTTTTCTTCTCAACATACTCTAGTATAAAAGATTTTTTTATAATATTAAGGCGTGCTCTTATAATCTCTGTACTTACATCTTTATTATCTGCAGCAATAAAGAGTAAATTAGACTCATTATCCTCAAGGTATACCCATCTTAATCCTCCCATTTCTATACTTTCAATTCCTTGCTTGAATTCAAAGACTGTAAACTGATTTAAGGCTGTTAAAAGACCGGAAACTAAATCTTCATTAACCATTAAATCTTGATAAGGCTGATAAAGAAGGGTTACGCCACTTTCAGAATCAAGAATCCATATATTCATAATTTTATAAAATCCTTAATTTATTTTTAACAGATTAATTAAATGTACTTTTATAAGCGGGATTATTAGATATAATAGAATTTATTCTAATAAATCTTTAATATCATTATTTTTCAGATAGTTTTGAAGATTGCGTAAGATTTGAGATAATTTATTTCTTAAGATGAGTTCGCTAGCATCTCCGATTAAATTTAACAATTCATTATTTACCTTAAACGTATGTATAAATACTCCTACTTTTGCTTTCTTCGTTCCAATATTTTTAATTCTAAGTCGTCCTTCTAATTTATCGACATCTTTATTGTTTCTCACATTCAGTTCAATCAAATGACCTTTATCTGGGACTTCACCTTGATCTATCATAACTAATTCTCCACTCATCTCAATTGGAATGTTGATAAGATCTACCTCATCATAAATATCACTATGAAACACATTTGGTGCTGTAAACTCTATTGTTATTTTCTTAACGGGACTAATTTTTTCCCAAATATTAGGTTTATAAATCGCTTTTAAAAGACTTTCTTTATCGCTATCAACTTCTACTACTTTAGAAATTAATTTTGCCATTCTTTCTCATCATCATAAGTTTTTGTAGAATAAATTATCATTTTATAAATTTTTAATTATTTCAGATTAAGATTTGCTCATTCTATAAATTATTAGAATAAAAATAATTTAAAATTTTATGCCTCAGTCTTCCTCAATATGAAATCATTCAAAATGTCATATAAGATGAATTGTCATCATTGGCAAATACAATATGAATAAATAAAGCAACTATATAAAAGAAATCATAGAAATTTTATATTTTTTTCTCTCGAAATAATTTACTATCTTCAATTTTGTTTTTTGTCCCACATTTTGGACATTGCCATTCTTTATTACTAATTTTGACAGAATTTATACACTCATCACATACAGAAATGTCGCAAATACAATAATAGAGAGTATCGACTTCATGTTCGAAATCTTTTTTGCAAATATAACAGTTGGAGGGTGGGGTCTGTGCTTTATTCATTTTTCCCAGTGTATTTTTATAAATTAATATTATATAATGTATTACTATTTAATATAATATTAAATAATTTTGTTTCAAATGAAGGAATTAGGCTTTTATATACGATTACTGTTAATTTTTAGTATCTTTTTTCTTTACAAATTCATAATGGGATTTGTATATAATAATCAATTTGAAATTATATTTTGGGGTATAATTCTTGGAGTTTATGTTTCCTCCTTACTTGTTCTGTCTTTTGTGGTAAATAAATATCAGAAGAAATAATTAAAATTTAATTTATTGGAAAAGTACTAAGGATAACATTCATTTTTTCTTTTTTAGAAAATCAGGTAATATTCCCTCAAGACCTAAACTTTTTAAAATAGTTTCTCTAACATCCATTTGAAGCTTAAATTCAGACATTTTTGTTAATGCATCTTCCAATGCCTTGGAAAAATTTTCACTCATATTATTAATTGTGTCTGAGGTTAGCTTTAATGAATCTCGAATTGTGATATTTGTCTCATGAAGAACAGAGCTCATTTTATCCATGGAGGTTGATATTTGGTCACTTATACTAATTACTTTTTCAGAAAGATCAGTTATTTTTTCTGCTACTGTCTTCATCTCTGAATTCATTTCAGAGAGCTCATCCTTTAGATCTTTAATACCAAGCATTTTTTTAAAATATTGGAAATTTCTTTGAGCTTTTCTAATAAAATGTCAATTATAATGAAATAGCTAATTTTCTAAATTAAATTTTATGTTCAATTTTTGGAGTTGTTCAATAAGATGTTCTGTGTAATAGTATTGTATAGCATTCAGCCCAATAGATTGTCCGATCTCTATATTTTTTTGTTCATCATCTATTAAAATGGCCTCCGATGGATGGTACTTTATATGTTTTAATAATTCTTTATAGAATTCAATATCATTTTTATTTTTTTGATAATCATAGCTGAATACCCAATCATCAAAATAATTGAGAAATCCATATCGTTCATTTAGGAAGTTTATTCTCTCTTTTATATTCCCGCTGAATATGACAAGTCGGTAATTTTCCCTAAGATCCACCACTAATTCCTTTATCTTATAATGAGGGAGATATGATCCGAACCAAATTTTAATAATATGCCCATGATCTTCTCTGGGAATATGAAGTTTCTCACCTACTCTTGCTTTAAACTCATCAAGAGTAATAAGCCCCTTTCTGAGTAAATATCCTTCTTTTTGATATTTATCACCAAATATTTCATATAAAAGAAAAAAATTATCAATATTGTACAAATCCATTAACTTTATGATTGCTAAATAAGTCCCTCTGGTAAAATACACTCCACCTAGATCAAAAACTATAGTTTTAATATATGTGTTTTTCTTATCCATCATTATTTATTTAAATTAAAATAGCAATTGAAATCAGATAAATTCTTATTTCTTAAATTTTTTAATCCTTAAAAAATAGTAGAAAGAGGAAAAACATAATTATCATTATCTAAAATTAATGGTGATGATTCCTTCTATATTCATCATCTGCTTCCG
>Ga0209918_1000793_pt1 | contig 19191 bp, 18 predicted proteins | sample SalPonD_shore_MG_FD_185712 | JGI IMG/M metagenome (GOLD analysis project Ga0209918, IMG submission 185712) | Salt pond soil microbial communities from South San Francisco under conditions of wetland restoration - Salt Pond MetaG... | ecosystem: Environmental > Aquatic > Marine > Intertidal zone...
CCGGTGTCGATATCCATGCCGTTCAGCATGTACAGCACGTCTTCGGTGGCGACGTTGCCGGTGGCGCCGCGGGCGAAGGGACAGCCGCCGAGGCCGGCCACGGCGCTGTCCACGGTGGCCACCCCCAGTTCCAGGCAGGCGTAGATATTGGCCAGGGCCTGGCCGTAGGTGTCATGGAAATGCACCGCCAGCCGATCCACGGGGACCACCTCCGCCACCGCTTCGAGCATGGCCCGGGCGCTGCCGGGGGTACCGGTGCCGATGGTGTCGCCCAGGGAGATCTCCTCGCAGCCCAGCGCCGCCAGCTGCGCCGCCACCGCCGCCACCTGCGCGGGCGCCACCGCGCCGCTGTAGGGGCAGCCGAGCACGCAGGAGATATAGCCGCGCACGCGCAGGCCTGCAGCCAGGGCCCGCTCGCACACCGGGGCGAAGCGTTCCAGGCTTTCGGCAATGGAACAGTTGATGTTCTTCTGCGAGAACGCCTCGGAAGCGGCCGCGAAGACGGCGATGTCCCGGGCGCCGGCCGCCACGGCGTCGTCCAGGCCGCGCAGGTTGGGCACCAGCACCGGGTAGCGCACCCCGGGCCGGGGCGTGATCGCAGCCAGTACCGCACCGGTGTCGGCCATCTGCGGCACGCGCCGGGGTGAGACAAAGCTGCCCGCCTCGATCACGACCAGGCCGGCATCCGCCAGGCGGTCTATCAATTCCGCCTTGACCGCCGCCGGCACGGCAACGGCTTCATTCTGCAAACCGTCGCGCGGCCCGACCTCGACCAGCCGTATCCGTTTCGCCATGCCCGTCATCGATCAAGTTCTCCGTTCCGTTGTTCCAACCTGACATGTAATGATACCCGCGCAGCGTCGGGATGTTCACGGTGTCCTCCCGGTTGCTTACAATGACGCCCGGATTTAACCAGACGGCGTCAACGAAGTGGAGATCGACATCTTGGATATAAAAATGTTCTTTACGGTGTTCGGCGTCGTGTTCATCGCCGAACTGGGCGACAAAACCCAGCTCGCCACCCTGCTGTTCGCTTCCGACCGGGAGGTTAGCAAACTGCTGGTGTTTGCCGCGGCGGCCCTGGCCCTGGTCGTGACCTCGGCCATCGGCGTGCTGGCCGGCAGCCTGGTGTCCCAGTACATCAGCGAAAAACAACTGTCCTGGATCGCCGGTCTCGGTTTTATCCTGATCGGCGCCTGGACCCTGTACCAGTCCTGAACTTCAAAAGCCCGGCAGATACAGCACCGCCAGTATCAGCGCGCCGGCGGCGATGCGGTACCAGCCGAACGGTTTCAGGCCGTAGCGGCCGATGAAAGCGACAAAGGTTCTGACCACGCCGTAAGCCACGATGAACGATACGATGAAACCGATGGCGATCTCCCAGCCCGCGTTCACCGTCAGCACCGCCCGGTTTTTATACACGTCGTAGACGGAGGCGCCCAGCATGGTGGGGACGGCGAGATAGAAGGTAAATATCGCCGCCGCCTTGCGTTCCACCCCCAGCAGCTCCGCACCCAGGATGGTGGCGCCGGAGCGGGACACCCCCGGGATCATCGCCAGCACCTGGCAGAATCCGATCTGCAGCGCCTTCATCAGGGGCAGCCGGTCGCCGTCCAGGTAGCGCGGCGGCGGCGCCCGGCGTTCCAGCACCAGAATCAGGATACCGCCGAGAATCAGCGCGATGGAAATCACCGTGGGCGCCACGGCGGGGGAAAACAGCACCTGCTTGATGAAGCCGTGCAGGGCCACGCCGAAGACGGCCGCGGGGAGAAAGGCGATGACGATGGCCAGGACGAAGTGCCGGGATTCGTCCGACCAGGTCAGGCTCACGGCTACGTCCCGGAATTTCTGCCAGTACACCACCACTACGGACAGGATCGCACCGAGCTGGATGACGATTTCGAAGACATCCCCAGGGGAACGGAAACCGAGGATCTGTTTGCCGATGAGCAGGTGGGCCGTGGAGGAGACCGGCAGGAATTCGGTCAGGCCTTCCAGAATGCCCAGCAGGATCACATCGGTCACGTCATTCATGAGTTCGTGCCGGGAGTAATATTCGCAGGCATGACCGTGCAGTCTCCTTTCTTGTTATTCGTCAGCAATCCGGATGCCGGGGTCAGAGACGGTGTCTCTGGTCGTTCAGCCGGAACCCGGCCAATGGTGCTTCAAAATGCCGGGTCAGGGCAATCGCCTTGAAACGTTCCCCCATCTCGCCGGGCAGGGTCAGCAGCTTTACCTGTTGCGCCAGTTGCAACCGCACGGACTCGTCCGTGCCGTCCACCAGCATCCTGTCCAGGCCACCGCCGAGCAGGAATTGCGCCTGGGTGGTAAAACCGCCGACCTCGAGCGCGGCGACGCCGGCGGCCTCCGCCACCGTGGTGAAATCCACGGAAGCGGTAATGTCCTGCAGTCCCGGATACAGAAACGGATCCGCGTGCACGCGATGGCGGTAATGGCAGAGCATGGTACCGGTATCGCGCTGGGGATGGTAATACTCGGCGCGGGGATAACCGTAATCCACCAGCAGCATGACGCCGCGGGCGAGAACATCGGACAGGCTGGCGATGAAGGGCTGTACCGTGCGGCTCACCTCGGTGGTATAGCCGTCCGGGAACTGTCCGGGATCGAGGATCTGATCCACGTAATCCCGCAGTCCCTCCTCGGCGGGTTGTGCCTGCCAGTCGAAACGCTCGCCGTTCCAGATCACGTAAAGTTCGAGGATTTCACCGTTGATGAACCGGATCCGGTCCACCGGGAAGGCGTCCAGGACCTCGTTGGCGACAATGATGCCTTCAAAAGGCTGTGCCGGCAGCGAATCCAGCCACTGTATCCGGTCCAGGTACCGGGGCGCCCGCGCCTGCAGGGTCTCTTCCTGGCGCCGGCGCAGTTCGGCGCTGGGCTCCAGGATCCAGTAGGCATCGGGCAGCCGGCCGCGGCTGTCCAGTTCGGTCAGCAGGTCCGCCGCCATGACGCCGGTGCCGGCGCCGGGTTCCAGGATGGTACAGCGCTCCAGTCCGGGCATGATCTCCAGGCACTGCCGCGCCAGGCAGCGCGAGAACAGGGGGGAGATTTCCGGGGCGGTGACGAAGTCGCCCGCCGGCCCGATCTTGCCGCTGCCGGCGCTGTAGTAGCCCAGCCCCGGGGCATATAACGCCAGTTCCATGTAGCGCCGGAACGGCAGGCGGCCGCCGCCGGCATCCATCTCGGCGCGGATCGTCTCCGTCAGCGCCCGGCTGTGTTCCAGGGCCGCGGCTTCGGGGGGTGGCAGGGACGTGGCAGCGGAGCCGCCGTCACCGGGTTGCGTCATGGGAACTACCTGACTTGGAGTTGAACGGGACTCATTATACAGCCTGGCCGGCCGCAACACGGGCAAAAGGTTCACCGCCGCGTGGCGGAATCGACGTGCCTCGGCTAGACTCGCGGCCTGAACGACCACGACGGCAGCAAAAAAGACCATGACCCCCAGGACAGTTCTGATTACCGGCGCCGCCCACCGCATCGGCGCAGCCATCGCCCGGGATCTGCACGCCCATGGCATGGATGTCATTATTCACTACAACACTTCCGCAGCGCCCGCCCGGTCCCTGGCCGACGAACTCAATGCCGCGCGGGACGATTCCGCCTTCCTGATCCAGGCCGACCTGACCGGAACGGCGGATTACGACGCGATCCTGGCCGAAGCCTGCGCCTGCACCGGCAATCTGCACGTATTGATCAACAACGCTTCGCAGTTTTACCCCACCCCCATCGGCGCCACCTCGCGCGAACAGTGGCGGGATATCATGGAATCCAACCTGCAGGCTCCGTTCTTCCTGTCCCAGTCCTGCGTGCCGCACCTGCGGAAAACCGGCGGCTGCATCATCAACCTGACCGATATCTACGGCAGCATCCCCCTGCGGGATTACAGTGTGTACAGCGCGGCCAAGGCCGGACTCATCATGCTGACCCGCGCCCTGGCCCGGGAACTGGCGCCGGAGATACGCGTCAATGCCGTCTCCCCCGGCTCCGTGCTGTGGCCGGAAGGCATGAGCGAGACAGCCAAAGAGGCGGTACTGCAACAGGTCAGCCTGGGCCGCACCGGCACTCCGCAGGACGTCGCCAACAGCGTGCGTTTCCTGATCGAGGACGCCGGTTACATGACCGGACAGGTGCTGAATGTTGACGGGGGGAGAACCTTGTACTGACAGTGAATTGTGAATAGTAAATAGTGAATAGAAAAAGATTTCCCGTCATCCCGGAAAGCGCATCGCGCTTATCCGGGATCCAGGCTTCGATAAACCCGGGCATGGATACCGGATAACTGCTCCGCAGTTTCCGGTATGACGAAATGTTCCTAACTAATTGCTATTCACCATTCACTATTCACTTGAATTTCGGAAAGTCACTGGACAAATACCAGTGCTTCGCGTCCTCGTCGTACCACCAGTGCTGCTCGAAGTGCAGCTTGTGCAGGGTGCCGACGTCTTCCTTGTAGTAGTCCAGCTCGCCGGTGACAGTCGCCGAGGTCATGTCATCGCTGAGGATGCGCTTGTCGATCTTGAAACCGGTCACCCGCACATTGTTCATGGTCGAGGTATCGATGTTCGGTTTGGTCCCGTCCTTGCGCTTGTGAAAGGCGACCGCATCGTCGATACGCTGCCAGCGCAGGGCGTAGGCATATTCGTCGATGGCGTGATCCAGGTTACCGAGCTTGTGCCGGGTCTCCGCGGCGCCGCAGGCTGTCAGCAACACTGCCAGGCTGACAATAAACAGTTTCCTAAACATGACTAACCCCTTCGGTTGAGTTCATCAGAGTGTCCCGAGGTCCACCGGCCACAGTTCCTGGTCGGGACGGCCGGGCGCCTGCCACATGGCGGTGAAGGTTTCACCGGTTTCGGGATGCCGCATGTCCGGGGCGATCTCCGCCAGGGGCCGCAGCACGAAGGCGAATTTCCTGATGTCCGGACGCGGAATGTCCACGTCTTCATCGTGACGGACGAGCGCGCCGTACAGCAGGAGATCGATATCGATGATGCGGGAGGAATAACGGGGCGTATCGCGTTTCCGGCCCAGGTCCGTCTCGATGGCGTGCAGTTGCTGCGTCAGCTCCAGGGGCGCCAGGCCCGTCTCGAAGGCGACGACGAGATTGTAAAAGTTGTCGCCCTCGAAACCCCAGGCGGGGCTTTCATAGACGGTGGAAATCTGCAGCGCCCCGAACTCCTCCCGCAGCCGGGCGACAGCGGCGCGCACGGACTTGTCCCGGTGGATGTTGCTGCCGACGCCGACGAACGCCCGGTTCATGTCACTCGCGCTGCCCCCGTTCAATGATCACGCCCACGTCGCGCACGCCCCGCACGGCGCCCTTCTTGTTGAGACGCACGCGGCACCATTTGACGTGAAATTCCTCCAGCAGAATGGTAGCGATGCTCTCCGCCAGTTTCTCCACCAGCTCGAACTCGCTCCCGCCCACAAAGCTGAACATACGCTTGGCCACGGCCTTGTAGTCGATGGTGTAGGCGATATCGTCGGTTTCCGCGGCCTTGCGGATATCCGTGCCCATCTCCAGATCCAGTATCACCGTCTGCCGGGTGCGGCGTTCCCATTCATAGATACCGACAATGGTTTCGATGCGCAGATCGTTCAGGTAGACGATGTCCATAGGCCGCGGTGCGAATATTTCAAGAGCCGATGTACGGATGTCATGCAAGCCGTACATGCTGCATCCGGTTGATTGCTAGAATACGGGAGATGGCGGCAAGAATACAGTCTCGCACGGCCGCCGCTTTTCCGGACTTGATCTTGGCGGCGCTGCACAGTCAAATACATCCATGCCCGCATCCACTCTCCTGATCAGCAGCACCGTTGTCATCATCGGCTACCTGTGCGGTTCCATCGCCAGTGCCGTGCTGGTGTGCCGGCTCATGGGGCTGCCCGATCCCCGCGGCGGTGGTTCCGGCAACCCCGGCGCCACCAACGTACTGCGCCTGTACGGCAAAAAAACCGCCATGGTGGTCCTGGGCGGCGATGTGCTCAAGGGCCTGCTGCCGGTGGCCGCGGCGACGGGACTGGGCCTGCCCGATGCCGTGATCGCCCTGACCGGCCTGGCCGCTTTCGTCGGGCATTGCTACCCCGTGTTCTTCGGCTTCCGCGGCGGCAAGGGCGTAGCTACCCTGATCGGCGTCCTGTTCGGCACCTGGTGGCTGCTGGGCGCGCTGTTTGTCATCAGCTGGCTGATTGCGGCCGCCGCCAGCCGTTATTCCTCCCTGTCCGCGCTGACGGCGACGGCCCTGACACCGCTGTACGCCTGGCTGTTTCTGCCCGACGTCGCCTACACCGTGTGTTTTTCCCTGATGGCCCTGCTGCTGTTCTGGCGGCACCGGGAGAATATCCGTCGGCTCCTTGCCGGGGAGGAGAGCCGCATCGGAGGGAAAGCTAAGGAGCCAGGGGGTGGGAAGTAAATAGTGAATCGTGAATAGTAAGTCAGGTTTTCACGCGCCCGGGGTATACCGTGGAGACTGATACACGCAACTTACTACCCTCGATTCACTATTCACTATTTACTATTCACCATTCACTGCTGTACCAGCGGCCACCTCGGATGTGCCGCGAACGACAGTGGTTCCGTTTCCCCCTGCTGCAAATGCAGGCACCCCGCGTAGGCGATCATGGCGCCGTTGTCGGTGCAGAATTCCGGGCGCGGGTAGAACACCTGGCCGCCCTCTTCGCTCACCATGGTCTCCAGCGCCCGGCGCAGCTGGCGGTTGGCGCTGACGCCGCCGGCGGCGACCAGGCAGGTGGCGCCGTATTCCTCCATGGCCCGCCGGCACTTGATCACCAGGGTATCCACCACCGCGTCGACGAAAGCCCGGGCGACATCGGCGCGGGTCTGGTCGTCATCCGCCTCGCCGCGCACCAGGTTGACGACGCTGGTCTTGAGGCCGCTGAAACTGAATTCCAGACCGGGCCGGTCAGTCATGGGGCGGGGAAAGTTGAAGCGGCCGGGCGTGCCCCGTTCCGCCAGGGCGGACAGGGCGGGGCCGCCGGGGTAGCCGAGACCCAGCAGCTTGGCAGTCTTGTCGAAGGCTTCACCGGCGGCGTCGTCCAGGGACTCGCCCAGGATTTCGTACTCGCCGAAGGCGTGCACCAGCACCAGCTGGGTATGGCCGCCGGACACCAGCAATGCCAGGAACGGAAACGCCGGCGCCGGGGTCTCAAGCATGGGAGCGAGCAGATGCGCCTCCATGTGATGTACGGCCACGGCCGGAATGCCCCAGGCATAGGCCAGGCTGCGGCCCAGGGACACCCCGGTCAACAGGGCGCCGATGAGGCCCGGGCCGGCGGTATAGGCAATGCCGTCCAGGTCGCCGCCGGCCATGCCCGCCTCCGCCAGCACTTTCCGGATCAGCGGCAGCAGCCGCCGGATATGGTCGCGCGAGGCCAGTTCCGGCACCACGCCGCCGTAAGCGGCGTGCAGATCCACCTGGCTGTGCAGGGCGTGGGCGAGCAGGCCGTGCGCCGAATCGAACACGGCGAGGCCGGTTTCATCGCAGGAGGTTTCTATGCCGAGAACACGCATGATAAGGTCGACGCTACGCCGAAAAAGCGTGATTGTGCCTTGCATTTCGGCAGTTTCCCACTAGAATCAGCAACTTTTCTCACAAGCGAAGGATCCAAGGAACATATGCCATCAGTAAAAGTACGCGAAAACGAGCCGTTTGATATCGCCCTGCGCCGCTTCAAGCGCTCCTGCGAGAAGGCCGGCGTCCTGGCCGAGGTGCACCGGCGCGAATTCTACGAAAAGCCCACCCAGGTCAGGAAACGCAAGGCCGCCGCCGCCGTCAAGCGCAATCAGAAGCGCATCAACCGGGAACAGGCGCGGCTGCACCGCCACCACTGATCCCCCGTATTCCACAACGCTACCGGGTCGTCCATGGCCAGCATCAAGCAGCGCATCAGCGATGACGTGAAGGCCGCCATGCGCGCCAGGGAAAAGGACAAACTTGCCGCCCTGCGCCTTATCAGTGCCGCCATCAAGCAGAAGGAAGTGGACGAGCGCGTCGAGCTGGACGATACCGGCACCCTGGCGGTGCTGGACAAGCTGGCCAAGCAGCACCGGGATTCCATAGCGCAATATGAACAGGCCGGCCGCAGCGACCTGGTGGAGCAGGAAAACTTCGAGTTGGACGTGGTACAGGAATACCTGCCCCAGCCCCTCTCCGAAGAGGAACTGACGGCACTGGTCCAGGCCGCCGTGGCCGAAGCCGGCGCGAGCGCCATGCAGGACATGGGCAAGGTCATGGGCCTGCTCAAGCCCAAAGTCCAGGGCCGGGCCGACATGGGCCGCGTCAGCGCCCTGGTCAAGGCTCAGCTTAGTTAATACTCACTTTCGTTTTTAAGCCCTTTTAAAAGGGCATCCTTCCCTGTTTCACAGAGATCGTGCCGAGCGCGGTCGCGCTGTTTATACTTTGTTGACCCATGGCCGGACGCATCCCACAACACTTCATCGACGACCTGCTGGCGCGCACCGACATCGTCGATGTCATCGACGCCTACGTACCCCTGCGCAAGGCCGGTAAGAACCACCAGGCCCTGTGTCCCTTCCACGACGAAAAGACACCCTCCTTCACGGTCAGCCAGGACAAGCAGTTCTATCACTGCTTCGGCTGCGGCGCCAACGGCACCGCCATCTCCTTTCTCATGGACTACCGCAACCTGGACTTCGTCGAGGCGGTGGAGGAACTGGCGGCCCGCGCCGGCCTGGAAGTACCGCGCGAAGGCGGCGGCCAGGCCCGCAGCAAGGACGCGGGCCTGACCGAGCTGTATGAACTCATGGAGCTGGTGGTGGATTTCTACCGGCGCCAGCTGCGCGAGCACCCGGGCGCCCGGCGCGCCGTGGACTATCTGAAAAAGCGCGACATCAGCGGCGAGATCGCTGCCGAATACGAACTGGGCTACGCTGCGCCGGGTTGGGACAACCTGCTCAAGGCCCTGGGCGGCTCGGAACCGGCCCGGGAACGCCTCGCCCGCACGGGCATGATCATCCAGCGCGACGGCGGCGGCTGGTACGACCGTTTCCGCGACCGCATCATGTTTCCCATCCGCGACAAGCGCGGCCGCGCCATCGGCTTCGGTGGCCGCATCATCGACGAAGGCACGCCCAAGTACCTGAATTCCCCGGAAACCCCCATCTTTCACAAGGGCCGTGAACTCTACGGCCTGTACCAGGCCCGGCGGCGGCAACGGGAGATGGAACGGCTCTACGTGGTGGAAGGCTACATGGACGTGCTGGCCCTGGCCCAGCACGGCATCGGCAACACCGTGGCCACCCTGGGCACGGCGGCCACCGCCGATCACATCGACAAGCTGTTCCGGCACAGTGCCCGCATCGTCTTCTGCTTCGACGGCGACGCGGCCGGCCGCAAGGCGGCGTGGCGGGCCCTGGAGGAAACCCTGCCGGCCCTGCGCGAGGGCCGCCAGACCTTTTTCCTGTTCATGCCCGAGGGCGAGGATCCGGACAGTTATGTGCGCAGCCATGGCCGTGAGGTCCTCGAGGATCCCGCCGTGGCCATGCCCCTGTCCGACTACCTGATCAACACCCTCAAGGCAGACAATGATCTCGGCACCCGCGAGGGCCGCTCGCGCCTGCTGGAACAGGCCGCCCCCTACCTGTCGAAACTGCCCCGGGGCGCCCTGCGCCAGATGCTGCTGCGGGACATCGCCGGCATTGCCCGCGTCCCGGTGGAAGACATCGAACCCCTGCTGCAGGGGGGAAAAACCCCGCCTCGGCGTGCGCCGGCGGCGCGGACCAGGCCCGCCGGGCGGGCCAACACCCTGATCGGGCACATCATTGCCCGCCTGCTGTACCAGCCGGAACTGGTCAAGCTCTTCGACGAGCCGGCCCAGCTGGACGAATCGCCGGAGGCCGGCGCGGCGTTTCTGAAGGAGCTGGTTGAATTCATTCAGGCCCGACCCCATATCCGTTTTGCGGGGATCCTGGAGCATTGGCGGGGAACGAAATACGAGGCACGCCTGTCTGACCTCGCAATCACCGGCACTGATCTGCTGTCCGAGCCGGAGCTGGACGGCAGCCTGGATACCGAATTGCTGGACAGCCTGGAAAAGCTGCTGAGCAGCAAAAAACGTCAACATATCCGGAGAAAATTGACTACAGTTACCCGAATGAGCGACCTGAGCGACGAAGAAAGGGCCGAACTCCGGGCCTATTTCAGTCGTCAAAACCTCACCTCGGAAAAGTAATTTCACCTGGAAGTGCCGCCGGGCAATATGCTATACTAGTTGATTATTTTGTGCCCATTTTTGCTTTACCATCAATAAGTTAGGCGATTGACCGGCAGATCGCCAGCAAGCCATCTACAGTTAAGAGAGCGTCAACCGTACTGCGAGACCCATCCATTATGGAGCCACTTGAAGAACATCCTCTGGAAAACGAAGAGCACGACGAAGAATCCCAGCTCAAGGTACTGATTGCCAAGGGAAAAGAGCAGGGATTCCTGACCTATCACGAGGTCAACGAGCACCTGCCCGACGAAATCGTCGATCCCGAGCAGATCGAGGATATTATCAACATGATCAATGACATGGGCATCGAGGTGCACGAATCCCCACCGGATCTCGACCTGCTCATGTCCAGCAACGACGAGCCCAGCGACGAGGACGCTGCCGCCGCGGCGGCCCTGATCACTGTCGACAGCGAATTCGGCCGCACCACCGATCCCGTGCGCATGTACATGCGTGAGATGGGTACCGTGGACCTGCTCACCCGCGAGGGCGAGATCCGCATCGCCAAGCGTATCGAGGAAGGCATCACCCAGATGCTCAGTGCCCTGTCACTGTATCCGGGCACCCTGCAGATCCTCATCGACGCCTACGCCGCCGTGGAGCGCGAGGAACTGAAACTGTCCGACATCATCGTCGGTTTCGCCGACCAGGAGGAATACCCGGACAGCGGCATCACCCCGCCCAGCAGCAACAATAACCAGAACGCCTCGGATAATGACGAGGACGATGACGACGATTCGGACGACGACAACGAGCCGGGTTCCGCCGTGGATCCGGAGGTGATCCGCGCGCACATGGTCGAGCTGGCCAAGCTCTTTGACAAGACCATCAAGGCCATCAAGCGTCACGGGCGCGATCACAAGAAAACGGTGGCACTTCAGAAGCAGGTCACGGAGAAATTCCTGGAGCTGCGCCTGGCGCCGAAGTTTATCGATATCCTGACCAACAACGTCCGCGATCTCATTGATCACATCAGGAAAACGGAGCGGGAAATCATGCGCCTGTGCGTCAAGCACGCCGACATGCCGCGCAAGGAATTCATCGCCTCCTTCCCCGGCAACGAGATCAATACCCAGTGGATCGAGTCGCAGGCCCGTTCGCGCAAGCCCTATGCCAAGAGCCTCAAGGCCGTGCGTGACGACGTCATGCGCAACCAGAACAAGCTGGCCGCCACCTTCGACGATAACCTGCTCAACATTGGCGAGCTCAAGGAAATCAACCGCAAGGTCTCCATCGGCGAGGCCAAGGCGCGGCGCGCCAAGAAGGAGATGGTCGAGGCGAACCTGAGGCTGGTGATCTCCATCGCCAAGAAGTACACCAACCGCGGCCTGCTGTTCCTGGATCTCATCCAGGAAGGCAACATCGGTTTGATGAAGGCGGTGGACAAGTTCGAATACCGGCGCGGCTACAAGTTCTCAACTTATGCCACCTGGTGGATCCGGCAGGCCATCACCCGCTCCATCGCGGACCAGGCCCGCACCATCCGCATCCCGGTGCACATGATCGAAACCATCAACAAGCTGAACCGCATCTCCCGGCAGATCCTGCAGGAGAAGGGGCGCGAGCCCACGCCGGAGGAACTGGCGGAGAAGATGGAAATGCCCGAGGACAAGGTGCGCAAGGTGCTGAAGATCGCCAAGGAGCCCATTTCCATGGAAACGCCAATCGGCGACGACGACGATTCGCACCTGGGCGATTTCATCGAGGATCTCAATACCCTGGCGCCCAGCGACTTCGCCAGCTTCGAGGGCCTGCGCGGCGCCACCCGCTCCGCCCTGGACGGGCTGACCGCGCGCGAGGCCAAGGTACTGCGCATGCGCTTCGGCATCGACATGAACACCGACCACACGCTGGAAGAGGTGGGCAAACAGTTCGACGTCACCCGCGAGCGCATCCGCCAGATCGAGGCCAAGGCCCTGCGCAAGCTGCGCCACCCGAGCCGCTCGGACCAGCTCAAGACCTTCCTCGACTGACAAGTCTGGAAGGAATCGATCTTCGGGTTTACAATCTGCCCTCTCCGGAGGGCAGTTTGCTTTGTGGACAGGAAAAATAAAGAGGAAAGGGGTGTCTGTGTCAGAAGTCAGGTGCAGTTCAACGTGCCGGATTGATCAAGCGCAAAAGCGGCTCCGCCTTTCCTTGTGACTTGTAGCTTGTAGCTATCTTCCGGGCCTGTAGCTCAGTTGGTTAGAGCAGTGGACTCATAATCCATTGGTCGTAGGTTCGAGTCCTACCGGGCCCACCAATTATATCAATTAGTTATATTGATTCTTCATAACCCTGTACGGAACCTTCCTTTTATTCTAGACCGATATTGAAATCGGCATACCGTCCCCGGAATTCGAAAGACGTGTTGTGCCTCTATTATAATTTAGTACCCTGTTTTAAATTTCTACGTTTGAACAATATAAAGGTAAAGTTTTTTTCCGGATCCGGCTTTTTCCCAATTAGCCAAATTGGTTTATATTTATCCTTTATTTGTTTCATTATTGAAACGCCGTAGTCATTGCCGAATTGAGTAAGCCCGAATTCTGATGTATCCCGTTTTGCTAAAATAACATAATCAGGTTTGGCGCTGACAAATTGATGTAACAGACTTTTTTCGCCCCACATATCTATTGCAGGCGGAGTAAATTCTGTTTGCCGTACAGGATCAGTCTTCCTTGAAAGATAATTCAGCATTACGCCCTCTGGAACTACGAGCAATGTATCGTCAGGTTTTAATGTATTATTAATTTTATTGACTATAAGATTTATATTTTCTGCCACCTCCGGCGTTCCATAAAATAAATCTCTGCCTGAGGATATGGCGGCCGTCTTTTCAGAATAATATTTATTACTGACCATGTGTTGTGCGAACGCAAAACTCATCAATATTGCCAATGACATTATTTTTACTATCGATCCATTGCCATTTTTATGCTCCACCCATATAGGCAAAAAGTATAACAACATACAAATCATCAATATGGTGCCGGGAAATGCAAGTGCAAAACCATAACTGTCCAGTCTTGTATTCAGCAATATACGGAACAGTAATATCATCGAATATAATGAAAAACAGAGTAAAAATAACTTCCTGGAATCTAACGATGAATGCTCTGTTTTTATTATATGAAACGCTGTAAATACTATTATTATAGAAACAAACAGGGGCAATGGTCGCACCACCAGCCACCAGGGAATTCGAGCTGAATAGAATGTGAGAATTGCCAGATATGCTACCAGTACAATTCCATAAAGAGATTTGCGTAATATCGACGATATTCGCCCTATTTTGTTATCCACCAAGGCCAGAAATACGAAGGGCAAAACAAACAGCAAATCGGCAATGAAACCGATAAATAGATATTTGAGGTTGATTGAGTAGCCGATAATTCCCATCACCAAGTTTTGATAATAACTGCCTACGACACTCGCCTTGAATACATAAGGCCAGCCACCACTTATACCGAGCAAAGCCCATTCAATTCCACTTTCGTGGGCCAGCCATAAAAACATGAGTACAATTGGTAAAATGAAAGCAGCAAAAAAGACCACTAGCGCCCTGATTATATCTCTAGGCTCAATTTTGGTTTTTATAAAAAATAGAGCTAGCGTAAGAAAACATGCTCCAAATCCTGCAGCAAAATACTCAACCTTTGTCAGAAAAAGCAGCCCCAGAAGGAATCCCGTTGCGCCCAGGTTAATAATGCGTGAGTGGTTTTTCAGAAAGCGAATAGCACAATAAATCGCCGCAAGCCCGAGCAATATCCCGTGTGTTACTTCCTGATTATATGGAGTGATATAATTGAAATTGGCAAGGGGTACTTCCTGATTAAATGCAAAAACTGCGATAAATATCAGAATTGCAACATAAGCGGTAAATACGTCAGTTATATTTTTTATGATTTTATATGTTAGTAAGACAATACCGATTACAATGATAAAGTTGGCCCAGGTAATAGTATTCAAACCCACACCGAATGCCTGCATTAACAATGCATTAAAACTTGGTGACAAGGGACCGTTAAAATAAGCAATATCTGAATAAAGTCTCTGGCCGAGGCTTAATTGCCATGGCACATATATCTCTCTGCCATAATCTATAATCGGGCTTAACCAGCAACCCCAACTCCAGAGATACAATGACAAACAGAAAACCCCGGCACAAAGGGGAGCTACCTTCAAGAGAAGGTTTCTATTTCGTTCAATTCCGCCCATTTCTGAAGACCTTTCTTTGGTTTGTTGTTTGGAGACAGGCCGGATTCTTTATAATGCCTCTAATACACACTTTTTTTCATCGACCGACCTCGCCTGACGCTTCAACATTGTCTTTATTTCTTTCATGAACCTGTAATTGCCTAACGCTCTACCGTTTGCGGCACCTGTATTCTCAATCCAGCCGGCCCGGACAGGTAGAGCATGATGTAACAATAACCGGACAGCATATATCTCGCTTCCTGGAACAGATAGAACAAAACGGCTTTCCATAACGGGCCACTGCACATAAAGAATTCCTCCCGTTCACCGAACCCTTCCTTCATTCCGGCATGCCATTAGCCATACTTAATATGTGGCTCATCCCCAATTATCACTGGTTATTAAAAGTGGATTTTAACCAGTTTTTAATCTGTTCTTTCCTTTGTCGTCGTGATTCCCGGAAATACATCAGGTAATAGGATATTGGATTATCTGCAAGTGACATTAGCCGGTATCTATTCTGTTTCAAATCGATATTCCCGCTGACTCTTCTAACCGTTATTTTGTTGCCGTATTTCCGGCGAAGTCGATCGATTAGATGCGTTTTCTTTGCATAATCTACTGGTATCCGGCTGTATTTATTGCCCATGCTGACATCGTAAAAGGGACGGTTGTTCCAGCCGGATAAATTGTATGAAAATGCCCCCAGCACCTGAACGCCAATTGACCAGGCCAATGCTGCAGTAAAGACCGCCCCCGTCCATTTTCTGCTGTAAATTAACTCCACACCCGGAATCAACATTAATGCCAACAATGGCATCGCATCGACAGACAGACGGTAACCAAAGGTCCAACCTCCCCACCAGCTATACCACTTGAAGGTCATTATTATCATCGCCAATGCAGCAACGAAGAATGGAGCCAGTATTCTGTAACGGCCGTCCTTGAACAACATGTAAGCGAAAGGCAGGGTAAAAAGCAGGAATGGCGAGTAGATGAAAATACCTCGTGCCGGGCTGAAAAGCACGCCCACGGCGCCTTCCCAGAATGGTGTTTGCCATAAATCCGGGCTGCCGGTTACTTCCAGCGCCAGTAATTTACCGCTGGTTGCTGCCTGTCCCAGATATAACAGGTCGCCGAAGTAATATAAATTGTAACCCAGCCAGATTGCCGCAAAGGGCATTCCTCCCAGCACAAATCCCGGCAATTCCCTTCTGCGGACGATTGCCAGGTAGGCGGCAACAGCGATGACCGCCAGTGCACTTGTCGGTCTGCAGAGTACGGCCATGCCCAGTGCGGCCCCGCTCCAGGCACTGGAAAACTCCCGTGTCTGCTCGTTCCTGACCAGTGCCCATGCGCCCAGGGCCAGAAACAGTACATTCGGACTTTGTTGCCACAAAGTCTGGCTGATATCGCTCCAGACACAGGTCCCAAGTCCGTATGCCAGAGCAACAAGGACGGCCGACCACGGGGCCAGAAAATAACACGCCGTCAGAAATACCAGCACGACCGATGCAGCCACGCACAGGGACGCAACCAGTTTCCCGGCTCTCCAGAGCAGCGAAGGATTGTTCGCATAGCCGGGATAAACGGCCTTGAGTACGGCAAACACCGGGAGCGCCGTCAGACCCGCCCCGATACCATAGGAGTTGACACAGATACCGGGGTACCGTGTCTTGGTAAGATAATAGAAAGGGAAAAGACCCTTGCCGGGAAATACCTCTTGCGTTTTCAGCAGATTTTCAAATTCCCCGTCCTTTTTCAGGGCATCTTCGTCCTGCCAGAACATGAAGGGAAATTCTTCCGGACTGAAAGACAGGTTTCCATCGTTCAGAACGCTTACGGGCAGATAAACATTAGGGATCGCGTCACTACTAACCTGGAAATCACCATCGCCATGGTAAATGCACAATAGCAGGATGAACAAAAACCAGGCGATCAGGGTTTTATGTTTTTGGTCGGCCATTGTCTGATTGTAGCAACTCGATACCGGATTGGGGTGGTCGGCTGTTTCATTATGTCTTGCCTGAGTCAGCAATAACAAATCCAGGCTTTGATCCGAATTGTAATTACAGTGTCACCATTATCGGATGCATGTATGAGCACCGTCCCGCCCGCCAGACCAGGCTTCCTGTAAGGATTACTCTGTCCTGCCATTCAGTGTTATACTTTTACAGTGAAGCGTGACACCGTTCACCATTAACATGGCATCGAACTAAATCCTGACGCTTCAGAGGAGTCTGGACTTGGCTTATGAACTTCATCCCCTGCATGATCTTTTCGGTGCTGAACTGCTCGGCGCCGATCTCCGGGAGCCGCCAACCGCGGATCTAGTCGAGATAGTCAGGAACGCCATGGCCGAGTACGCCGTTCTCGCCATCCGCGGCCAGATGATCACGGACGAGGAGCAGATCCGGTTTACCCGCGCCTTCGGCCCGCTCGAGACATTACCGAGCCTGGGCATGGGCAGACAACGCCCCACACGCCTGCCGCCGGAGATGTACGACGCATCGAACCTGGATGAAAACAACGAAATCGCCGGGCCGGACTCGGTTCGGGCGAAATTCAACAAGGGCAACGAGCTCTTCCATTCGGACAGCTCCTACAACGATCTCCCAACCAGCTGGTCCCTGCTCCGTGGCCACATCATCCCGCCGGAAGGCGGCAACACTGAATTCCTGGATGCCCGCGCGGCCTACGCGGCGTTGCCGGAGGACATGAAGGCCAGGATCGAGAACCTCGTGGTCGAACATTCCATCTGGCATTCTCGCCGGCGCGGCGGCCTGACCGAAGTCACGAAAGAAATGGAAGAAGCCATGCCACCGGTACAGCACCCCCTGGTCAGGATTTCCGAGAACGGCCGCAAGGCGTTGTATATAGGCGGCCATGCCTCGCATGTAGTCGGCTGGCCACTGGAGGAAGGCCGCAAACTGCTGGAGGAACTGTATCAGTTCGCAATCCAGCCGCGGTTTGTCTACAGCCACCGGTGGCAGGTCGGCGATCTGCTCATCTGGGACAACCGCTGCACCATGCATCGCGGCACCCCCTTCCCCTATTTCGAATACAAGCGCGACATGCGGGCGACACGCCTGCTCGAATACGACTGACTCCGGCGTGGCGGACAGGTACACGCTCCCGTAATTTCCCTGGGTATCGAGACAGGTTGTTTTAAAGGGCGTTTCCCGGCATGCCCTCACCCGACCGGCAAACAATATAGCTGGACAATGTATCCGTTTATATACCGTTAAACGCCATGCACATCATCGAGTATGAAACCAAATACAGGGATGATACCATTGCGCTGATGGCCGAACTCCAGGATTTTGAGCGCACACTTTGTACTGATCGTACACCGGGCGCATCCATGGCAGCCGACCATTTCGATTTTCTGCTGGATTTCAGCCGGGCTAATGCGGGAAAAATTTATCTTGCCCTGTCCGGATCACAAGTTGTCGGATTTGTCGTTGTGTTCCTGGAAAAAGAAGATGAAGGAGATATTCATCTCGTTCCGGAATACAGGCGCTATGGCTGGGTCTCCGATTTGATTGTGAAACAGGATCATCGGGGATCGCGGGCGGCATCACTGTTGATGGAATATGCAGAACAGCATTGTGTCTCGCTCGGTGTGCGTCGCATCAAGGTCGGCACCCTGCACAACAATGAACGAGCGCGGCATTTCTACAAAAAGGCCGGTTATAGTGTTTATGAGGTTATATACAGCAAAGCCATATAATAACCGAACCGTATTAACACGCTCGTACCCGCATGCAAATTATTATCATACCGGCCCGCAAAGAAGACCTCGACGTCCTGCTCGGGCTCATGGAGGAGTATTACCTCCTCGACAAATTGCCGTTCGACCGGCGGAAAGCCATGGCGGCCGTTAGTAAACTGCTGAACAACGACGCACTCGGAGCGGCATGGCTCATCCAGGCAGATTCGGTTACGGCGGGCTACCTCATACTGACACTCGGCTACAGTCTTGAGTATCAAGGGCGCGATGCATTCATTGACGAGATCTACCTGCGCCCGGCCTTCCGGGGCAAAGGCTGCGGAAAAGCAGCAATGGCCCTGGTCATGGAAGAAGCCCGCAGTCGGGGCGTACAGGCATTGCATCTGGAAGTGGATCGGGACAACCGGACGGCGCAGGCGTTTTACCGGAAAGCGGGATTCGAGGATCAGGATCGATATCTGCTGACGAAACGCCTCGACCAGGAAACCGACTGACAACACTGTCCTGCTGATTCAGTGCTGACCGGACAGCGAAATCCCTCCCTTTTGCCTTACTGGTTAATGCTTCTGCAGCACTGGTTGACCGGGCCTGAACCCCTGTAGCCACTGGCGCTGCCCCCGAGCTGGAAGTGTGCCGGCGCATAGGCGTGTGAGGTATTATCCCGGCCGCGATAGTAATCCCTGCGGATCGGTCCGTGGTGATAGATCGACTGCATGCCACGGTAAACCCGGCCTCCATAGGGTGCACCCGGATAACGCGCCGCGCCGCCGAAGAAGACCACCGGCGCGGAGGCCGGGGGCGGAAGCGCGGCGGCGGCCGACTGTTGCGCCCGTTCCTCCCGCGCCTGTTGCAGGCTGAGCCGCTCCTGCTGCAGGGCCAGTTTCCTGTTGTCCAGGCGTTCCTTGTGCAGGCGCTTCCACTGGTTGGCGATGGAGTAATAATCTTCGGCGGGATTAGCTGCCGCGGGCTCCGCAGGCAGGTCGATGGATGCTACGTTGCCC
>Ga0209918_1000796_pt1 | contig 19181 bp, 17 predicted proteins | sample SalPonD_shore_MG_FD_185712 | JGI IMG/M metagenome (GOLD analysis project Ga0209918, IMG submission 185712) | Salt pond soil microbial communities from South San Francisco under conditions of wetland restoration - Salt Pond MetaG... | ecosystem: Environmental > Aquatic > Marine > Intertidal zone...
GAAGAAGAAATGATATTATTTTGAAGAGGTTGGAAATTGAACACTAAAATTTAAAAAAAATTAGATAAAGAATTTAATAAACTCCAAAATTTCTATGATAATGTTTATGTTTTACTTTGTCAATAGAAATTAATTCTTGATGATATTTGGCGTTATATTTTGATTTTTCTTGTAATTTTCTTAATGATTTGTTAACCTTCTTTAAATCTTTCTTAGAATCGGTGTTAATAATAAAAATATACTCTTTTGGGATTTCTAAGGTACTTTGAAGTTTTTGTTCTAATTCATTCCCTTTTATTTTGTCGGAAACCTTAATTAACACGGCATTTGACATAATTATTAACCTATTTTTTAATTTTAACCCTTTGGAATAATAAAAAAGTAGTGCATTATATATTTAAAGCTCAATATTTCGTGATTATAATGGGAATAAAATGAATTTTGTGAATAAAAAGAAAAAAATATTTATTTTAAGAAAATTCGAGGAGAAAAGGAGACTCATATGAAGAAGAGCTTTTTTATTCTCAATTATATATTCATTCAATCTGATCCGTATGTTTGTGGACTATCAGACCAGATAATGGTTTTGGATAAAAATAAGTCGATTTCTGTGGCATTATCTCGCCTAATTTTGTAATTTTATGTATTTGGTCCAATTTTGTTGGATTTACTATAAATAATGCATCGATTTTTCCTTGATCCACATGTTTTAATCCTTGATTCATATCCTTTATATAATCCACGTTCTCATTTTTAATATTTAAACATTTTTCAAATAAAATATTATGTAATACGGGCAAATCTAAATTTTTCCATTCTTTAGAATGCTGTCCGGTAATAATATTCTCTGGCTTAATGTTATTTTTTAATTTTATGAAAAGTATTTTATTTTGAAAATAACATCCAAATACATTTTTATCATTATTTTGTTCCAAAAGTATTTTCAGTTGATCTATTGATTTAACCTCCTCAGCGTGAAAATAATTATCGATTTTTTTTTCAAATTCTTCGATATTTTTAATTCCTAACCTATGAATTCTTCTATGACTTGTATAGATTATGAGTCCGGGATCATTAAAATCAATAAATAAACTCATTATATATTTACAACCACCGTGTCTAGAATGTCGAAGACTTGTGATGTATCTATGATGGCCGTCGGCTATGATGATTAAATTTTTATTTACTATTTTTTGTATTGCTTTTATATCCTCTTCTTTCCACACATCCCAAACTTTATGAGTAAAACCATCTCTATCGGTCGTTACTAAGGTTGGTTCATTTTTAATATATTTATTAATTATTTTATCTGCTGAACCATTCCCATTATAAATAGTGAATATAGGAGAGAAATTTGCATCTGTTTCTCTAATAAGATTTAATCTATCTTTAGTATATTTCTTAAAAGTCATTTCATGTGGAATTACTCCATCATGGGCAGGAAAAATTTCTACTAATTTTAATAAGCCAACAAATCCGTACCTGCTAATTATCTCTTCGGAATTTTGTTTTTTATAGTCAATTCCATAAATGCATATACATCTATCCTCTCCACACACTAAGGTTTTATGTTCTATCATTTCATTTAGCTTTCTTCCCGCTTTTTTGTATGAATTCGGAAGTATTATATGGCAAATGTTATTTGGATCTTTCTGTTTTAACTTGATTTCTTCTTTTTGAGAGATCACATCGTATGGAGGAGCAACTAATTCGCTCAATCTTTCTGGATTCTTTTTTCCTTCTCTATAATGGAAATTCCGAAAAGTAATCAATTCAGGCATTTTAATCTAACTACTTTAGATTTAAAAATATTGCAAAAATTAAATAATTTGTGAGTAGATTTTATTACGTCTTTAATAGAGCTCGTTATTTATGAAAATAAATTCATAACATCCTTTTGATAAATAAAATATAACCAAAATTCTAAAATTGATAACTTATCTTTTCTATAAATAAAGAGCCTAATAAGTAATCTTTAAAATTAGGGTGGTTATTCTATGTCAAACAAAGTAGCTATAATCGCAACAGATGGGTATGAAGATTTAGAACTACATTATCCTCGAATAAGGTTAATGGAAGCAGGATATGAAGTCGATTTAATAGGGCTTTCAGAAGAGATAATAAAAGGAAAACATGGATATCCAATAAAACCAGATATAACTATAAATGATGCAGATCCAGAGAATTATTTAGGATTAGTTTTACCAGGTGGAGCTTCAAATCCGGATCATTTAAGGCGATACGACTCAGTTTTAGAATTTGTTAAAAAAATAAATGAAAGTAAAAAATTAATCGCAGCAATATGTCATGCTGGTTGGGTGCTAATTTCCGCAAAAATCTTAACGGGAAAAGCCGCTACAAGTTATTTTGCCATAAAGGATGATATGATTAATGCTGGAGTGCTATTCAAAGATAAGGCAGTAATAATTGACGATAATTTAATTACTTCGCGATCTCCTGACGATCTGCCCGAATTCATGAAAGCGATTATCGAATATCTCAATAAAATGACTTAAAATAATTTTATCTAAATTTTTATTTTTTTATCATTAAAAAGAGATTGATTATAATCTTTAGAGGCAAGCGAAGAGAAGGTAAAAGCAATAACAAGAATAAGATTATAAAAAAAAATTATAATTTAGTAAACTCCATAATTCCGAAAATATTGCGTATTTCTCACTCTTTCAACTGGGATTGTTTCTTCAAGGTATTTTGCGTTAAATTTCGATTTTTTAATAATTTTACGTAAGCGTTTGTTAACTTTCTTTAAATCTTCCTTTGATTCAATATCAATTATTAAGATGAATTCCTCAGGTATATGAAATTTACTTTTTATTTCTTTCTCAACATCATTCCTATTTACTTCCTCAGGAACTTTTATTATAAGTGTATTTGACATTTTTTTCATTCATTTTTTGTGTGTTACTAAATTATATGTTTTTACTATATAATTAGTTTGACTCCATAAACTTTAGATGAAGCAAGAACTTCATCCGAACTCCATAACAAAGTATTGAAGTGAAAGCTTAAATTGAAGCAAAGACAATCTATATATAATATTAGTATAAGGTAATTTTCTCATGAGTAAATATAAAGAAAAACCAAAGTCAAATATACCTCCTCAACAGATAATAGAAGAGAGGAATTTTGAACATATTATTCTATGGATGTTGTCTAATAATGAGAAGTGCACATGGTCTGATTTTACACAAGAAATTGATGAAGGAGAACAATTAATTAGCGAATCAACTTTATCTAATTATTTAAAGAGATTAGATGATGATGATTATATTATCAAAAAAGGCTGGAATCATTATGAAATTACAGAAAAAGGGAAAAATAGATTTAATACACTTTCATTAGGGCAAGAAGAGGAAAAAAAGCCATTAAATTACCCTCCTGAAATAATACGTCGCAGAAGGAATTATGATCATTGGATATTATGGATGGTATATAACAATAATTCATGTAGATGGTCTGATTTTAACGAAAAAGATAATAATGTGTTCATAAACAATTCATCCTTATCAAAGAATTTGAATTCTCTAATAGAGAATGGATATATAAAAAAGGAAGAAGGAGAATATAGAATTACAGAATCAGGAAAAATTGAATATTCTCGTATGTTAAAGAGTTATGATTTAGATCGGCAAGCGATTTTAGAAGAGGAAAGTAAAAGGATTGAAGAGATTACCAAAAAAACCAATGATTTTTTTGATGAGTATGGGATTGAAGATGATAAAATCAAATATCGTTTTCTAAATAACATTTTGAAATTAAATTATTCGAAAGTAGAGAATCTATTAGAAGATATAGACGATTTTTATAAAATAGTTCTCTTCCTTTCAATAAATCATCCAAATTATTACCCTGAATATATCTCAATTGAACGTTTTGCTCATGAATTTGACATTAAAAAAACTACGTTAGAATTTTTTATTGAAAAAATAGTCGAAGAAGATTATTTCAATATTAAATTTTTCAAGCTGATTGAATCTAAAGACAAAATATATTACTTTAGAGTAAATGATAAAATAGAAAAATCTCTGAGAGTAATTGTTGACGATTATATTACACGGTTTACTTATCTTAATAAATTATATGAAAACTTAGAAAATCACACTCCAAATATAACATTAACAAATATTATCGATCAGATATTAGCAGAGAGTTGCGGATTGATAATTCATATAGACCTTAAGGAATCATTAAAAAGTTTCCTTCCAAAATATTTTAAATATTTAGCCTATAAAATTGAAACTGAGAAAAAATTAACGACAGAAGAATCTAAGCTCGAAAGTTTGATATGGCAAACTATATCAGAGCAGTTTCAAGGATTTGAAAAAGGAATGAACGGAAATCAGAATGGAACGGAAAACCATCCATATGATATTGATCTTAATTTGTTTGAGACTCTTGATGTGATCTATTTATCAAAATTGTATTATATACAACATCCAGAATTCTTACAGGAAATTGAAATTGATAATGCAAAAGTTTTCAATCATATAATTCAATCGATTAATGATGGCGATTTAAAAGAAGCAGAGACTTATTTAGATGATAATTCTAAAATATTGAATCATTTAGAGATATTATTATTAAAAGATATTATTGCTACTTATAAGGGTGAATTTGAAAAATCATTAAATTTGACCAATGAATTAATTGAAAAATATGATTTTCTTTATATTGGATATTTATTCCAGTCAATAACTTCCTTTTTAATGGGTGAATATGACGTAGCACTTAAACAGCTTAATAAACCTCTGGAAGAAAGAGCGAATATTTCTTTAGAGTCTCATAATGTTCAAATTTTAATGAAAATGGGTGATAATGAAAAAGCATTAGAAATAATTAAGAAATATTTATCTCAAAATGAAGATGATTTAACATTTCTGAGATTAATGATTATATATAATTTTATATATAAAAAATGTTATATGGATACGTGGAAAGAAAACTTTAATGCGATTGATAATATAAATCAACAAGATCCTAGTAATGATACATTCAAAATATTAAAAGCGATTTCATTATGTTGTGTTTCTAAATATGAGGAAGCGCGCACCCTAATTGAAGAATATATTGATTTTAATCCTTTACATAAAAAACCAATCATTCATACTTCTGCTTATTTTGTCTTAGAATATTCTTATATGGCTGAAGGAAAATTTGAAAAAGCATTAGAAATAGCAAATCTTGTTTTAATATTATATCCGAATAATCCAAAATCACTTTTAATTAAAGCTGTAGTAATTGGATATAGTTTGATATATAATAATCAAACAAAAGATACCAATTCAGAAATGTTTCAAGAACTCATCTATAAAGCAATCTCTCTTGATCCAATTAAATCAAACCAGGCTTTATATTTACAATTCGAAGCAATAATCTTAACTCAGATCGATGAATTTGATAATGCTATTAGTAAGATTGACGAAGCGATTACTTTATTTCCCGAAAGAAATTCTTTTCCATTGAAGAAAGCATATATGATGATGGTCTCTGATAAGGAAGAAAAGGCATTGAAATTACTGGATGATTTATTAGTTAGATTTCCCTCAAAACGAATACAATTGTATAAATGGAAATCATATGTATATTTTAAAATGAAAGATTTTGAAAAAGGTTTAGAAGCAATTAATAGTATCATTGAATTAGCTCCAGAAGATAAAATAACGTTAAATAATAAAGCTCTCATACTCGCAAAACTAAATAAGCGAGAAGAAGCATTAGAAACAATTGAGAAATTGATAGATTTATTTCCTGAAGATGGAAACTCTTATGATTCATACGGTGAAGTTTTGATGGAACTAGGAGAATATGAAGAGGCTATCGACAAATTCGAAAAAGCGATTGAGATAGAACCAAAGGGATGGTTTATACTTGAAACTTATAAAAAAATGGCTATCTGCTATGAAAACTTAGGGAATAAGGAACAAGCTAAATTAAATTCTAGAAAAGCTGAAGAAATTAAACGAAAAAGGCTCCCTTCAGATAGAGATTTTTTTGAAAATTAGAGTATTTATTCTAATCTTTTTAATCTTTCAATCTCAGAATCAATAATTTCTTCCAATTGATTCACTTGTTCCATCTGCTTATTGATAATTTCAGCTTGTTTATCAATAATTTCAGAATCGGAAATTGAACTAGATTCAAGTTTTTTTCTTACAATATTATAACTTCTTATTTGATTGATTAAGTTCTGGGTTTTTTTCACTTTTAATCCTAATTCCTTTTTAAAATTTTTAAGACTTTCAATGACAGCATCCATCTCTTCTACATTTTCAAAACAAATATTCACGTTATCTTCTCGTTTGAATTTAATGGCACAACTTTTTAATTCCTTAAAGAACTCAATAGCCTCATCTCTTTCTTTAATTGCTACTGGTTTTTCTTCCCCTTTTTCCCCAAAACTAATCTCATCGAAAACACTTGTTTCATATTTTATATTAATCTTTTCAAGAGCTTTTTCAACTTTTTTAGGATTTATCTCTACATCCACTTCTTCATATTGATCTATATCTGTTATAAGCTTCAACTCGTCGATTTCCACTTGTGTCATTAATGGGGTAAACCTTACTTGGAGTTGTTTTTTTCCATAAAAGTTATCTTCAATTCTTAAAATTTGAGTATATGTTTGAACTAAACCTTCTCCGATAGGTGCGTAAAGAACGCCCTCATCTTTATCTAATTGTCTTAGTAATGGAGTTATTCTATTCTGTTTAATTGCTCCCGTGACTAAGATTTTCTGCCATGGTGTTAAATCTGGCATCCCTTCTAAGGGATTCTTTACAATCACACTAATATTTTCATCTAACTCTAATTTTTTTAGATTTTTTTCAGTTAGTTCCACAATTTCCGAATTTGCTTCTAAGATTATTATTTCTCCCTGCGGCGCTAATCTATGAGCTAAAGCGGCTATATATCCTGATTTTGCTCCTAATATCAATAAATCATCATTCTTTTCTAAGGATAAACCTTGGAGCATTATAGTTATCATATGAGGTGCGGATATAGTTCGATAATTACTGGGGTCGTGATAATAGAATAAATTAGGAATATCCTCATAGATCTTTAATGAATCTTGATAATTCTTTGGGATAAATTCTTCTAAGGGAATTTCCAAGAATGCTTTATATAAGCGTTTATCTTTTAATAAATCATTTGATGTTAAAGAATCTACAAGCCTTTTTTTCTTTTCATTAAAATTTAGGTTGACCATATTCACACCTCTTTATACATTTTAAATGGTGATTCAGATTATTAAAATTTATGAATTATTAGTTATAAATAAAATAAATTTAAAGACATAAAAGATTAAATTAAATATGATTATTCTTGACGCAGATGATCTAAAGAATTCTAAACTAACTTGGAGTTTAATTATTTTCAATATCATATGTTTTATCTTTTTTATTACTCCTGTAGGTGAAAATTATCTAATTTTATTTGTCCAAATTAATAATAAAGTTATTAATGATCTTGAAGTATGGCGTTTATTCACTGCAATGTTCTTACATTCTGATATAATGCATCTCTTTTCGAATATGTTTGGTTTATTGCTCTTCGGTGCTTTAGTTGAGAATAATTTTTCCAAAAGTGAATTTATTTTCATATATTTTATTTCTGGTTTAATAGGGAATGCTTTTTCACTCTTCTTATTACCTATCTTCAGTATTAGCCTTGGAGCGTCGGGAGCGATCTTTGGATTTCTTGGTGCTTCTGTTGTATTAATTGCATTTGAAAATCCTTCCCTTTTAATTCTAGCTCTTGTTTATATAATGTTTTTTTTAACATCCTCATTTGCTCCAGGTATAAATGCATGGGCTCATATTTTTGGTCTGATTGGGGGTATTGGTTTAGGCTATTTCTTTAGAAAATTATATCATCCACGAGTAGATTATTATGCATAAGAATGTCATTTCTCCTCCATTGAGAAATCTTTTGGGCATAAATCTTCTACAGGGCAAATCTCATGTTTTGGATTATTAGGTAAACATATTTGCTGCCCAAACTTTACAAATAGACGATTAATTCTGATCCATTGGTCTTTTGGGATTAATTTTTTTAATTTCTTTTCTGTTTGTTTTGGAGTTTTCACAAGGGTCCATCCTAATCTGTTAGATATTCGATGAACATGGGTATCGACGCATATTGCAGGAATTTTAAAAGCATAGGCTAACGTACAATTAGCAGTTTTTCGCCCCACTCCTGGTAATTGCATTAATTTATTAAAATCTGCAGGAACTTCTCCATCATACTTTTCATGAATAATCTTTGAGGTTTCTTTTATATGTTTAGCTTTAGCTCTATAAAAACCCGCCTCATAAATCAGTTCATGTAATTCTTCCTCCTCAAGATCAGCAATTTCTTTTGGGGTCTTATATTTATTAAATAATCTTTTAGTGACTTTTCTGGTGTTCTGATCTCTGGTACGTGCTGAAATAATTGTTGATATCAAAATTTTAAATGGATCTTCTTTAGCATTTGCTAACTCATCTAAATGAGCACTTCCTTTTAAAGAGACTTCTATCTTGTCAAAAAATTCTTTATAATTCATTTAAACCCTATTTAAGTTTTTTCAAATACAAATATTTTTCGCTTAATGATTTGTCCTTTTTTAGTATCCATAATTGAGTAAAGATTTTGTTTTCGAAACTGGAGAAGTTCATTAGATTTATTAGCAATTCTTTTTTGTGATATTAATGATATAGGAGTTAAATTATTCTCAATTGCTATATTTTGCACATCCATACGAAAATCACTTTTATCGTCCACTAAACTAATACTTGGAGCAACAATGCAAATTCTACAATTCGATTTTAAAAGATTATAGGCTTGTTCAAAAATACTATTATACAATGGTTCCAATTTATCCTCAAATAATTCCATAACTTCTGTATAGTAGGGTTTTTCCTTGTAAAACGGTCCTAAATCAGGTTCAGTTATGATGCCATCAAAATATTCAGATTCAAAACTATTACTTAGATTTTCGATATTAATTGTTCTAAATCTAGTTGAAAGATTAGGGATAGGGGGAATTTCTAATTCTTTTTGAAGCCAGTGAATATTTCTTTTAGTATGATCTATTTTTTCCTTATCACTATCAGAGCCATAGATTTTAAAATCTTCTAAAAGTGCGAACAAAGCAATAGTTCCATTACCTACAAAAGGATCCAAAATCGCTTTTTTGTGTCGATCATTAAATATATTCAAAAAATTCAGCATCATTATGGCTAGCTTAGGAGAAATAGCACTTTTAAAATCTTTATGAGGTCTTTGCTCATCAATTTTTCTTTTGAAATTAGGATCATCGGTAGTAAAAGTTCGACCAATATAACATCCTTCTTCTGTAATCGCAAATACTAATTCTGCTCTGTTTTGCTTCAATAATTCATATTTTATTACATGATGAGGAAATATCGGATTTAAATTCCCAGAATCAATATTTTTTTCTGGATATTTAAAATAAATTGCCTTATTAGCATTTTTTTCTTTCAATATTTTTGAAATATTCTTATTTAAAAAGGGTAAAAAGTGTTTTACTAAAATTTCTCTGTAATAATTATCATCAAATAAGTTTGGATAAATTGATACTGCAAAAAACATATTTTCATCCTCAATTTTCTCGAAAATCTTCTCTATACTATTCCTAAGAATTGTTTTTATTTTTTTCCTTTCTCGTTTGATTTCGTTAAAATTTTCAACTCTTGATGGAAAAGCATTCTTAAGAGTTAGTATATTGAAAAAGTCAAAGATTTTAGCTATTTTTTGAGTCCCCCCCAAGTAGTATTGGAGAATCTCAAGATCATCCACAAAATGCTTTCTTTTAACCAAATTTTCAAATTTTACGGAGGCAACATTAGAGGAATAATCATTAATTTTACCTTTAAATGGTTCACTCTTCAAACATGTGTCTAATTCAGCTAATGATAGTTTCCAATTACTCCCAAGAACAAAAATGAAATCATCCATAATGGTTTCTTAAAAAAGTAAATGATAAATCTAATTTCTTTTTTTGGATTTCCTTTTCTAAAAATAAATCTTTAGATATTTGATTTAACAAAATTAGCTATTGTCTTTAGAATTATCTTCATTTATCCCATATGTTTCTAGAACCCAATCTTTGTATTGTTGAGTTATTTTTCCCTGCCAAATCGCATTTTTTCCCGTTTCCTTTTCAAATTCTTCCATTAAAGTTTTATCATCTATTGAAATTACCACCTCTTTCTCAACTTCTTCTTTTTCGAATTTTTCAATAGAATTTTCCATATTCTCTTCCATTTCCAGTTTGTCTAGGTCGATCGATAATTCATATTCTTCTCCGGTAATTTCTTCTAATGTTGATATTATATCTATAAGATCTCTCTTTTTTCTCTTGGGGATTAGGTTAATCATATCATCCTCAACGACTGTGTCCTCTTTCTCCTTCTTTTCTTTTTCATATGCTTCCTTCTTCTCTAACTGTATAGCTTCTAACTGTTTCATGATGCTATCATAATTATCTTTGAAAAACTTAATCCCTACATTCACTAAATCTGAGAAACTCCCCCATTTATCCTTTTTAACAGATTGTTCGACCCATTGAAAGATTTGTCTATTGAGGGTAATAGTAACGAGTTTCTCCTCTGAACTTTCTTTTTCAATAAGCCATTTTAATGCGTTTCCTATTAAAATATTGTTATCATGTCCATAAAATCCATATTCTCTTCCAAATGAAGAAAAGAGGGACATAGATCCAAAAGCTATAACTCTTCCTTCGAAATATTCGATAGCAACCATTAATGGATTATTTGGAATATCTTCTTCCTTCCAATTCTCTCCATCATAAACTTTATGCCATGCATTCAACCCTGTTCTTATCAATATATCAATACTAATACTCTGATCTTTTTCGATATATTCTTGAACGTCTAAAGAACATGCACTCGAGAGAACTACTTTATTGATCCCATTTGTAATATTATGAGGTTTAAAATCTGAAAGGATAGGTCGTTTTTGGAGATTTGAGTAATTCATAGAATCATTTACTTCGTCAGAAATAAATTTGAATTTAAATCTTTCTGCAAGCCGATTTGTATTAGTTCTATTTTTATAATCTCCACCACCTGAACTTAAAATTAAAAGACTTCCACCGTTTTTAACATATTCTTCAATATTATTAATCTCTTCTTCAGAAAATTTTGCACTTCTCGGTGGTGAGAGAAAAATTAAATCGTAATTTTCTAATTTTTCCATCGAATCAAACCCAGCTTGGATCTTTCCAATTTTAAATCCAGAATTAAAAAGGAATTGTATGAAATCTGAATATGAAGAGGATTCCATCGTTAGCTTATTATTATGACTATAATCTAATGCAATCCTACCTTTTTGAACGCTCATTTTCCTATGATATATTTTATCTCATTATCGTAAATAAGTATATTCTTTGGTATTGAATTTTTCTAATATTCTTAAAATTAATACAATAAACACACTCTTTTATTTTTCTTCCTTTTTAACAAAGATGTCATAGACTATGTGATATAAATTTGGACCGTAACTTTTTACTAAACGTTTATCTTTTAATTGGCTACTAAAACCTGATTTTTTAGCAATCTCTGAAAATTCTTTAAATAATACCAGATCCTTATCTTTATCAACGACTCCTTCATAATGTAAGATGGTTCCAGAATCTCTTGCTAATGTTAAAGCCTCTTCTATATATTCTTTAGGGGCGGGAAAAACGCCCATAATAATTCTATCTGCCTTGATGCCTTTCTCACTTAATTTTAAAACCTCCTCCTTACAATCACCATAGACAGGTTCTAATATATTCTCTACGTGATTAATTCGAATATTTTCCACAAAAAACTCATATGCCGTTGGATTGAGTTCAATACTATAAATTTTCTTCGGTTTTGATAAAACTGCAATTGGGAGTGAAAAGTAACCTATCCCCGCAAACATATCTACGATAGTCTCTCCATTTTTCACTAAAGATGCTAAATGCTTCCTTTCATTAATATTACCTTTGCTGAACATGATTTTCTTAATATTAAACCTATATACTACTCCATGTTCTTTATGTTCTACTATAGGATTTTTTTCTCCCGCCACATATTCTATTCTTTCTGGTTCTCTAAATTGTCCTTCAATCTTTCCTTGATTTAAATATACTGAACGCATATAATGTAAAATTTCTAAATAGGTGTCTGCAATCATATCTTTTTTATTTAATAATTCAGGAGGGAGTTTTATAATGATAACTTTCCCTAATGTTTGATAACTACTCGGCAATAGCTCTAATTCTTCTTGTGACAACTTTTCCTCTAAGTTCTTAATTAACTTTTTCTTAAAACCCATAATTTAATGAATCCAGTACATTTTATTTTTGAATAGATTCCAATTTATGAATTATCCGTTTAATATCAAAAAGTAATTATATAAATTCAATTTTTTTAATAAATCCATAAAAATTATTAAATATCCTAATATCAAATTAAATTAGTAATTATTACTTGAATTAAAAAATAAAATTAATAAATTGTAAAATTAGTGAGTAAATATGCCTAGTTTAAAAGATTTTGAAATCGATGATAATAAAGTCTGGTTTACCGAAGGATACTGGCCAGAAGGTGTTCCAAAACAACTTTCTGACGTTGAAGGTGTAAAAATTGAACCATTATTTGACGGCTTTATCAGAAATGCGAATGATAATGACCTCTGGGATACACCTATATGTCTTTCTGTCTTTGGGCCATACATTGAGAAAATAACATATAGAAAATTAATTGATTATGCAAAAAGGTTTGGAACATATTTATATGACATAGGTGTACGGAAAGGTGACGTGGTTGCTATTGATCTGCCGAACTCTATTAATTTTGTTGTTACATATATTGGTACTCAATATATAGGTGCGATTGTGGCAGGTGTTAATCCCCAGTACAAACCTATGGAATTGATGCATGAATTGAAAATGACTAACGCAAAAGTTTTAGTTGTAATGGATGCTCTCTATAACTTGATAAAGACTACATTGCCTAAAAGTCCAGTGGAACATTTGATTCCAACAAATCTTCTTGATTTTGTCAATGTCCCCGAAAAAATGTTTGAACTCCTTAGAGATAAAGTACCGGATTTTCAAGATAGCATTCCAGATGAAGGTGAGACTTTTAAAGTTCATAGGTTAACCAATATTTTAGAGAATACAGAACCAAGAGAAATAGAGGTGGATATCGAGCCTTGGACAGACCCTGCAGTTTATCTTATGACGGGAGGTACGACAGGACTTCCCAAAGCAGCAATGTTGAGTCATGCTAACTTAATTGCAAATTTATATCAAATGCAAGATTGGGTGCAATTAGAACCGGGAATGATTACTATAGGCTCAATTCCATTTTTCCATAGCTTCGGGTTAACTTGTGTCATGAACGGAGCCTTATCCCTTGGGATGACCATGCTTCTTTTCCCAAGACCGCCAGAAGAGGAGGATTTATGCAAAACGATTAAAAAAATTGATGCCCCTCAAGGAATCATGTATACAGGAGTGGAAATGTTATTTAAGCGATTAACAGATTATGTGGAAGAAATGGGAGAAGAAAAGTTCAAAAAGCGCTATGATTTTAATAAAAAACTAAAATATGCAACCCAAGGAGCAGGACCACTTCATGAATATGTACGTGTTCCATTTGAACAAATCTTTTGTCCCATTCGAGTAGGATATGGATTAACTGAAACCTCACCGGTCGTATCTGTAGCACCTTTTTGGGGCCCAAATAAAACTGGCAAAATTGGATTACCTCTCCCTGGTACTGATTGGGCTATTTTTGATGCAAACAATTTTGAGGCAGGTCCTATTTGTGATGGGACTAAGGAGAAAGGCAATTTTGGAGTAGAACATACAGGAGAAATTTGTGTTTTCGGACCTCAGGTTATGTTGGAATATAAGGGAGATCAAAAGGAGCAAGAAGATAATCTTAAAATGTGGAACGGGCGACGATGGTTGTTAACAGGAGATATCGGATTTATGGATGAACATGGATTCTGTGAGATCAGAGACCGTAAAAAATCGCTTATTAAAGTCTCCGGACATTCCGTATTTCCAAAAGAAGTTGAAGAACTAATGGGAAACCATCCAATGGTTGATGAGGTTGCTATCGCTGGGTTGCCTGATGAGCATCGTGGAGAAGTAGCAAAAGCATGGGTAACTCTTAAAGAAGGGTATAAAGCTGGAAAGGATATAACTTCGGATGAATTGCGTGATTGGTGTAAAGAGAATTTCGCTGTTTGGAAATCGCCAAAATTTATTGAGTTTGTTAAGAGCCTACCCGTAAGTATGACCGGAAAAGTCCAACGAAGAGCCCTGCAAGAGAAAGATCTTAGCAGGATCGAAAAAGGCAGAGATATAAAGGGCTAAAAAAAGACTTTTAATCTTATATTATCTTATTTTTTTCTTATTTTTTTTAATCTCTATTAGACGATAATTTTGGAAAGCATGTGGGTTTATTTTAAATAAAAAAGAATAATAATAATAATAATGATTACAAGTCATTCATTGATTCGTTCATAGATCTCACCAACCGCTTCGTAAATGTTAACATATTCTTTAAATAATTTGTCGTAGAGTGCTCTATTTTTGGGATTCGGAGTAAATACATTAGAAAATTCGATATGTTTTGGAATGTGCTCCCATTCAGTATACCCGAGACCAACAGCCGCAATAAAGGCAGCGCCACGAGCATTTGCTTGTATTGGGTTTTTTACTTGTTTAATTTTTCTGTCGAGCACATCTGCAAAGATTTGACACCATATATCCGATGAGCCTCCCCCTCCAATAATATTCAATTCCGGCATTATTTTTCCATTCACGATTCTTCCGGGTTCTTCTTTCTTTACCCATTTTTCAATAAATTTCTCAACATAGATTAAGAGCCATTTGATATTAAAAGCAACTCCTTCAAAAATCGCTCTTATGATATGTTCTCTATTCATTTCTAATGAAAGATTATATAATCCTCCACGGATCGTATGATCATCTATGGGTGCTCGCTCTCCTACCAGCCAAGGGGTAAAAATAAGCCCATTGGCGCCAGCTGGTGTTTCTGCAACGATTTTGTCAAAAATCTTATAAACATCAGGCACGGCTTCTTCTTGTAACAATTCATCCTTATGATATAGAATGTTATCCCTCAAATAAGTCAATGCTCCACCTGCAATTTCTTGTTCATTGATTAGCATATATTTCCCTGGAATCGCAGAAGGGACACTTGCCATATTATGGAAAATATCGGTCTTTTTATACGGGACATGACAACCAATCCAATCAGAGGTCCCGATATAGATATGACCATCGTAATTTTTTATTGCTCCAGAACCAATATCTGCGGAATGAAGATCTGGGGCGCCCATAACAACCTTTGTATTTTTTTCAAGACCTAATTCATCTGCAACCTTCGATTCTACATTGTCTAATACGTCGGTCGACCATTTAAGATCTTGAGGGAGCTTCTCTTTCTCAATTTTCAGTTTCTTGATGAGTTTATCAGAATAGGTAATATTGTTGATATCTCTTATATCTGTTACCCAATGCATTTGAATAGTCGCAAACGATGAAGCTATCTTACCCGTGAGCTTATAATTAATATAATCTTGAGGTTCTAGGAATTTATAGGTCTTATTATAGATGTCTGGTTTCTCATTCTGCAACCAAGTAATATTGGATATAGGATCCTTCCCACTTAAAGAAGGACCTCCAGAGGTTCTCTTTATCCACTTGAGCATCTTAAAAATATTGTAGCCATCTATTTGTAATAAACCCTTATGGAATTCTTTCGCATATTTGGCTGCTCTGGTATCCATCCATATAATTGAATTCATAAGAGGGATGCCATCTTTATCAATAGCAACTGTACCACTCCATTGACTAGAATTACATACTCCTACAATTTCCTCAACATGTATATCACAATCATCAATCACTCTTTTGGAGGCTTTTTTAATAGCATTCCACCAATCATCAGGAACTTGCTCTGCTAAACCCCCTTTTCCTGTGATAAGCTCAACTGGTTCAAAAGCCCAGTTTACAACATCGCCGTGAGTGGAAACAATGGCGCACTTGGGGCCACCTGTACCGTGGTCGATTGCTAAAATAAACTTTTTTTCTTTAATTGACATAGTTAATATTAATTTAGAACAGATTAATTATAATGTTTATTAATACATTTTTATGTTAATAACTTTAACTAATAAGGAAAGTTTACATGATTGAGATTATTGGATAATTTTAAATATCTTTCTAATCTTCAATTTTTTGGAGATCCTGATAAAATATAAAAAAGATAGAAATTTGAAGGATTGATTTTAGAGTGCAATACTACATTAATGAATATTTATCTCTTAAGCTGGAAAAAGGAGTAACAAATATTTACATACAAAATAAATTCTTTAGAAATTGCATATATTTATTACTTCATATCACTGAAAATAATATCAAAGATTATGAAAATATTAGTTCTATAGATGAAATCTCCGATTTTTTAGATAAATCCTTGGAAAATAATCAAAATATAATAAACATTGATCCTAAGGATGGATTTTGGGGTCACTGCTCAAATCTTCAAGCATGGGCTGAAAATGACTATGATACTAGAATTCTACATTCAAATTTGGCGTTTCCTTTATTAAAAAAGCTAGTTGAAGCTGGAGATACCAAAGCTCGAAAAGTCTTTAAAGACGAAATTTTCAAAAGATTTAATTCTGGTTATTGGTCTGTAATTCTTTATCTTTTAGAAAATAAATATATTAGGTATCTTACACTTGAAGAAATTCTTTCGCTGGAGATTAATCTCCGATCTGAAGACAAGGATAAATTTATTCAGAAGATCGCAAGAAATATTGAAAGATTATTTTTCGGTAGTAAAGAAATCATATCATTAATTCGAATAAAAAATGTTTTTCTTGATTTGCTAAATAAGTTAGGGAAAACAAATAAAGCAAAAATATTATATCTCAAAGATATGCTTGATGAAACAAGAAAAGAATTTCCGGTAGAATTAAGCAATATTTTAGTAGATATTTTCAGTGAAGTAAGGAAAGATGAATTGTTAGATCTTATCGATTCAGGAATATTCGATTATATAAATAGCAAGGACTTTTTTATTTCATTACTTAAGTTAGAAAATAGCCTTATAAACGTCAAAATAAATAAAAAAAAGTATACAGATAATTTAAAAATTGATGATGTGGAATTTTTAATAAAAGATGATTGTAATCTTTTGCGAAAAATTGATTCTTCAATACCAGATTCTCATCTTAAAATATGTTTTGATGCAGATTGTTTTTGTGAAGAAGCAGGACAATATTTACTGAAAGATGGGCATATATTTGATCTATATCTTCCTAGATTAGATCTTAAACAATTACCTCAAGATTTTTCAAAATTAGACCATTTGGAAATATTGGACATAAATTTTAATAGCTTACGAGAAATTCCTAATTCATTATGTAATCTTAAAAATTTAAAAGAGTTATATATTTCTGGAAACTTTTTGAAAGAATTACCAAGAGATATCGGAGATTTAAAAAGATTGGAACAGCTTGATTTATCTGAAAATAAATTAAATGAATTACCAGAATCCGTTGAAAATTTGCAAAACTTAAAATTTCTTGATTTAAGCAATAATAATTTTTATAAGACTCCTGAAACGATTTATAAATTAAGAAAACTCAGAAGATTATACTTATCTGAAAATTATATAGAGAATATCTCATTAAAAAAAATAAGGAATCTTGATAATTTAGAGATAATAAAACTTCATAAAAATCCCATTAGAAATTATTCTATGATAAAGAAAAATCTTAGGAAAATCCTTCCTAAATTAAATATCGGATATTAATTTATTACAGATTAATTATATTGTTTATTAATTCATTTTTATTTTAATTATTTTAACAAAATAAGATAGATTTCATGATTGAGATAATTACGTTTGATCTATGGAACACCATTCTTCACAATAAAAGTTATAAAAATGTAAGAGTGAAGATTCTACAAGATTTTTTAACTCAAAAGGGACTTGCAATCAACTTAAACGACATTGAAAGGACTTATGAAGAAACTTTTCACAGATTCAATTATAATTCAGAATTGAATGAACATAGGCATATTTATAATAGAAAACGACTAGAAAAATTTTTCAAATCTTATAATCTGGATATAAGTTCATTAGAAATAAAGAAATTGACAAAAACCTTTGAGGGTTATATGTTAAATGATCCACCAACATTAAAGGAGGGTGCTCATGAGGTTTTATATCATTTATCAAAAACGTATAAAATTGGATTAATATCGGATACTGGAGTTACACCGGGACACATCATCAAGAAAATGCTTCAAAATCATGGTATTTTAAATTTCTTTAAAGCAACTATATTTTCTGATGAAGTGGGATATTATAAACCAAATCCTATAATATTTAATATTGCGATAAAAAAATTAAATGGAACTCCAGAAAAAGCTGTTCATATAGGAGATAAATTGGAAACAGATATCAAAGGAGCGAGAAATGCTGGTATGTATACAGTTTGGATAAAAAATAATAACCCTACAGAGAAATATGAAATAAAACCAGATTATATTATAAACAACCTTTTCGAGCTCTTTAAATGTATTGATCAGATTAATAAGATATAAAAAAAAGAATATTAAATTAAATTACTATTATTATTGGTTTTCTATTTAATATTTTGTCTTAGATGAATATTGTGAAAACTAATAGCAAAATAAAAGCAATAGCGATACCAAGAATCACCGTAAAATAAACAGCTTTAAAATATTTCCAGATTTTCCATTTATTCTTCTTTAATGAAGCCCAAATTTTATCTTTGTCCATTTTATTTAACCTCCAAGTTAGATAAAAAAGTGATATGCATATAATGTGAAAGGTAAAATCACTAGAAATCCAACAGCAATCATGATAATCAAATCAATAATAAATTTCTGCTTTTGTGTAAGTTCTTTTGGTCTCTCTTCTTCACTCATTTTTAACCACCTATTATTGTATTTGCATAGTTAATTAATCCCGTAGCGCTGAATTTTGCCATCCTTATCTCACTTTTAGAAAAGAATGCTAGCCCAACAATCCAAGGAAGATCTCTTCTAATCGGATTAGTATAATATGAAACGTAGACAT
>Ga0209918_1000797_pt1 | contig 19171 bp, 20 predicted proteins | sample SalPonD_shore_MG_FD_185712 | JGI IMG/M metagenome (GOLD analysis project Ga0209918, IMG submission 185712) | Salt pond soil microbial communities from South San Francisco under conditions of wetland restoration - Salt Pond MetaG... | ecosystem: Environmental > Aquatic > Marine > Intertidal zone...
TAATAAACATAATTTTAAAGGGGAATTATTAGGAACTTCTTCAAAGACCGGAAAAAATGTTAAGACGGTCTTTGAAATGATGGGACGAGAGATTATAAAAAATAGTCTTAAAAAATGTCAGAATTGTGGAAACTATTACCCTATAGAGCAGAAATTCTGCCAGTATTGTGGCTATAAAACACAATAAATTGAATATCTTCTGATAAAAATAAAAAATATCTATTCATTGTGTTTAAAGGAAAATAATCGTAAATATTTTCAATTTTTAGAAATTAGAACATAAATATAGAGCATATTATTGTTTTTAAAAAATTTAAAATGAATTTAAGAATTTATTAAGGTAAAAAATAAGGTACTGATTCAAAGTGAATTATAGTTTTCAAGAGGACGTGAATGAGATAATTTCTAGATTAGAAAAGGATAATATCTCATTTAAAGATAAAACCATTTTAGTAACGGGTGGAGCTGGATTCCTCGGATCATGGGTATGTGATGTATTAGTGGAGCAAGGAGCTTATTGCATTTGTATTGATAATTTATGCTCAGGTTCAACTGAGAATATAGAACATCTTATGGATAAAGAGAATTTTCGATTTATCAATCATGATATCTCTCAACCTATCTTTTTCGGATATAGCCATCACCCAAATGGCGTTTGTGTGGGAGATATTAAAAAGATAGATATTGTAATGCATATGGCTAGCCGGGCCTCTCCATTCGAATTTAAAGACCATCCCATATCGATTCTAAAAAGTAATACCTTAGGAACAATGATTGCGTTGGGAATTGCCAAAGCGCATAATGCGTTATTTTTTTATACAAGCACTTCAGAAATATACGGCAATCCTCCTGATGAGGAAATACCTACCTCTGAATCATATTTCGGTCATGTGAATCCTTTAGGACCAAGAAGCTGTTATGATGAATCAAAACGAGCAGGAGAAGCATTTATTAAAGCTTATGAACTTCAACATGATATTAAAACGAAAATTGTGAGAATATTTAATACTTCGGGGCCGAGAATACGATACGGACCCAAATTTGGAAGGGTTGTTCCTAATTTTATTCATCAAGCAATTAATAATTTAGATATTACCGTTTTTGGCGATGGTTCCCAAACTCGCTCATTTACTTATGTGATAGATGAAGTGGAAGGTATTCTGAAAATGGTTCATAAAGAAAAAGCGATAGGAGAAGTTATTAATCTTGGAAATGACAAAGAATTCACTATTTTAGAATTGGCAAAAATAGTTCTTGAGCTAACGGGTTCTGATTCGAAAATTGTGTTTAAACCATTACCCATTGATGATCCGCAAAGAAGGTGTCCAGATTTAACTAAAACAAAGGAGATTTTAAATTGGGAGCCAAAAACATCATTAAGAGAGGGTTTAAAAAGGACTATAGCTTATTTTAGGGATCAAAATAAACAATAATATCATCTCAATGTCAACTAAAGAAGAAATATCCCCGAGTAAAGATCAAGAAGCTAAAAAGGGCTTTAAGCATTTCGGAAAAATATTAACCGTTTGTTTGATTGTGGGAATTTTAGTTATCACTGGATTTATAATTTACTATGCCGCAAATCCTGAATCTCCTTATCATACTTATCTTATCTTAAATGAAGAGAAAAAGATGGAAGCTTATCCCATTAATGCATCTGTTGGAGAGGATATTTCTTTTTATGTGGCTTTGGGAAATTATCTTGAAGAAGATTTGATATTCACTATAAGAATCTCTAAGGGGGATAATACTACTATATTAAGTCCATTGGGTTCTTTAAATGCTAACTATAATTATACAGCTTCTAATTTCATCTTAGGTCATGAAAGAATATGGATTTCAAATCAACTAAATCTGTCATTTTATGAAACTGGAAAACATATAATTATAGCGGAACTCTATGGAATTACTGCTGAATCCCGAGAATTTATTTATAATGTGGTTTTTCTACGGGTAAATATAGAAAATTAATTTATATTTAATATTTTAAGGAGCGCTTCCAATTACATTTACGTTATCAACTTTAATATATGGAGCGCTATATTTTCCATAAGTTTTAGATTCTTTTGAGACGGCAGAAATATTATTAAATAAATCAAAAAGGTTAATACCAACCATTGTTTCATTTAATGGATGAGTAATTTCACCATTTTTTATTAAATTACCTTGAAGAATCAATCCTGAAAAATCTCCTGTTGAAATGTTTGGAGAATCTCCTGTATAATCTAATAGAATTCCCCTCGAAATTTCTTTAATGATATCTTGTTTAAAGGAATCCCCAGAGAGAAAAATAAAATTATTAACCCCAATTCCCGGAGGAGAACTATAAGAAGAGCGGAGGGCATTTCCAGTACTTTCAATCCCTTCCTTTGCTGCGGTATAACTATTGTGTAATAATCCGTATTTAAGAAATTTACCTTTTTCAATTATTTTTTTATTTTTATTGGGGATTCCCTCATCATCACAAATTGATGATCCCGTAGCGCCATCAATCACTCCATTATCTTCGATATTCATTAATTTTGAACCAATTTTTTCTCCCCTATGTCCGACAAGAAAACTTCTCTTATATTGAAATGTTTCTGCATTAATTGCTAAAGACAAGGGTCTTAAAATTAGACTAATAGCACCTTGCGGTGTTAAAACGAGGGGGACCCTCATTTTTCTAACCCTTTTTCGCTTGAGATTTCTTTTTGCTTTTTTTAATGCATTTTGAGCTACTTTTTTAGCGTTTAATTCTTCTATATTTCTTACAGCTTGCCAATCATATCCAAAAGAGGTTTCTTTAGTCTCTTGATCTTTAGCTATGATATATGAACTAATTGAACAAATAGTTTCCTTTCGAGAGATATCTATCCCATTAGAATTAAGAATAAAGACTTCAGAACAATTCGTTTTAAAATCTGCAGATTGAGAGATTGCTGATTTATCATTTCTGCATACTTCAATTAAATCTTCAATATAACGTGAAGCATCCTCGACTTCAAGAGCCTTAATATTTTTATCATAGATATTTTTAATATTAGGATAGTTTTTATGTTTTTTAGGAAGATTTTTAAAATCAATATCAGGTGTAGCTCCTTTCATTAATTTTATTGCTTTTTGAACCATATTTTCAAGGTATTTATTTTGAAATTTATTTGTAAAAGCAAAACCACAAGCACCTTTTTTATCGAATATCCTAACAGAAATTCCGTTTTCTACTCCCAATTTACTATATTTTATCGAATTTTCTTCTATATCAACATTTAGATATTCATCCATACTTAGATAAGCTTCTGAACATTTAATATTAATGTTTTTCTCTTCAACAAGATTAAGGACTTTCTGAACTAATCTATAAGGATCAAAATTATTACTCATTAATTTAAACCTCCAATAGTGACATCCTCTACTCGAATATAAGGACCACCATCACAAACCCTCACTCTTTGACCTCCCTTTCCACACATGCCATCGGAATAATCCACTTCTTTTCCAATGGCAGTAATTTTATTCAGAATTTCTAATGTCATACCAGACAAGGAAACATCTCTCATCATTTTAGTTTTCTCTCCATTTTCTATTTGATATGATAATTTACATTTAAATTGAAAGTTTCCTGATGCTGGATCGGTATATCCATATTGGAATGATTCGCAAAAGATGCCATCCTTAATTTCCCCGATCATATCTTCAAGTTTCCAATCTCCTGGATTTAAAACCGTTATTCCCATTCTTACTTGTGGATATGAGCTTACAGAAGATGCCCTCCCATGTCCATTTGGATTTTCATTCATCCTTGATGCAGTTTCTAAGCTATGAAGATAATTTTTCAATATACCATTTTCGATTATTTTTGTTTTTTGGGAAGGAACGCCTTCATCATCAAACATATAGGACCCAAATAATTCATAAGGTAAATTAGTTTTCCTTACAATTCCAATTCTTGGGTCGTCTGTAATTGTTACTTCCTCAAGGGCTACTTTCTCTCCAATTCTTCCCACTAATATGCTCTCTTTATTAAGAATATGATCAGCTTCTACTGCATGACCAAAAGCTTCATGAATAAAAGTTCCTGTTAATTCTGGATCCATGATTATTGTAAATTTTCCTCCTTTGGGAGATTTAGCATCTAATAATTCTATCGCCTCCTTAGCAGATTTGAGACTAATATTTTTTGCTTTTTGGGTATCATGTACTTCAAATCCACCAAAACCCCCTATTGAGTTTACACTCTTTTGAATTAATCCATTTTTCTGAGCATAAACAACACAGAATAATCGTGAAATCGGTTCTTTTTGATAGATTTTAGAACCAAAAGAATTGATGAAGAGATTTTTAGTAATTGAATCATAATAAAGCGAATGAGTATTTTTAATCTGCGAATTATATTGATTAGCAATTTGTTCATGATTTTTAACTAGTTCAATTTTATCTGATATGTCAACATTCTCTAAATCTTTCTTAGTTTCCAATTGAAAATCATATGTTATTGGATCTCTTTCCTTTATTTTATAATTTGTACTTGTTTGAGATTCTGATAAAATCGCTAATTTTATTGCCTTTTCAAATCCTAATTCTATAGATTTTCTGGAAATATCTTCTATTGATAAGAAACCCCATCCACCATTATAGAATGTTCTAATACCACAATTTTCTTTTTGATAGGTTGATAGTTCTTTACTCTTATTATCTGTAAATTCCACTGTAACTCCCGTTTTGATGGCTGTTCTGATATCCCAATAGTCTAATTTATTTCGAGATAACTTTTCCAGTCTTTCTATTAATTCATCATCAAAGATTTTTAATTCTTCAATTAGGTCCATAAAATTGATATAAAAAGATATTTAATTATTAATTTTTTTTGCCTTGATATAATTATAAAAAATTGTAAAAAATAAAGGTTATCTTTTTATAATTTATTAATTCTTAAGGTATTTCTAAAGACCTTTTCATTTTGGAAGTACTTTTAAAATTTTTTCAAAAGCATTCACAAACATATCATTGTATTCTGGACTATGGTCCATACATGTAAATGCCCGATTACACCATATTTAGTTATGAGTCCCTCTGAAAACAAAAAAGTAGCAATATCATCCACTGCTTTTTTCCTCTGAACTGCTTTTGGAATATTATTCGCGTCCCGGATATCAACGGCAACTGGGCAAAAGGTTTCATAATGGATGCAGGATTTATAATTATATGCGAAATATGGTGTTTCATACTCTTGAAATAAATTATTCAATTTTTTCACTAAATCATCTGCTGCTGCTGCCTTCTCAATAGCATTTTCTTCATCGATGAATTTAATAGTCCAATATGTTGCAGCCACTGATAATGGATTACCTCGAATGGTTCCACCAACAAAGGCATGTTTTCCACCTGCTTCCACATCACCCGTAATTACATCCATAACATCCGCACGTCCTCCCACAGCACCAGTAGAAGGGTATCCATGAGTCAAAATTTTTCCAAATATAGTTAAATCAGGCTTAACTCCGAAATATTTTTGAGCACCTCCTAAATCCACCCTAAAACCGGTTACAACCTCATCAAAAATTAATAATACATCATATTCATCACACAGTTGTCTTATCCGTTTATTAAATCCCGGGATGATTGGGATAGATCCTGATTCCGCTCCAAGGGGTTCTACCAATACTGCAGCAATACCGCTTCGCTTAGCAGAATATTTTTTTAGAGCCTCTTCAAGTCCTTCAAGATCATTGGGGGGAAGACTTACTGTGTCTTTATAACACCCTCTGGGTATTCAATCACATTCCATTGTTCCAGAATGCGGAATATGTGTATCATAGACGAGTTGGTCGCTCCACCCATGATAAGAGCCTCCGAATTTGATAATCTTATCGTTACCCGTATAGACACGAGCAATTCTTATAGTTGCCATATCTGCTTCTGTACCAGACTAGAAATACTGTAAGCGTTCAATGGATAGGACATGTTTTTTGATTGCTTTTATTGCCTTAACTTCCCATTCGGTATTCCAATAAGTATTTGGATCTAAATCCTTTAATACTTTAAATAATTCTTCTTGAAGAGGAGGATATGAATGCCCTAGTATGCACGCTCCAGCACTCATTAAATAATCTAAATATTCATTATCATCTATATCCCACATTTTAACACCTAGATTTCGTTTCATTGTAACAGCAAACGGATCTTTAATTACAATTTGATGTTGAGTTCCTCCAGGGATTAAATTCACTATTTCATCATTAAGGGATACCGATTTTGGACATTTATTTCTTATTTTTGATCTGATTTTTTCCATTTCATCTTCAGGGATCCCTTTGCAGGGAATTTCTAATAACCTTTTTAATCCCCTTTGAATTTCTTCATATTCCATTTTATCTTTTCCAAAATTTCAATTTATTATTAATAATAATTATTGGATTTAATATATAAACATTTGAATCTACAAGCCGAGTATCATGAAGAAAGGATTTTAAAATATTCGTTTTTTCTCTATTGACTATTTAAACGGATTCTTATCATCTAAGATTCTTTCCTGATAACTTTTTAAGGGAGGAGGACACAACCCTTTTTCTGTTGCAATTTTTTTAAGATTTTTCATCATTTCTGCTAAATCAACTCCCGAAGGGCACCAATTAGTACAATTACTACAGCCAGTGCATAAAAATAATCCATCTTTTACAGTCTCCTCTATTCCATTATGAATATAATCACGTACGATATTTAGCCCCCCAATACCATATTTTGAAGAATATACATTGCCAAAAGCCCGAGAAGCGGTACAGACAAAATCACAAGATTTACAGGAAATACATTTCAACATATCTTTGTAGAATAAATCTTCTTTCGCCGCTTTAGTCCGCCAATCATCCACCAGAATCACCACAACTTCTTTAGCACCATACATACCAAAAACACGAGTGCCTCGAATATCTGAAGTTCCAGAAGGAGCTGTAATAACACTAATGTACCCAGCATCTACATTTGTGATGCGTTCCTGAATCTTTCCCACCATAAATGCATCATATTCATCGGGAACAATCTTTGAGATTCCTGATACAACTATATGTTTATCCACAGCTCTCGTCAGTAGACTAATATTTCCTTCATTTTCCAGTAAAAAAATAGTTCCATCATGAGCAGAAATAGCGTTCGCAGATGTTAGGGATATTTTTACATTATTAAGTAATTCTGGTCTATAATTTTCCCTATAAAATTGTACAATTTTCTCTGGATCCGGTTCCAGTTCTACTCCATATTTTTCTTTTATTTTGGCAACGATTCCTTCTTCACTAAATTGAATGCCTGGAGCTAAGGTAAAGTTTGGATATTCATAATCAAATAATTGGCATAATACATCTCCAAGATCTGTCTCTTTTATTTCAATATTATTTTCTTTCAAAACATCCATAATTCCAATATCTTTAGCTTCGAGAGATTTTGATTTGTAAATAACCTTCTCATCTCCTAATTCTTTCATAAAGGCTTCTTGGGCTTCTTCATTAGTCTTAGCATAATAAACCTTAAATTTATTGGTTTTTTCCATAACATTGATACATTTTTCGACATATTCATCAATATTTTCTACAAATTTTTCTTTTGCTTCAATTATAGCCGGTTTATACTTTTCTATATACTCTCTGCTGGTGTCTTCATATAAATATCGTAAATCATATGATCTATATTTTCCAAGACAAGCCAATCTCCAAATTTCCGCGAATTTTGCATATTCTGAATCTTCATCTTTTAGAGCTTCTATTTTCTTTTGGACCTCCTCATATAATTCTTTTGCCTTTTCACTCATTTAGGGGATCAACTCCATTTATTATTTTCATTAGAAAATCTTCAATTTTTAAAACTATTTTTTTAACATTATTATCTTTTTTTACCCGTTGAAATGCGGTATAACAGAAAGGACAACCTGTTAGAAGGATTTTTCCTCTTCTCATTTGATCAAAAATCGTTTGGGTGTTATAATCACTATTTTCTTTAAATATAGAATATACCCCTCCTCCCGATCCGCAACAAATACTATTTAATTTATTATTTTCCATTTCATAAAGTTTTATATTCTTAATTGAGTTGATGATTGTTCTAGGTTCTTCTATAATTGGAACCACAGCATTTCGTAGATGACAACCGTCATGATAACAGAGATGTATTTTTTTCCCCTCATGTTCTAGATTTAATTGATTTAAATTCTCTGGCTTTGCTAAAAATTGTAATAAATGTTCAACATCCACTTGAAAATCATCCCCTAAAAATTTAGGATAATATCTTGTTAAATATTGATAACAACCAGCGCATATGGTAGTTATCTTATCTATATCATTTTCTTGAAACCAATCATTGACAAAATTAACGTGTTCTTTCATTTTCTCTTCTTTTGTAATATGATAGGCGAGAGCACCACAACAAGGTACATCGTCTAAAACCTCATATTCATCATCAATTGATTGTATTAATTTAGTAGCATTTTCACACGTATCTGGATAATGTTTCGAGGATAAACAACCCATAAATATTAATTTCCTTCCCATCTAAAAAGTCACTTTTTGTTTTTTTATAGAACTGTTAATTAATAATTTAACTTAGATTCTTATAATTATAAATTTTATATAACTTTCATTATTTAGGTCGATAATTTAATATAAGGATCAAATTTCCAATGCTAAGAATTCTATTTTAATGATTTAATGAGAAATAGAAAGATTTTAATTCCTTCTTCGAATTAAAGAGGATTCTTTTTTAAGATACGTGTTATTATTTGAACAAATATTAATAAATCTCTGAGATTAGAAAATATAAAAGTAAACAAATTTATTATAAATTAATTAAAAATTAAATAAAAAATATAAAAAGTAGAAAATTCGAGTTGAAACAATATTCCAAAATTAATTGAAAATAAAGAAAAAAAATTTTTTCTTTTCCTCAACAAAGAAAGATGTGGGGGATGTAATGCATGTATATCAGTATGTCCGACTGGAATTCTTGAACAGAGCGATGAATTGAATGGACGGCTAGCTTATGTCCCCAGAGTTAAAGAAGGAAAAGAGAAATATTGTACTGGATGTCTTAGGTGCGAGCTGGGATGCCCCGATTGGGCGATATATATATTAGAAATTAAAGAAGAAAATCAACAAGAGGCTAATAAGGCTCAAACATAATGAGGTGAATAAAATGAGTATTGAAGAAGAAAATCGCTTTTTAAAACCTGGAAAACATTTAATGATGGGTAATGAAGCAATGAGCGAAGGAGCAATAACCGCAGGACTTAAATTTTTTGGTGGATATCCGATTACACCTAGTACAGAGGTAATTGAGCATTTGGCTATAAGATTACCGGAAGTTGGTGGATGTTGCATGCAAATGGAGGATGAACTTGCATCAATTAATTCCGTTATTGGAGCATCTTTGGTTGGTGCGAAAGCCATGACCGCAACCTCTGGTCCTGGATTATCTTTAATGGCCGAAACTATTTCTATGGCAGCCAATTTAGAGGTTCCCTTTGTATTCTGTGATGTGCAGAGGAATGGTCCGGGAACGGGTTATGTGACTGAACCTCACCATAATGATGTTGGATTTATCAGATTTTCAGGTAATGGAGAATTTCAAGTTATTGCTTTAGCGCCCATGACATGTCAAGAATTATTCGATTTAACAATTACAGCATTTAATTTTGCAGAGACTTATCGTTGTCCTGTATTTATACTCTCTGATGCCTATTTAGGTCATTTGCATGAAGTCGTAAATATACCTTCAAGGGAAGAATTAAAGGAAAGAATAATTGAAAGAGAATTGCCGGAAGATACTTCTGGAAGAATGTTTTCTTATCAAGATAATGTATCAGGTGAATATGTCATTCCAAAACCGCCACAAATGGGAACAGAATATTGTCCAGGATTATTTCTACATCAACCGCATGGTCCAGATGGATTACCAACCCCAAAACCTATGGAATTCATACAAGCTATTATGGAAAAAATAAATGCAAATAAGGATAAGATATGCCTAATAGATAAGTACTTATTAGATGATGCAGAAATAGTTATTATTTCCTATGGATTACCTGTGAGATCAAGTTATCGTGCTGTAGAAATTGCCCGGAAAGAGGGAATAAAGGTGGGGATCTTTAGGTTAATTACTGTATGGCCGTTTCCTGATGAAAAAGTGAAAGAAGTCGTAAAAAATGCAAAAGCAGTAATTATACCTGAACTGAATTATACGGGCTATATTGCAGAACAAGTAGAAAGAGTCACTAACATTGAAACTCCAGTGATTAAAATTCCAAATGTATGTGAGTTTCATCATCCAGATCTAATTCTTAAACATATAAAGGAGGTGGCAAAGTAAAATGTCTGGTATAGGTCCAATGTATCCTCAAGAAAAACCAGAACATCCGTACTTAGATAAATCATATGCAGGATATTTAATTGGTAATTATTCTTCACGATTTTGCGCAGGATGTGGCTATGGAATTATTGCCCAACTCTATACCCGAACTTTTGAAGATGAAGGCTTAGATCCTAAGAAATTTCCTTTAGTTGTAGGAATAGGTTGCTATAGTCAGATTATGTTATTAGTACATTATTCTGCTCAAAAGATCTTAACCTTGCATGGTAGAGCTCCAGCAATTGCTACTGGAATAAAGATGGGAAATCCAGAAATGAAACCAATTATTTTTTCCGGCGACGGAGATGCATTAGGGATAGGAGGAAACCATTTCATACATTTATGCAGAAGAAACTTAGACGCTGTTATATTTATTTTTAATAATAGCATATATGCTATGACAGGAGGACAAGGAGCACCTACAACACTTTATGGAGCAGAAAGTACGACAACTCCCTATAAGATGTTTGAAAATCGTATTGATGGAGTTAATTTAGCATTAGCTGCTGGAGCGACCTATGTTGCACGTACTACCGTAGCTCATCCAAGAACTTTCATGAAATATTTCAAAAAAGGTTTAAATCATAAAGGGACATCAGTTATTGAAGTTATTGTACCTTGTGTGACATATTTTGGCAGAAAAAATTTAAACACATTAGGATCAGAATATTCTGAATTACAAGAAGAACCTGAAAAGATGGATACCGCGGGAAAGATGATAGATTGGATAAAGAAAAACACAGTAAGAATAAATCAAGCGAAATTTATGACTGAAAAGGAATTATTTAATAAATACATAATAGGTGAATTTCGATATGAACCCGATAAACCAGAATATTCCGATCAATATAATCAAATCAAAAAAATTGCGCAAGGTAGGGAATAAAAATGGCGAGATATGAAATTCGAATTGTAGGATTTGGGGGTCAAGGAGTAATTACCCTTTCAAAGATGATAATCACCGCCTCATCTCTTTACGATGGATTAGCCGCAACTCAAACGGAAGCTTATAGCGCTGCAGCTAGGGGAGGAAAGTGTTGGGCAGAAGTGGTGGTTGATTTGGATGAAAGTCAGACACTTATTGATTATCCAAAAGCTTTAGAACCTTATGATTTTTTAATCATACTTTCAGATGAAGGTGCTTCGGATGTAAAGAAAAGCCATGTGAAAAAAGGAAAAAATACGGGTTACCTTATTTGGGATACCTCAACAATAAAGAAGTTTCGAACGGCGAAAAGAGTAAAATCTTTTGGGTATCCGGTTCAAAAGACATCCTTAGAAAGATTTGGTAATCCCGTATTTGGAAATTCCATTTTATTCGGTGCTTTTACCGCTATTTCGAAAATATTCTCAGAAGAGTCTGCTATTCAAACAATCGAACGTTTTGTACCATCAGACACACTTGAAACTAATTTAAAAGCTTTTGAATTGGGAAAAGAAGAAGCAGAAAAATTTCTTAAAGAATTAGATGAAAATGGAGGTAGATAATATGTTCTTGAAAAGAATTAAAAAAGGCTGGCAAGAGTTAGAAACGGAAATCATAGAGGCTGGTAAATGTGTGTATTGTGGTGCGTGTGGAGCATTTTGTGCTAACGTAAAATTTAATCAGGAGAAGGAAGAACCTTATGATGATGGTTCTTGTGAGGAAATGAATACATGTAGGGATGGATATGGAATCTGTTATAATTTATGTCCCAAAACCGGAACTGATATTATTACCTTAGATTTACTGGATAAATGGGTGTTTGGAAGGGAACAAGATAAAATTTTAGGATATTATAAAGATATTTTATTGGTTAAAGTTAAAGATTCTGTTAAAAAATTGCTTGACGGCAAAAATGCTGAAACAATTACTGCTTTATTAGCTGTCGCAATGGAAAATAATGAAATTGATTGTGCGATATTAAATAAAAAAGATGAACTATATAGACCAGTGCCTTATATGGCAAGAGAAATGGATGATTTAAAGTCGTATTTTAATGACCACTTAAGTCAAGCACCTACTTTATCTCTGATTGGTGAAGCCATAAATGAGGGTAATGTTAATATTGCTGTTGTTGGAAATCCTTGCCAAATCCAAGGTTTAAGAAAAATTCAAAATCACCCAAGATTTGATTTTGAAGCTTATGATTTGGTCTCTTTAGCCATTGGTACTTTTTGCTTTGGAACATTCCATAATGAACCATTAGCAAAGATTCTTCAAGAACACGATATTGATCCAAAAAATATTGTTAAAATAGAAAAAGATGAAAAGAACTTCAAAGTAAGATTTATTACAAATAATGGAGCAAAAGAAATAACGTTGAATCAGTTGTATGATAGATCCATTCGAAATGCGTGTTTTTCTTGTTCAGATTATACTGCTTCCTTTGCAGATATATCTGTTGGAAATATTGGTAATGATGAAGGATGGACTACAGTAATAATCAGAACCGAAAAAGGTCAAAGTATTTTTGATTCTGCTGTGAAGAAAGGATATTTAGAAACAAAAGAATTGGATCAAGAAAAAAGAGAGCTCGTATTAGATATTACCAGAGCGAGTGTCGATATTGTAAAAATTGAGGATATAATAGAGCATTCGCCCGATATTAAGAGTTTTTGGATTCGAAATCCCAGAATAGCAAAAGCTTACAGACCCGGAAATTTTGTAATTCTCTGGCTGCCCGATGTTGACTTCTTACCTATGTCTATTTCTGATATTAAGGGGAGTCTATTAGAAATAACAGTCGAAAAAATAGGAGAGGGAACTTCAAAATTATTTGAAATGGAAAAAGGAGATATATTGGGAATAAGAGGACCCTTTGGAAATAGTTGGAATTACGAAGATGCTTCGAATATACTTGTAGTTGGAGGCGGATTAGGAGTTCCTGCTGTAACTACAGTGATTCAACCGTTAAAAGCAAATAATAAGAATGTTTTTGTGGCTATAGGAGCGAAAAATCAAGCATCGTTACTTTTTGAAGAAAGATTTAGAGAATTAATACCAAATACTTTATGTACAACTGATGATGGTTCTGTTGGTAGAAAATGCTATGTGACTGATCCAATTGAAGAAATTATTGATCAAAACAATATAGATCTCATTTTAACATGTGGCCCGGAAGTTATGATGAAAAAAGTATTAGAAATAGCAAATCTAAAAGATGTTGAGGTACAAGCATCATTAGAAAGGAAGATGAAGTGTGGAGTTGGATTATGCGGTTCTTGTTGTATAGGTGAAAAATATGATGTAGCTGTTTGTAAAGAGGGCCCTATTTTCAATTCAGAACAATTAAATAGCTTTCCACAATTTGGTACATATAAGAAGGATTAATTTTTTTTCTTTTTTTTTAGATTTTTTTTTGCTTAGAAGAAAGATTTTTAGAAAAATATGAGAGAGAGTTTTAATTAGCATTATCTTTAATTATAATAATATTTTGTAATCTAGATCTCACATAATAATTATTAATACTATTAGTTCAAAATATAATATTAGAAAAATAATTTTAATGGAAATAAAAAAGCATTTATGTATGGTACATTCTTAACAACGTGGCTTTTTATTCCTCTGTGGTTTGTTGGAGAAGGAGGGTTAATATTTACTGCAATTATCCTTGCACTAATAGGATTTGGAATCGGTGCCATCTGGGTTTTGATGTATCCCTGTTTTTCGGACGTTATGGATAATATTGTTGTACGTTCAGAAGAGAGAAAAGAAGGGGTATACACGGGGATAAGGACCTTTTTTGGGAGATTTTCTTTTGTCTTACAAGCCATTTTCTTTTCTGTGATAATGTGGGCAACAGGATTTAATCCGTATGCTATTGATCCTACGGCACCTCAGTTAGGTTCTGCGATTATTGGATTAAAAATCTTATTTTCCTTAATATCAATGATTTTCTATTTCATAGGTTTCCTACTTATGTGGAGATTTTATGATTTGGATATGGTTTGCGTTGAAGAAAATAAAGAATTACTACAAAAAAAGCTATTATAACCAAAATAAAAAATTTTTTTCTTTATCTTATTATTAGATTTCTATTTCCAATTCTAAAAAAAAGTTAAAAATGCAAAAGTACTCCTGTGCCAACTGAAAATTAATTTCTTTTAGCTTACCGCGTTAAGTTTAATAATTCTTAAATGTTTCTTAAATTATTATTACCTAACTTCTAAAAGGAATGAATTATCATGGAAGATAATTGGAAAAATGAAATTCCAACTCCTGCTCTTGTTTTAGACTATAATAAAATGATGGAAAATATTAATACCATGGCTAAATTTGCTAAAGAGCATGATATAAATCATAGACCTCACGTCAAAACTCATAAATGTCCTATTATTGCCCATTTGCAATTAAAAGCAGGATGTAAGGGGATTACGGTAGCAAAGGTTGGGGAGGCAGAAGTTTTTGCTCAATCGGGAATTGATGACATATTTATAGCGAATCAAGTAATCGTTCCAAATCATATAGATAGATTCGCAAAATTAAATAAATATATAAAAATAAGATGTGCCGTTGATTCTCAAAAAAATATTCTAGACCTGAGCAAAATAGCAGCTCAAAATAATACTACATTAAAAGTGTTTCTTGATATCAATTTGGGATTAGGCAGATCTGGTGTTGAGCCTGGAGAGCCTGCTCTTGAGATGGCTAGATTTATTGAAAAAACACCAAACATAGATCTAGTAGGCCTTTTTGGCTATGAAGGTCATCTTACACCAATGATGAATCTAGATCAAAAAGAAAAAATGGCAAATGAATGTTTCAAAAGGATTGTTGATACCAGGGATTTATTAAACGAAAATGGATTTAATATCAAAGACATTACTACATCTGGCTCAGGAACATATAGGTATGCGGCGAATTACGAAGGGATTACTGAGATACGCCCTGGCACTTATGTATTTTCCGATGAACATTTAAATATGGTCGAAAAAGCGTTTAAAATTGCTGTAACAATATTAGGTACCATACAAAATCAAACTGGAAAAAAAGAATTTACAACTGATGCTGGTGCTAAAGCAATCGCGACTGGAGATGGTAAACCTGAATTTAAAGATTTTCCCAGATCTAAAATTAGAGTAATGAATGAAGAGCACACGCAATTTAAGGCAATTGGTCTGGATAAAAATTTGGAAATAGGACAAAAAATTGAATTTTACCCTGCTCACATATGTACTACTATTAATTTACATGACCATATCCACGTGATAAAGGATAATGAGTATGTCGGAACATGGGAAATATTAGCAAGAGGTAAAAGTTATTAATAAGGGAAGTGTTTTAAAAAATATGGTAGATATTGAATATGTAAATCCCGGAACTCCAGTTGCTGGACCTTATACTCCTGGAGTACAAGTAGGAAATCTTCTTTTTGTATCAGGTCAGGGTTCTGCACCAGGCATTGATAATATTAAGGACCAAACTAACTCGGTACTTGAAAACATCAAAAAGATTGTTGAGGCTGCTGGATGTAGCGTTGCTGATATCGTAAAAACAACCGTTTTTTTAAGCGATATTAAGGATTTTGGTAAAATGAACCGAATTTATAAGAGATTTTTTGATAATAATGGTGCTGAAGGAAAATACCCAGCTCGAACAACTATCGAAGTAGCAAGCTTACCTGTTCCTAGCATGTTAATAGAAATTGACGCAATAGCCGTAATAAAATAACAACTTTTTTTTAATTTTTTTGATCAATATTTCTTCAATAATCTTAATACCTGCTCCTTAAAAGAAAAAATGAGTACAGCGAGATTAACCGTTCAAATAATATATTTACATGCTAATGGAATACAAGATTGAAATTGAAGGTATAGGATTATAATTTATTGGTTCTTAAGGTGTTTAATAACTTTATCTTTATTTTCCCTTTTTTTCAACTCTTTTACAATCGCAATCGCTTCTTTTACGCTACAATTTTTAGAAAACTTTGATGCGTGTTCAAATTTAAAGGAATGATTGCATTTGAAACATTTTTTTCTTTTAATTCTCCTTGGAGTGTAATACCATGTGCCACAATGAGTACATCTGAAAAAATAGAATTTTTTACCACTTGGCATTTATGAAAGAAGTATGAGAAACGCTTCATAAATCTTTATAGTGAGTAAATTTACTGATTTTTTTTAAGATATATACTCTATTTATAGATTAATAATTCAAAGATAAAACTAAATAATCATATATATTTTCCTTAATCATATAGATAAATTTAATGAAAAATTGATTTTTCTATTTTAAGGGATTTTTTGATTACCATGAAAACTTATGATAAAGAAAAGCTAGAAAAATTAAGTGTTGATGAATTAACTCATACTTTTATGGACATCATTAATGAGCAAACTTTAGTTCTGATAGAAGGAATTGAACATTTAATTGATGAAGATTTCGAGACTTTTAAAAAGAATTTGAACTATGTAATTGAAACATCGACCGAAGTAAAAGTAAAAAAGAAATTTGAGTCAAAAATTTTTAAATCTAAATTAATGTTCAGTAAGGCTGATAGACTAAAAGTTTTTAGTAAAATTAATGACATAAAAAATATTGGTGAATTTCTCGCCAATAAAATGCTCCTATATAAGGTGATTTTTCCTGACGAAGAATTTAAAATTCAAATAAGATATATAATAAACTCTTTAAGAATAATTTCTGATAAAATCTCTGATGCGGTGAAATTTATTGGTTCCGATTTAGTGAAAGCGCACGATATATGCGAGGAAATTAAAGAAGAAAGACGAAAGATGAGAAAAGAAGAATTTGATTTATTGAAACGTCTTTGGGGATATGATATGGATTATTTATCACGGACATTCCTCTATTTAAAGGAATTAATTGAAGGAATAATGATGTTAGCGGATCATATCAAAAATTTTGCGGAATATATCCAATTTTTATCGACAAAATATCTAATTTTCGATTAAAAACTATTGGGAGTTTTCATGGCAGATAGCGTTTCATTTTCTTTAGTTACAGTTCTTATTATTATGGGAATTTCTTTAGCATTCGCTATTGGAGCTAATGATGAAACTTTATCGGCTTTAGTCGGCGCAGGAGTTGTAAAGTTCAAGGTTGCATTAATAGTGGGCGGAATCGCAACGGCCTTTGGAATGATTTTTTTTAGTCAAAATGTCGGAAAAACAGTTGGGGAAGATATATTAGGCTCTGGAGTAAAATATACAGATATTATGCTTTTGGCTGTATTAATAAGCAGCATAATTTGGTTAATTATTGGTTCTTTTGCTGGAATTCCCCTAAGTTCAACCCATAGCACAGTGGGAAGTATTTTTGGAGTTTTAATAATATATTCATTAACTCAAGGAGGCGTTAATCTTGAAACGGCTTTAAATTATGATAAACTTTTAGAAGTGGTTTTGGGATGGTTTTTCTCTCCAGCTTTAGGATTATTGGTAACATTTATCCTTTTTAAAATAATTGCAAGGTTCTATTTATCACGGCAAAGGGGTTTAAATCAAATAGAAAAATCCGAAAAAAGATTTAATTGGTTATTATTTATCGCAGTAATTTTTGCAGAAGTATGGGTTGGAGCTAATTCAGCTGAATGTGTAGGAATTTTCTATGGGATTTTGAGTAGCAATTACATAAGTATCATGCAATATTGGTTTTTCGTTGTTATATGCGGCATCTTCGTTTTTCTTGGGATATTTTTTGCGGGTAGATATGTTATTAGAAATTTAGCGAGTCATATGACTAATGCTCGTCCTAGTGAAGGCGTTATTATTCAATCATCCTCAGCATTGATATTGATGCTCGCAACATTTCTTGGGCTTCCCATTTCACATTCACACGTTATTGTATTTTGCATCATTGGTTTAAATATCTCTCAAAAAAAGGAAGTTGATAAGAAAGGTTTATTAAAAATGGCGCTATATTGGTTCTTGACCTTTCCTGTGGCAGCAATACTAGGAGGATTAATTTATTGGTTTTTTGTTTTATTGGGGTTTTCATAATATAATTTCATAAACTATATAAAATATATAGACTATATAAAAAGATAATAAGTTTTAATTAAATGTGAAAAAAAATGGGTTCATTAATAGAATACTTTAAGAAAGAAACTGCTAAGAATGTGTTAGAAAAGGCAATAGATCATGCAAAAAAAGTTCAAAAAACTGTTAAAGAATTAAATAAGGGTATAAAAATCCTTTTGCAGAAAAAAGATTCCGAAAAAGCACATGATATATTTCATGAAGTTGATATGATAGAAGGCAATGCGGACTCGATTAGAAGAGATATTCTTTCCTCGATCTCCAAAGGCGAACTAAATCCAAGTGTAAGAACTGACCTTTCTCATTTAATAAAGAGATTAGATGATGTTGCTAATTGCGCAACTGGTGTAGCAAGGAGAATAAATACTATCCCAATGAATTTTTGGGAACAAACAAGCAAAGAGTCAATAGATCTTATATTAGAAATGAGTAAAACGACTGTAGAATGTTCTAGCTATTTGGACAAAATCGTAATAGATTTATTAGGGGAAAGAAAAAAAGTAAAAGAATATGCGAGCCAAATAAATCTGCTTGAGCATGAAATCGATTTATCAAACATTAAGTTAAGAAGAAGTTTACAAAAAACCGATTATAACGTTAATAGCTTTTCAATCTTTACCGTAGGAAATACAATCGATATATTAGAAGCAATCTCAGATTCTATTGAATCAGTAGCCGATTACATTATGCTTCTCCTAACAAGTGCCTCAGTATAAAAAATTTATTAGATCAGAATTAAAAATAGCTCCTTATATGTAATTTTATTTGATCCTCTTCATTTTAAATTAACTAAACCTTTCTTCGAAAAGTATAATTA
>Ga0209918_1000798_pt1 | contig 19124 bp, 18 predicted proteins | sample SalPonD_shore_MG_FD_185712 | JGI IMG/M metagenome (GOLD analysis project Ga0209918, IMG submission 185712) | Salt pond soil microbial communities from South San Francisco under conditions of wetland restoration - Salt Pond MetaG... | ecosystem: Environmental > Aquatic > Marine > Intertidal zone...
GGTAGGGTGGGTCGAGCGGCAGTGAGACCCACGCGGGGGCGGGCATGATCAGAGCCAGGTAGGGTGGGTCGAGCGCCAGCGAGACCCACGCGGACCGTGAATGGACGACCCCGGGCAGCTACCGGACACCGATCGTGCCTTGTTTTCATACGAAATCCACCGGCCAGTCCCGGAAGGCGCCCAGCAGCGGGTAGTAGAGCGCCACGCGGATGGGTCGCGCGCCGTCCTCCAGCGCATGCATGACGCGAGCGTAGTCCTCCAGCTGGGCGCGGTATCGTTCCACTTCCTGGTCCATGAACTCGTCCACGTCGCCGCGGCGCTCGCCGGCCTTGTAGTCGATGATCCAGCGCGTGCCACCATCGTCCACGAAGGTGCGGTCCAGGATCACGGTCTTCAGCCGCCCGCACTCGATACGGCAAAGCTGGTACTCGTTGCGCGCCGAGTCCCGCATCGCCAGGATCCAGCGCCCGGTGTCGTCGTCGAGCGCCGCCCCCAGGGCGCGCAGCACCCGGTCCGTGGTTGCCTCGAGCGCGCCGGGGTCCAGGCCGTGACGCGCGAGGCGCCGGGCGATGGCCTCGCGGTGCCGCTCCAGGGTCCCGGCATCCCAGACTTCCACGCCGTCCGCGGCAATGCGGCGCAGGTACTCGTGAACCACTGTGCCGGCGATGCGACCCGGTTCGCTCACCCACTGGTATTCCACCGGCTCGGGTTCCGCGCCGGGCGCCTCTTCGGGCACCTCACCACGCACCGCCGGGGGCGGCTCAGGGACGCGCCACTCCGCGGGCAGCCGCCGCAGAACGTCCCGTGGCTCAACGGGCGGCCCGTCGTCCTCGGTGGCCGCGTCCGGCACCGTGTCGAAATCCGCCTCCATCAGATCCCACAACCGGTGCAGCAGCGAGCGCCGGTCCGGGGCACCCTCGAAACCGGCGGCGAACAGGTGCAGGGACCGCTTCGCCCGGGTGCAGGCCACGTAAAGCAACCGCGAGAGCTCGTAGTCATGGCGTTCCTTTTCCAGTTCGCGCACGAAGCGATAAGCGGTGGCGCTGCCCTTCGGACTGTCCGGCGCGTCCATGACCGCGGCAAGCGTCAGCGTTTCCGTATCCGGCCCTGGCAGGTCGTGCCAGATCTGCAACGGGTCGTCGTCCCGTTTCCCGAAACGCTCCAGGCCCGGCAGGATGACGTGGTCGAACTCGAGGCCCTTGGCCTGGTGCATGGTCATCACCTGGACCCGGTCGTCCGCCAGCGGGTCCGCCGGCACGAAGCGCCGGGCGAGCGCCTGTTCCAGGTCCGCGGGATCGGGCAGGTCGCCGCCCTCGTCCAGGTCCTCGATCTCGTCCAGACAGGCCCGGACCGCGGCGAGCCCCAGCGCGTCGTGGGTGGATTCCGGCCCGCCCAGGGCGAGCCAGGTGGTCTCGATCCAGTCGCGCAGCGGCCGGCCGTGGCGCGCATCCAGCGCCTCGCGCAGCACGTCGGAGGCACGCGCCAGGGCGAGATCGTCGCGGCGGTCCGCGAAGCCGGGCGGCTCGTCGAGCGCCTCCGGGATCGAACGCTCGCCGGCCCGTTCGCACAAGCAATGGAGCGCTTCCCGGCTCAGCCCGCACCAGGGCGCGCGCAGCACCGCCAGCCAGGCCACCCGGTCCGCCGGGTGTAGCAGGGCGCGGGTGAGCGCCATCAGGTCGCACACGTCCGGGTGCTCGTTAAGCCTTTCCAGTTTCTGGCCCAGGAACGGGCGCTCGAGCAATGCGTGCAGCCGCGGCAGTATGGGTTTCAGGTGGGTACGGGAACGCACCAGCACCGCCACCGTCTCGTCCGGGTGTGATGCACGCAGCCGCGCCACCAGCTCGGCCACCCGGCGCCCCTCTTCCTCCCGGCTGGCGGCGGGGTGGGTGTTGGCGGCCGCCACCCCTGAAGCTTGCGCATCCGGGCCGGGCCGGGCCGGCGTGTAGGCCACCGCGCCCACCGCCGCGTCCGAGCGGGCGGGCATCACTGTTTCAAAGGCTCCGTTGAACCAGGCCACCAGGTCCGCCGAGGAGCGGAAGTTGACACTGAGCGTGAGCGGCTCCAGCGCCACTCCGGCCAGGCGGCGCCGCTCGAAGACGTCCACGAACAGTCCCACTTCCGCGTCGCGGAACCGGTAGATGGACTGCATGGGGTCGCCGACCAGGAACAGGCTGCGGCCGTCGCCGTCCTGCCAGCCTTCGGTGAGCCGGGCGAGCAGGCGGTACTGGGACCAGGAGGTGTCCTGGAACTCGTCCACCAGGAGATGTTCCAGGGCGTAGTCCACCCGCATCAGCAACTCGGAGGGGGAGTCGGCGTCGCCCAGGGCCTGCTCGGCGCGCAGCGCGATCTCGGTGAAGTCCGCCTGGCCGTGCTCGCTGACCACCACGCGCATTTCCGCCAGCGCGTTGACCAGCACCGCATGCAGCGCGCGCAGCACCCTGGCCTGGCCGGCGTCGTAACCGTCGGGTACCAGGCGCACGGTGGCCAGCAGTTCGCGCAGCCGCTGATCGCCGGCCAGCGACTCGGCCACGGTTTTCAGGCGATCCTTGAACGGCTTGCCCGCCTTGCCCGGTGGTATGCCCTGGTTCCTGTCCCACTTGCCACGCCACTTCCTGCCGTCGGCGGTCAACAGCAGTTCGGCGATCCCGCGCCAGCCCGCCGGATCGTCGGTGCCGGGCAGGGTCTCGCGGCCGGCCAAAGCGGTGATCGGCGAGTCCGCGCCGGCCTCCACCAGCCGGGCCCCGGCGAAGGCGCCCAGGGGCGCCATCTCGGCGCCCACCCCATCAGGGAGACGCGCCGCGATCCGATCCAGGAAATGCCGGATGCTGTAGGCCAATGCCCGGTCCAGCTCGGCCCGGTCCGGGGGCCGCACCGGGTCCAGGCGCCACTGCCCGCGGCTTTTCAGCATCTCCGCCAGCAGCCGCCGGCACCTGGGCCAGTCGTTGTCCACGAAATCCAGCAGAACGGCCACCTCGTCCGCCACCGGATCGCCGGGCTCGTAGAACCGCTCCAGGGTGCGAAGCGCCGCCTCCAGCAACAGCGGTTCGTCCTCCTCGGTGGGCTCGGGCACCGAGCCGAACTGGGAAAGCACCGGCAGCCGCGAGGCCAGCTCCAGGCACAGCGCATCGAAGGTCATCACCCGCAGGCGCGCCGGGTACCGGTCCAGTTCCCAGCGTTCTCCGGGCTCACGCGCCTGGTCGCGCCTGAAAACGTCCTCGGCCAGCGCCAGGGTGGCGCGCTTGTCCGGTGCCATGGCGGCGCGTTCGTCCCCGCTCATCCCCCGGCGCGCCAGACCCAGGGCATCGGCGATGCGACGGCGCATCTCGGCGGCGGCCTTGCGCGTGAAGGTGATCGCCAGCACGCGCTCGGGCTGCTCCACCTGGCACAAGAGCCTCAAGAAGCGCTGCACCAGCAACGTGGTCTTGCCGGAACCGGCCGGCGCCTGGACGATGAAGGAGCGCGCCGGGTCCAGCGCCGCCTCGCGCTGTGCCATGTCGGCGGGGCATCGTTCAGTCATCGGCGTCCTCGCCGTTCCAGAACGCCCGCTGTTCGCGCACCCGGCAAAGCACCTGGCGGTTACAGTGCTTGCAGACCCGTGGGTGCCTGGGATCGGTATGGGAGACGCCGTCGCGGAAGTCGCCGGCCAGCCCTTCCAGGTGTACGCGCCAATAGCCGGTCAGATCCGCCATGTCGTGGCAGCGTTCCGGCTTTTGCCCCCAGGCGTGCCCGCTGGGCATCCGCACCAGGGCCCCGTCCTGCTCCACGATGCCGCTGAATCCCGGGTCCCGGGGACGCACGTGGGCGAAAGTCAGGCCGGCGAGCCGCGACGGCGCGGACAGGGCCAGGGCGTAGCTCGGCAGTTGCGGTTGTTCCGGTCGCTCGCTGAGCCAGGCCTTGGGGCTGTTGCCGGTGACGCCGGTCTTGTAGTCGATGATCAGTTCGCGGCCGTCCGCGAGCCGGTCGCGGCGGTCCACGCGCAGCGTCAGCGTCAATCCCGACAGGTTCAGTTCGCCGCGTTCCTCGGCCGCGGCCACCTCGAAGGGCTCGCGCTTCGCTTCCTCGTCCAGCCAGCGGCGCAGCAGACGCTCCAGCCGGCCCTGCTCGAGTTCCCAGAATGCCCCGGGCTGGAGCGGCAGGCGCGGTTCCAGTCGTTGCCGGGCGGCCCCCACGGCGGCGGCGACACGCCGATCGCGCTCGGTCCCGTCCAGGGCGCGCAATGCATCCAGGGTCCGGGTCCGCTCCCAGAACGCCTGCAGGGCCTCGTGCACCAGCCGGCCGCGGGCACGACCGTCCAATGCCACGCCGGGACGCTCCAGGGGATCCGCGCCGAAGCGCCGGGCCGCGAGGGCGCGGAACGGGCAGGCGGCCTGATCCGTGAGCATGGCGCTGCCGCCCCGGACGGGGCCCGCCGGGACCGGCGGCGGCGGGCGGTCGTCGCCGCTATCGGCGACCCCGCTCTCGCGCCAGCGCCAGGCCTCTTCCGACTTCAGCGCCAGTTCGGACGTATCCGCCGGCAGCAGCGGGCTCGGGGCCAGCTCCGCATCGCCCTCGCGCCCGGGCCAGCTCAGCACCACCTCCGGCGCGCAATTCACCAGCCGCGCGGTGACCCGTTCCGCCCAGGCCAGCTCGCGCTCGGCGCCGGCGTGGGGCATGCCGTGCTCGCGCTGCAGCGCCAGCGGCAGGAACGGGTTGGGTGCGGGCGGCCTGGGCCAGGCGTCCCCGGAAAGGCCCATCACCCACAGGTGATCGAATGCCAGCCCCGTCGTCTCCAGCAGCCCCAGCACCTGCACGGGGGCGGCGCCCGAGCGGGGCTGGAAAGGGGATTCCGAGGCCAGTTCCGCCAGGCCGCGCCGCGCCTCGCCGGCGTCCATGGCGCCGTGCACGGCGCCCAGGCCGGCGAACTCGCGCAGCAGGTCGAACCAGGCCTGCTGCGCCTGGTAGTCACGGCTCGCCAGGGTGCCGCCCCGGCACCAGCCCAGCGCGTCGAGCCAGTCGGAGAAGCGGCGCGCCCAGACCCCGGGCGGCGCCCGTCCCATGCCCTCTTCCAGGAAGTTTCGGCAGCGCTGCAGGGCCGTGCGCCAGCGTGTCGCCCCGGCGCCCTCGGCGGCGCGTTCCAGCATCGCGAGCGACCAACGCCTGGCGCCCCGGGCGCGAAGCGAGGCGTCCATGGCGGCGCGCGCGCCGCGTTCGGCTCGCGCCCCGGCGAAATACGGGGATCGCAACAGCCGGCCCGCGGTCTCCCAGGACAGCGATCCCGTCATCAGGCCCAGCGCCGACAGGGCATCGGCGATCAGCCCGACATTCTTGAGCATCGGGCCCAGCGACAGGTTCCAGGGCGGGTCCATGGACGTTGACGGCGCACAACGCGCGGCGGGTAACAGCGCCTCCTCCAGGGCACGGGCGATGGCCGCGCGCCGCGACTCCAGCGCCGGCACGACGATGCCGATGCGCGCCGAGGCATCCTGCTCCAGCCAGTGACGCGCCTTGAGTGCCGCGGCATTCACTTCCGAGGCCGCGTCCGCGCAGCCCGCCCTGAACACCCGCTCGCCCCGCTCGGGGAATGGCACCCTTTCCACGGTGACGCCCGCCGATTCGAGAACGGCGCAAAGCCGGGACTGGGCCGTGGTGAGCTCGTCGAAACCCGCCAGCGCCACGCGGCGGGGCAACGTGTCTCCCGCCCGTGGCAGCCGCTGACACAGCCAGTGGGCCAGGCGCGCGCGATCCAGCCAGCCGGACTCTCCACAAAGCGCCTTATAGCGCCGCGCCCACTCGGCGAAGGTGGCCACGTCCGGGGAACCGTCGGCGGCGATGTCCCCGGTGCCGAGCCCCGCTTCATGGAGTTGTTCCCAAGCGCGCGCGGCCAGGTCCGCGGCACGCGACGGCCGGGTGAGCGCCGCCCCGGATTCACGGATCACCCGCCGCCAGAGAGCGCGCGACTGGCTGTCGGTGAGCAACAGCGGCGCGTCGCCGTCCCCCATCGCCAGGGCGTCGCAAAGGCCGGCCAACCAAGCCTGCCAAGGCAGTATCGCCGGTGCCTCCCAGGCCTCCCGTCCCGCCTCGCGCATGGCGCGAGCGTGCTCCATGCGGAGGTGACGCGCCAGCCGGTTGCCGGCCGTGACTGTGACTGTCTCGGCAATCACCGTCGCATTCCCAAGATCACGTCGTTGTCCAAATTCGCGCGCCGTTGTTTTCGCGCAAAGTCGCAAAGGCGCAAAGTGATCAAATTCTTTCAAGCCCCATTTCGCACCGACGGTATTGCCGTCCACTGCACTATCGCATGGCCTCGCCCTGAGTTTGCGTACTCTGTGTGCTTTGCGCCTCTGCGCGATGCAATACCAACGCCTGGATGGTCACGGCCTGTGCTCGCGGGCCAGGTAGTCGTGTGACTGCATCTCGACGAGCCGGCTCGCCGTGCGCTGGTATTCGAAGGCCAGCCGCCTGCCGCGATAAAGTGCCGGCGGCGGCGCGGCGGCGGAGACCAGCAGCTTCACGTTGCGGTCATAGCACTCGTCCACCAGGGCGATGAAACGCCTCGCGGCATTGTTGTTGTCGTCGTCCATGGCCGGAACGCCGGACACCAGCAACGTGTGATGCTCACCGGCAAGCTCCACGTAGTCGTCCGCCGAACGCGGCCCGCCACAAAGCACCTCGAAATCGAACCAGGCGACGCCATCGGCGTGTTTCACGGTGGCCAGCTCGCGCGAATTGACCTCGAGCGCGCCCCCCTCCACCGCCGCCTCCGGCGCCAGCCGGCGGAAACTTTCCGCCAGCGCGCGCCTGGCGCCGGCATCCAGCGGCATGTGGTAGATCTCTGCGGTTTCCAGCGCCCGCAACCGATAGTCAGTGCCCGTCTCAAGGTGCGCCACGTCCATGCGCGACTTGATGGCGGCAATGGCCGGCAGGAAGCGCTGGCGCTGCAGGCCGTCACGGTAAAGGTCGTCGGGCGGGGTGTTGGAGGTGGCCACCAGCGTGACGCCCGCCTCGAACAGGGCGCCCATCCAGCGCCCCAGGATCATCGCATCGGCGATGTCGCCGACGGAGAACTCGTCAATGCAGATGACCCGGGCGCGGCGGGCGAAGTCCGCGGCGATGCGCGGCAGGGGGTCCTCGCCGCCGCGGCGCTTGAGTTCGGAGTGGACGGCGCGCATCAGGCGGTGGAAGTGCAGCCGCAGCGCATCAGTGAATGGCAGCGACTCGTGGAAACGGTCCACCAGGTAGCTCTTGCCCCGGCCCACGCCGCCCCACAGATACAGGCCGTCCACGGGATCGCGGCGTCCCCGCCACCAGCGCGCCAGTCCCCCGGGTCGCACGGGCCCCGCGGCCACCAGCCGCGCGCGCAGCGCGTCAAGCCGCCGTGCCACGGCCAGTTGTTCCGAGTCGGCATCGAAACCATCACGCGCCACCGCCTCGCGGTAGCGTGATTCCACTGCTCCGGAGTCCGCCGCGCCCCCGGCGGTCATCAACCTGGACGGTTCCCGTGAGTCATCCGGGTCAACCGTTGGATACCCTGGTCCTGGGCTGGGGAATCTGGTGTCGCACGCCGTTCTTGATCACGCCGCGCAGGTCCATGAGCCGGCGATGGAAGAAGTGATCGGTGTCCTCCATTTTCACCAGTTGCGGCGGCGGATCCACGGACTCGACCCATTCGTACACCTTCTCCGGCGGCACCACGTCGTCCTCGTCTCCCTGGATCACCAGCCAGGGGCAGTCCGGACGTTCCAGCGCCGCGAAATCGTAATGGTGCACCGGCGGGGCTATGGTGATGAGCTGGCGCACCGGCAACTTCTGCGCAGCGCGGGTGGCCACGTAGGAGCCGAACGAAAACCCGGCCAGCCAGAGCTCATAATCGGGCAGCACGGAGCGTACCCACTCCACTACCGCCAGCAGGTCGTCGGTTTCACCGAAGCCCTTGTCGAACTCGCCCTCGCTGGCGCCCACGCCCCGAAAATTGAAACGCACCGTGCGTACGCCGAGCTCGCGCAGGGCCCGCGCGGTCATGTGCACGACCTTGTTGCGCAGGGTGCCGCCGTGGGTCGGCAAGGGATGGCAGATCACCGCCACCGCCGGCACCCGGTGCCGCCGCGAAGGGCTCTCGGCAAGCACCTCCAGCACGCCGGCGGGGCCGGGCACATACAGCGTGCTACGCTCCTCGGGGAATGCCTCGGGCGCGGCGGTCGCCGCGGCGTCGTCGGTCATGAGACGCTCCGCTACCACACAGGAAAGCGCATGATACCGCAAGCATCCGGAGCGGCAAAAAGCCGGACATACAGCGGATCGTCATGAACCACCTGGCCCACGCGCGCCTGGCCGGACCCGAGCCCATCGACATCGCCGCCAACCTGATGGGCGACTTCGTGCGCGGGCGCCTGGAAGGCCGGTTCGCCCCGCGCGTGGAAGCCGGGCTTCGCCTGCACCGGGCCGTGGACAGCTTCACCGACGCCCACCCGGTGCACGCGCGCAGCCGCGCCCGGCTCGATCCTCCGTTCCGGCGCTATGCCGGCATCCTGGTGGACATCTACTACGACCATTTCCTGGCGCGGCACTTCTCGCGCTACTCGGAACTGCCGCTGGAATCGTTCACCGCGCGCGTCTACCGGGCGCTGCTCCGGCACCGGGCGTCACTGCCGCGGACCATGCGCCAGGTGGCCGCGCACTGGCGCCGGGAGGACCGATTCGCCGGCTACGCGGACCTGGCGGTCATTGACCGGGTCATGGCGGGGCTGGCCACGCGCCTGAAGCGCGACAACCCGCTGGCGGGAGCGGGGGAACCTTTACGGGCCAACTACCTGGGACTGGAGGAAGACTTCCTGGCCTTTTTCCCGGACCTGCTCGACTTCGCGCGCGGCCAGCGCGGGAAACTGCTCAACGCGCGAACAGCCGCGACGGATCCCTGAAGCTCTTGAACTCCAGGGCGTTCCCGGAAGGATCGCGAATGAACATCGTGGCCTGCTCGCCGGGCCGGCCCTCGAAGCGCACGTAGGGCTCGATCAGGAACTCGGTGTTGGCGGCCCGCAGGCGCTCGGCCAGGGCATGCCAGTCCTCCCATTCCAGCACCAGCCCGAAGTGGCGAACCGGGACCGCGTGGCCGTCCACCTCGTTGGCGGGAGGCGGCGATGCGTCCGGCGAGTGATGGGCGGTGATCTGGTGGCCGTGGAAATCGAAGTCGATCCAGCGCTCGGACTCGCGGCCCACGGCGCAACCCAGCAGGTCCACGTAGAACCCGCGCGCCGCCGCCAGGTCGTGCACGGGAAAGGCGAGATGGAAGGGGGGCCTGTGCATACGAGACGCGGTCACCAATGTAGACGCCGTAGGATGCGCTGAGCGCAGCGAAGCTGCATGCTGCATGGGCTTCACGTTCGTTCAGCCCATCCAATGTGGCGCCACCCACAAATTTCAGCAACTATATTAGCAACGGTTTCTAGGGCGAAACAGGCGCTTTCAAGATCGTCTAGAATGGTGCCGGCGCACAAATATGCGCCGGCGCTTAGTGTTTATGGGGCCGTAAATGCAAGCCAAATCACTGTTTCGCCCGAGTGCGTACTGGAACGTTATCCGGAGAAACCTCGTGCCAAACGAATTTGACAGGCTGATCGCGGAGGCCAGGCTGTTTCGCCGACGATTGGAGGAACTAAAAGCCGCAAACCCGCCAAAGGCGTTTACCTGGTTTGGCTACGACAGCCTCGGCAACGTCGAAATACTGCCCCGGCTGATGACGGGTAGTGCGCGCCACATTCTAACGTCCCTGGAGGGTCCCATTGCCGGCGTGGGCGGCGCGGATGGAGAGCTGGCCTATTTCCTGTAAACCCAGGGCTTCAAGTGCCGTCTCATCGAGAACCCGGACTCCAATTGGAACCAGCTACAGGGTGCGCGCCGGTTAAAGCAGCTTTTGCAGTCTTCGGTAGAGATTGACGAAATCGACCTTGACTCGGCATTCACCATGCCCGAGCCTCATTTTGGGCTGGTTCTTTTTCTCGGACTGCTCTACCACCTGAAGAACCCCTTTTACGTGTTGGAGAGGTTTTCCCGCGTATCCCCCTGGGTTGTCCTGAGCACGCGCGTCGCGCGAGAAGCCAAACAAGATGGCACAAGACTGGAGCACTTGCCCGTCGCCTACCTGCTCGACAGCGACGAGTGCAACAACGACGCCACGAACTACTGGATTTTCACGCCAACGGGACTGCGCAGGCTGTTGAGCCGGGTTGGCTGGCGCATCCACAGCTCATTCAACTCGGGAGACAAGCTGCATTCGAACCCCAGCGATCTGGAGCATGATGAGCGACTCTACCTGCTCGCCAGGAGCACGCGCTTTTCGTGAGAGCGGCTTTCACATCAGCGCGTTGCCACGGCCCTGACCTGCGTTTCTCACCACCCTCCTACTGCGGCCGCCGATGCGCCCTCGCGACGGACGGCGGCGCGAAATGCAGGCTAACAGCTCGGTTGTGGCGGCCGTGGCCTTCCCTTAAGCTTTTCCCGATGAGCCAAGGTCCCAACCAGCAAGCCGCCGCGCGACCGCGCCCGGAGCACACGCCGGCCCCGATCCGCGCCGTTTACCGCCTCAGGGCCCGGCCCGAGGAGGCGGAACGTCTGGCGGAGAAGATCGCCTTCGAGCAGACCGTGGAGCTGCCTCCGGCGCTGGTCACCGACGCCGAGATCCGCGAACGCGTGGTGGCGCGGGTGGAATCGGTGGACCCGGACCCGGCTTCCGGCGAGCATTTCCTGGCCCGGCTGGCCTACCCCCAGCACCTGGCCTCGGGACAGCTATCCCAGTTGCTCAACCTGCTCTACGGCAACGTCTCGATATTGCCCGACATCCGGCTCATGGACGTGGCCCTGCCGGACTCGCTGCTGCACGCCTTCCGCGGGCCGACCCACGGCATCCAGGGTGTGCGCGGGATGCTGGGGGTGTTCGACCGCCCGCTTTTGGCCACCGCGCTCAAGCCCCGCGGGCTGCCGGACGAGAAGCTCGCGGAAATGGCCGGCGCCTTCGCGCGCGGCGGCGGGGACATCGTCAAGGACGACCAGAACCTGGTGTCGGCGGACTTCGAGGACTTCAAGCACCGCGTGCGCGCCTGCTTCGAGGCGGTGGAGCGCGCCAACCAGGCAACGGGCCGGCGCTGTCTGTACTTCCCCCACCTGAGCGCGCCCGCCGGCGAGCTCCAACGGCGCATGGACTACCTGCAGTGGCTTGGGGTGAGCGGCGTGCTGGCCTGTCCCATGGTGCTGGGACTGGACACGGCGCGGGCGCTGATCCAGGCACGCGGCATGGTCTACATGGCCCACCCGGCGCTCACCGGCAGCTACACGGGCAGCTTCGAGCAGGGCATCGACCACGGCGTGCTGCTGGGGACCCTGTTCCGGCTGGGCGGCGCGGACATTTCCGTGTTCCCCAATTTCGGCGGCCGCTTCTCGTTTACCCGGGACCAGTGCCGCTCGATACGCCGGCGGCTGCGCGGGCACCTGGGACAGCTCGCCCCGGCGCTGCCCTGCCCGGCCGGGGGCATGCGCTTCGAGAACCTGGCGGACATGTGCGCGGACTACGGCAGTGACGCGGTGTTCCTCATCGGCGCTTCCCTGCTCGGCTACTCGGACGACCTCCAGGACAGCACGCGGGCCTTCCAGGAACGCATCCGCGAGCACTTCGACGAGCGCCTGGAAACACCCCTGGAGCGCGCGGCGCCGGATCCCGACGCGGCGGCGCGGAAAGCCGGCCGCCTGCTCGAGCACCTGGCCTTCCGGGACGGTTTCACCTGGGAAGGGCGCGACATCCAGCCCTACAAGATCGGTGGTTCGCTTTCACACAAGGGCAGCCGCCGCATCGAGCTGGTGGGCCAGCACGGCGAGCGCACGGATTTCGATCTGCGCTATTTCGAGATCGCTCCGGGCGGCCACACCAGCCTGGAAAAACACCTGCACACCCACGTGATCATCGGCGCCCGCGGACAGGGCCGGCTGACCAGCGGCGACCGGGATCTCACGGTCCGCCCCATGGACGTGGCCTACGTACCGCCGCTCAGGACGCACCAACTCAGCAACCCGGGCGAGGAGCCCTTCGGGTTCTTCTGCATCGTGGACCACGAGCGCGACCGGCCCATGACGCCTTGAGCGACGGCCTTTCAGCCGCCCTCGTCCAGGTTGAAGGTGATCTCCGTGCGCACCCGCACCGGAATGCGGTTGGTGTTCGACGGCGCCGGCCGGAAGCGCTGGGTGCGGATCAGGTTGAGCGCCGCCTCGTTGTAGAGCCCCGGCGGCCGCGCGCTCATTACCTGGGGGTCCACCACCTTGCCGTCCGAATCAATCAGGTAGGCAACCAGCACCCGCCCGGGGACCTTGTCCCTGGCCGCCTTTGCGGGAACTTCCAGATTCCTGTCCGAGCGGTCCGGAATCCAGAAGAAATGAAGCTGGCCCTCGCGTACATCCACCGGCTCACTGGCGAAACGCGGTTGCGTCGAGCAGCCGACCAGCGCCAGCACGACGAAGGCTACTGCGATCGCTTTCATGCCGTCCTCCCTCACTTCACTCCCCGCGGCGAGTATGCCACGCGCCCTGGCCCACCGGCCGGATACTGTATAAAATACCAGCATGACTTCCCGACGGGACATGCCGATCAAGGGCCGCGGCGCGCTCAGCAACCCCGAGAGCCGCTTCACGTCCGTGCGCCGCGAGCGCTTCGACGATGGCTGGGATCTTGAGGAAGAATCGCAAGCGCCACCCGGAACCACGCTGCACGAGGACCCGGCGCGCCGGGTGATTACCCGCAACGACTCGCCGGACATACCCTTCGACCAGTCGCTCAATGTCTACCGCGGATGCAGCCACGGGTGCGCCTACTGCTATGCCCGCCCGTCGCATGTCTACCTGGACCATTCGCCGGGGCTGGATTTCGAGACCCACATCTATTTCAAGGCCCGCGCCGCGGAAAGGCTGCGCGAGGAGCTGGCAAGGCCCGGCTACGTTCCGAAGACCATCAACCTGGGCGCCAATACCGATCCCTACCAGCCCGACGAGAAACACCTGAAGCTGACGCGGGGCATCCTGCAGGTCATGCTCGAGTGCCGCCACCCGGTGGGCATCGTCACCAAGGGCGGGCTGGTGCGCCGGGACCTGGACCTGCTCTCGGAGCTGGCGCGGGACAACCTGGTGTCGGTGGCCGTCAGCCTCACCTCGCTGAGCAACGACATCAAGCGGACGCTGGAGCCGCGCACGGCCTCGCCCGCCACGCGGCTGAAGACCATCCGCGCGCTGGCCGATGCCGGGGTGCCGGTGACCGCGCTGATTGCGCCGGTGATCCCGGCCGTCACGGACGGCGAGCTGGAGGCGCTTTGCGAAGCGGCCGCCGACGCCGGGGCCCGGCGGGCCAACTACATCCTGCTCAGGCTGCCCCGGGAAGTGAAGGAACTGTTCGTGGAGTGGCTCGAGGCGCACTACCCGGAGCGCGCGGAGCACGTGATGAGCCTGATGCGCCAGTCACACGGCGGACGCGCCAACGACCCCCGCTTCGGTCACCGGATGCGCGGCAGCGGACCCTACGCCGAGCTCATCGGGCAGCGATTCCGGTCCGCCTGCCGGCGTTGCGGGCTCAACTCCCAACCGTCGGTGACGCTGGACACCTCGAAATTCCGTCCACCCGACCTGCACGGCCAGGGATCGCTTTTCTAGGGGCACGGATGGCGGAAATAAAAGGGTCTCCAAGAAAGCGTAGGAGCGCCAAAGCCGGAAACACTGCTTCGCAGCCTTTTCCGGCCTACGACTCCTACCAGCCCCTGCGTCCTGGCGTGAAGACGATCGAGATTTCAGCCTTCCTCAACCGACTCCACCGGCGTCCACTTGGAGCGCCGGCGGGCCATGCGTTCTGCAACGCTTTCGCCCTCGTAGCTGATGGTGAGCGGCTTGCGGGTGAAGTCGCCGGCTCGTTCCAGGGCGTTCAGGTTGACCGAGGCGAACCGCTCGCCGCCGTCTTCCAGCACCGCGGCCACGTACACGCCGCAATCACGGCAAACCAGGAAATCGGCCGTGGCCAGGCCGAACCGGTAACGCGTCACGCGATCGGGAGAGGCGATGCGCAGCAACACCGCACCTTTCGCGTCCGCGATCGAACGCACGCCGTGCTTGCGGCAGAAGCCACAGGAACACTCGCGCACCCGTACCTGTTCCGGGGGTGCGCCGCAATGAAACTCGAGTGAAACATTGCCGCAGTGGCACTGGCCCGTGTAATGCGCGCTCATTGAAGGACTCCGTCCACGACGGACGGAATTCTACACGCGCCACCGCCCGGCGCTTCACACGGGATAACCGGGACACTCGGCCGCCAGGCCGTCGAACAGCGCCAGCATGCGCTCGCGCCAGGCGTACACCACGTCCTCCGGCTTGAGCAGTTTTTCAGGCGAAGTGCATCTCGCCCACTGGAAGGCGCCGAAGAGCATGTAGTCGGCGAAACCTGGGCCCGGTCCGCAAAGCCAGTCCTGGGCCCGCAGGGCGCGCCGGACGGGATCGAGTTCCTGGCGCAGCGCTGCAATCGCGTGGGCCTTCTGGCTGGCATGGATTTCCAGGCTGGTGCCGAAGCGAGTCTCCCGGGTGTGCCGGAAATACGCCCGGTCCTTGGGATGCAGTTGACGATACAGGTCCATGAGGATGACGCGCAGCACCAGCGGGTGAATCGTTTCCTCGATCCAGTGCTTGATGAACAGCGCCTCCGCCCGGGCCTGGGGCCCGCCGAACAGGGGCGGCTCGGGGTACTGGTCTTCCAGGTAGCAGGCGATGTTCCAGGAGTCGCTCACGACCCGGTCCCCGTCCACCAGCACCGGCACCCGCTCCTGGCCGGAAAAGGAGATGGCGGATTTCTCCGTGAAACGCCAGGGGACCGTCTCGACACCCAGCTCCTTGTGGGCCAGCGCCATGCGGATGCGCCAGCAGTTGGGCGAAAACCGACGCGACTCCTCGTGGCCGGCAAGGTCGTACAGCTTGAGCGGCATCTCTCCGCGCTCCGGCAAACGGGCAAGGGCCCAGTATAGCCCTCGCGGCAGTGCCCGGCGGTTGATACGCTAACGGGCCCCGCGCGCTCCAAGGACCCGAACATGACGACGCTCGCCTCACTCTACCCGCAGCACATCGAGACCGTCACCGGCATCTGGCGCCGGGGCCTGGAGAGGGCCGGCTGCGAGAGCGTGTTGATCGCCGGGGGCGAACCTCACCAGGTGTTCCTGGATGACCAGGACTATCCCCTCAAGGTGAACGCGCATTTCAAGCACTTCGCGCCGGTACTGGACAATCCCCACTGCTTCATTTTCTACCGTCCCGGGGAGCGGCCCAGGCTCTTGTTCTACCAGCCGGTGGATTTCTGGCACAAGCCGGCGGACCCCCCGGACGCGTTCTGGACCGGGGAGTTCGACCTGCGCATGATCGCCAATCCCGGGGACGCCCGGCGCGAGCTGCCGGACGACCTGTCGGGCTGCGCTTTCGTGGGCGAGTGGAGCGAGCCTTTCGGGGACTGGGGGCTGGGGCCGGCAAATCCGGAAGCGCTGCTGAACTGCATCCACTTCCACCGCGCGTGGAAAACCGCCTACGAGCTGGAATGCCTGCGCGATGCCTCCCGACTCGGCGCCGCGGCCCACCACGCGGCGGAGCGGATTTTCCACGACGGCGGCACGGAATTCGACATCCACCTGGCCTTCCAGGCGGCCTGCGGGCTCACAGAGCACCAGTTGCCCTACGGCAACATCATCGCGCTCAACGAACACGGCTCGGTGCTCCATTACCAGCACCAGTCGAGGCATCAGCCCGAATGGCGCCTGAGCTTCCTGATCGACGCAGGCGCGCAGTTCCACGGTTACGCCTCGGACATCACCCGCACCCACGCGGCCGCCGAGGGCGAGTTCGCGGAGCTGGTGGCAGCCATGCACGAGGGGCAACTGGCGCTGTGCGACCGCGTGCGGCCGGGGCTGCACTACCCGGAACTGCAGGCCGAGGCACACCGGCTGGCGGGACGGCTCCTGGAACGCTTCGGCATCGTGGGACTGGATGCCGAGGGCGCGGTGGAAAGCGGCCTGACCCGCTATTTCTTTCCCCACGGCGTGGGCCACTACCTGGGACTCCAGGTACACGATGCCGGCGGCTTTCTCGCGGACGAGTCGGGAAATACGTTGCCGCGTCCCGACGACCAGCCGTTTCTGCGGCTGACCCGCACCGTCGAGGAGAACCAGGTGTTCACCGTGGAACCGGGGCTCTATTTCATCGAGCCCCTGCTGGCGGATCTCAAGGATTCAAGCCTGGCGGGCGAGGTGAACTGGGACCGTGTCGAGGCCTTCCGCCCCTACGGCGGCGTACGCATCGAGGACAACGTGGCGGTTACCGCCGACGGACACGAGAACCTGACCCGCGTGGCGTTCGACTCACTCGGGGGCTGACGCCGGCCGCCGACGGAACAGCCAGGCGAACACCGGTATGCCGAGATAGACCGCCGCGAGTTCGGCGATCGTGGTGACGGGACGCGCGTCGAATGCGGCCGCCAGGCGCAGCTGGGTGCCCTCGAGCGCCGGGAGCCCGATGGTCCAGAGCAGCAGCGGCAGTGGCGCGAGCAGCGCGTAACGCCAGTCCCCCAGGCGGCCGGGTTGGGCCATCAACCAGGCCAGCAGTGCGGCGGGAACGAGGAAGGCGAGGAAATAGACGACGCACTCGCGGACCGCGTTCGCAACGCCCGGTTTGTCCCGGGCCCAGGCCACGTACCATTCCGGCCAGTGGGCGCCCAGCAGGAGCCCGGCAAGCCAGATCGCGGCGGCCGCGTACAGCGCGCCTCCCACCAGCACCAGCGCCACGGAAGTCAGGGCGTCCAGCCGTTTCATGTTCGCGTCCTCATTGGGAAAACCTGCCCAGTCTACCAACGCCACTTGCAGCGCGCCCCCGCTGGGCCTAGAGTAAAAATTGGGCCTGGATTCCGATTGGTGCAGGGACCTCCAGTCGGCCAGCGGCGCCACGGAAAGGGCGCCTGGGGGTAGGATGGAAAGCAAGATGAACGTGCGGCGGAGCCGCGCCTTCGATCACCTTTTCGATGCCGTGCTGGTCGTCGACCGGCACAGTCGTCTCACCGACTACAACGCCGCCGCCCAGCGCCTGTTCGGGCTGGACCGGGACTCGGCAGTGGGACAACCACTGGGAAAGTTCCTGAACGGCGAGGCGATGGGCATGGACCAGATCGAGGCCAGTCTTCGCGCCGACGGCCGCTGGCAGGGCCAGAGCCGTGTGCGTGGCGACTTCGACGGCGGCGCCCACCTGGAAGTGCGCATGTCGCCCCTGTTCGACGACCTGGGCAACATGGACGGTGCCGTCTGCGTATGCCGTGACATATCGCTGCGCCTGCGCCAGGAAGACGAGTTGGCCCGGCTCGCCCATACCGACCAGCTGACCGGGCTGCCCAATCGGCTGCTGTTCCTGGACCGGCTGAAGCTCTCCCTGGCCACCGCGCGCCGCACCGGCCAGGGATGCGCGCTGCTGTTCATGGACCTGGACGGCTTCAAGGCCATCAACGACGAGCACGGGCACGGCGCCGGCGACCGCGTGCTGAAGGCGGTGGCGCAGCGCCTGAGCCGGGTGCTGCGCGAGAACGACACTCTGGCCCGATGGGGCGGGGACGAGTTTGTGGTGCTCCTGTCCGGCGTCGATGACAGGGAAGGCGCTGCAAGGGTTGCCGAGAAGCTGCTGGAGGCAATGACCTGGCCCGTGTCCGCCGCCGGCCATCAGTATGAGTTGGGGGTCTCCATCGGCATTGCCCTCGGCCCCCGCCACGGCAACACCCCGGACGAACTGCTGCACGCCGCCGACCAGGCCATGTACGACGCCAAGCAGGCGGGTCGCCAGCGTTATCATCTCGCCAGCGACGACCGCGCCGAGTCCGCCGCCTGATTCGTGCTCCGGCCGGGACGGGCCGGACATTTCCGAAAGCGCCAACTTCCCGGCCGGGTCCATTTGCTGGTGTTCCCCGGGCGCCGCGCAGCGGGCGGGCGATTGAAAAACTGGAGTTCGGCATGATCCTGAAACGCGCATTCGCAACGGTCGCACTGCTGGCCGCCCTGGCCACCACGGCGTCGGCCTGGAACCCCTTCAGCGACGAGGAGGCGCACAAGATGGCAAAGCTGCCCGAGCCAACTGGCGACCAGCAGGTGGCTACCTTCGCCGGTGGCTGCTTCTGGTGCATGGAGCATCCCTTCGACGATATCGACGGGGTCATCGCCACTACCGTCGGTTACACCGGCGGGCACACCGACCATCCGACATACGAGCAGGTGTCCGCCGGCGGCACCGGGCACGCGGAATCGGTCCAGGTGCTCTTCGACCCGGACAAGGTGAGCTACCAGAAGCTGCTGGACATCTTCTGGCACCAGATCAATCCCACCACGCCCAATCGCCAGTTCTGCGACGTGGGCACCCAGTACCGCACGGCGATCTTCTACCACGGCGAGGAACAGAAGCGCCTGGCCGAGGCGTCGAAGGAACGCATGGAGAAGCAGGGCCCATTCCAGGGCCAGATCGTCACGGAAATCGTGCCCGCCGGGAAATTCTGGCCTGCCGAGGAATACCACCAGGATTACTACGAGAAGAATCCGCTCCGCTATCACTTCTACCGGGCCAACTGCGGCCGCGACCAGTACCTGGAGAAGGTCTGGGGCGACGAGGAGGAGTGAATTCCGGGGGAAGGCCGGGGTTTTGTCACGCAGAGGCGCGGCGGCGCAAAGCTTCCATTCGCGGCAGGATGCCGCTCCCACAATCCTTCCTTTGCGGCCAGGTGCTAGACTCGGAGCTACCCCAATCCGGGGCGTGGTCTCATGACACCGAAAGGAGGCACCCCATGAGCGTCGCACGCGTCACCGAACTGATCAGCTCCTCCGAGAAGAGCTTCGAGGATGCCGTTGAGAACGGCATCAAGCGCGCCAATCAGACCCTCAAGAACGTGAAGGGCGCCTGGGTGGAAGGCCAGAAGGTCGTCTGCGAGGGCGGCCGAATCACCGAGTACCGGGTGATCCTGAAGGTCTCGTTCGTGCTGAACGAGTGACCCCCGCGTAACGCCGGGGATTGCTCGCGCAAAGGCGCAAAGGCGCGAAGAAAAATTCCTCACGCCAAGCCGCCTGGCGCGCCAG
>Ga0209918_1000799_pt1 | contig 19123 bp, 14 predicted proteins | sample SalPonD_shore_MG_FD_185712 | JGI IMG/M metagenome (GOLD analysis project Ga0209918, IMG submission 185712) | Salt pond soil microbial communities from South San Francisco under conditions of wetland restoration - Salt Pond MetaG... | ecosystem: Environmental > Aquatic > Marine > Intertidal zone...
AATAGATCTTTTTATCCTGCACAACAACTTTATTATATTATTCTAACGCGTTTTGTGGTTGAATTATAGGATTAAATAGCAGTTTAAAGCTTAAAATGGAATTTATTTTCCAATAATCCCCTCTTGAGCCTGTCCCGATCCCGAACCCCTTCGGGGCGGGGAGGGGTGGTTTTGAGCGTCACGAATGTGAAGCGAAAAAGCGGGGTGTGTCTAGCAGGGCGAAATATAGCTAATTCATCAGGTGTAAGCTTCAAATCGCTGCGTGGGACACATCCCGAATTTTAGAAAAGCTGAAATTCTGTCCCTCCCCGAAAGTATTCGGGACAGGCTCAACAGGCTGTGAAAAAATTAAAAATCAAATAAAATGGACTTAAATAAATAAGGATATTCGCCTTTAAAACGCTGGGGTCATCCCCCAAACCCCCTTCGAAGGGGGACTTTTTCGAATTTAGCTTTTAATATAGTTTACAGCCTTAATAATTAAAGTTGAATTAAATTTGCAAAGTTATTTTTTCACAGCCTCTCAAGAGGGGATTTTTATAAAGACTTTGCTTTCAACTCAACATTTGGCCTTTTGTTCGTTGACTGATCTTCAATTAACAAATGGTATGAATTTTATAAGCTTTATTCTGAATGGACAACGGGGTTCTTAAATTAAGATTTTAACCGCATAATGCGTTATTCTAAATATTTTCGAAATTGAAGAAAAAGATATCCATGTTTTTTGGGTGTTGGTAAGAATTATTTTGACCCGTAATTTCTGGTGAATAATCTGGGTTTGAACAACTAATTTCACTTGGCGAAATCTTTCGATCATGTTGGGGGCAATTAGGAAAAATGTCAACATTCAACTTGATCGGAAACTCAAAAAGAAAGTGATTACTCTACCCATGTGATGTCATGGCAGAAGTTAGCTAAGTCAGACAGGCTCCTAACGTCTCGCAATTGTTAAATTACTCTAACACGGGCGTGCATAGATAATTACAAGAAGGCTTTGAAAAACCAGGGATTTTGGTCAAGATCAAAGCTTGAGTGAATTTAAAACCGGAGCTTATTACCTATAAGTGAGGATTTTAAATTCTCCCGAACCCTTTCGGGAAGATATTGGACAAAAGTCCGGTTTTGCAAAGCCTTCTTACAATAAAAAAAGATATTGAATATAGCTTGACTTTAAATTTTAACACCTTTCTCATCTAGTAATTCCTTGAACTCTTCTTCATTCAACACTTCAATATCATGCTCCCGGGCATCATCCAGCTTGGAGCCTGCACCCGGCCCGGCCACAACAAAATCGGTGTTGGAACTGACGTTGGAGGTCGCTCGTCCGCCCAGGCTTTCTACTTTATCCTGGATTTCATCGCGGGTCCACGTTTCCAGGGTTCCCGTGAAAACAAAGGTGAGTCCATCCAGAGGCTGTTTTTTGGATTTTTCCAACGGGTTTTGAAGTTTCAAGCCTGCATCTAAAATCCGGTCGATATCCTTTAGATTGTCATCATTGGAGAAAAACAACTCTACTGCACGGGCTACTTCCGGCCCGACTTCATGAATTTCCATGAGCTCATCTTCAGTGGCATCCTTTAAGTCGTCCAGCGTTTCGAAATGCTGGGCTAATACCCGGGCCATATGCTGACCCACATGCGGAATTCCCAGGGCATAGAGGAGGCGGTGCAGTGGCTGTTTTTTACTATTTTCAATTTCATCCAGCAGGTTTTTTGCAGATTTGTCGGCGACATCGGGAATTTGCATCCAGTCGTCTTTTTTCAAATAGTAGAGATCGGAAATTCGCTTTACCAGTTCCAGATCCAGCAGATGTTCCACCCGTTTAATACCGAGCCCTTCGATATCCATACCATCCTTGGAAACGAAATGTTTGATACCTTCCCGCAACTGTGCCGGGCATTTGATATTCGTGCAATGGGTCTGTTTTTTATCCTTGCTCATCACCACATCAGATCCACAGACCGGGCATTTATCGGGCAACTTAAATTTCTTTTCAGATCCATCCCGTTGATCTTTAATCGGTTTGACAACATAGGGGATAACATCGCCCGCCCGTTCCACTACCACGGTATCACCGATCCGAATGTCTTTTTGATCGATCTCACTTTGGTTGTGTAATGAAGCCCGGCTGACTTCCACTCCGCCAATCTCGACCGGTTCCAATATAGCTATGGGAGTCAATTTACCGGTTCTGCCCACCTGTACTTCAATGTCGCGTATTCTGCTCGTCGATTGCCGGGCAGGAAATTTGTAGGCAATGGCCCACCGTGGATTGTTGGTTCGGAATCCCAGTTTATCCTGGTATTCAATGCTATTTACTTTACAAACCATTCCATCAATTTCATAGGGGAGGTCCTCCCGTCGATCAACGAGTTCATCATAAAATTCCAGGACTTCATTAATACCGTTGCAGTTTCGATTTAAATCCCGATTTGTTTTGAGGCCCCATTTCGGAAGGGCCTCCATGGCTTCGGAATGAGATTCAAAATCAAACCCTTCGGCAACAGCAATTTGGTAAAGGTAGATCTGCAGGGGACGGGATGCGGTCACTTTAGGATCGAGTTGGCGTAAAGATCCGGCGGCTGCATTTCGTGGGTTGGCAAAGGTTTTTTCATCGTTTTGGGCCTGTCGTTTGTTGAGTTCGTTAAACTTATCCTTACGCATATACACTTCTCCGCGTACCACCAATCGTTTGGGAATATTGTATTGATTGCGGCTGTAGAGTCTTAAGGGAACTTCCCTGATCGTTTTTACATTTTCGGTAACGTCTTCGCCGGTTTGTCCGTCACCACGGGTCACCGCTTGTTTTAGCAGTCCATTTTCATAGATCAATTCAATGGCCAAGCCATCATACTTAGGTTCGCAGGCATATTCTACTTTTTGGATGTCCAATTCTTTATGGCAGGTTTGATCAAAATTCAAGGCCTGCTCTTCTTCATAGATCGATTGCAGACTCAGCATCGGGATGGGATGTTCCACCAGGCCCAGTTCATCCTGTGGTTCACCGCCCACCTGCTGGGTAGGGGAATCGGGGGGCTGCAGATCCGGGAATTGATCTTCGAGCTTCTGCAGCGTCTGCATCATATCGTCGAATTCTGCATCTGAAATCACCGGATCATCCATTACGTAATACCGGTAGTTGTGATAGCGGAGGGCCTCCCGGAGTTTTTCAACCGGTTCCCGGGCATCTTCTTTATTTTTGATTTTGCGAAGATCAACTTCAGGTTTCAAATCAATCTCGGCTTGCTTCTTGGGCATAAATGAACTCGTAATTGCATTTTATTTTCGTTTTAAAAGCTTCAGCAGGTCTTTGACTGATCGCGTGTTCAATACATCATCGGGCTCCAGCCAACCCCTGCGAGCCTGATCAATACCATATCTCAAAAATTTTAGACTGTTGGTGCTATGCGCATCGGTTGAAATCGAAAGCTTCAACCCGCGTTCCTTAGCCATCCTGCAGTATATGTCCTTTAAATCTAACCGTTTGGGTGTGGAATTGAGTTCCAAATAGCAGCCGCGTTCCAGTGCGGCATCCATGATGGATTCCAGATCAAGATCCATTTCGCCACGCTCCGGTAGTTGTCGTCCAGTAGGATGGGCTAATATATTGAAGTTGGGATTATCCATCGCTTTCAGGATACGTTTGGTTTGTTTTTCGCGTGATAAATTAAATTTATAATGCACCGAGCAGACCGTCAGATCCAGCTTTTTCAGGATGCTGTCAGGTAGATCCAGTTTGCCATCATCCAGGATGTCCACCTCGCACCCTTTTAGTATACGTATATCTGAAAAATCATCCTGTAGTTTGTCGATTTCCTCCAGTTCTTCAGCGAGTTCCTTTTCATCCAGTCCCCCCGCAATGGTGACGCGCTTGGAATGATCGGTGATGGCAATATATTCATGACCAAAGTCACGGGCTGCTTCCACCATTTCCCGGAGACTAGTACCACCATCGGTGTAATTCGTGTGGGTATGAAGATCACCTTTGAGATCCTGAAGCGAGATCAGGGTTGGAAGCTTGTTTTTGACAGCAGCGTCAATCTCTCCCTGGTCTTCGCGCATTTCAGGCTCGATATAGGGGAGATCCACCGTTTTATAAACTTCTTCTTCCGTGGCTCCGGCAATCGATTTCTCCTTTCCCTGTCGAAATACCCCGTATTCATTAATTTTGAGCTTGAATTCATTGGCTCTGTCGCGTAGACGAATATTATGCTGCTTTGAACCGGTGAAGTACTGCAGGGCCGCCCCGTAACTTTCTTGCGGTACGACTCTCAAATCAACCTGCAATCCGGATCGCATAATAACGGTGGACCGGGTAGAACCCTGCGAAACGACCTCTTTTACGTCATCATAACCGGTAAAATTATCCATTACCGGTTTGCTGTTTTTGCAGGTGACCAGGATATCGAGATCTCCCACGGTTTCCTTGCGACGGCGATAACTGCCGGCGACCACCACTTTATCCACACCTTTTATCTTTTGAAGCATTTCCACCAGGGGTCTGGCATATTCTTCGGCGCGGACCAGTGAAGTTCGTTCTTTTTTACCATCCTTACGGAAACGTTCAAGTTCAATACGAATTTTTTCTTCAGTCTTTTCACCGAAACCCTCCAGATCCTGTAGCTTGTGCTGTTGCACCGCTTCCCGCAAATCATCAACCGAATCGATATGCAGTTCCTCATACATCTTCTCCACTTTCTTGGGCCCCAGCCCGGGGATTTGCATGATTTCGGTCAATTCTTCCGGGGTCTCTTTTTTTAATTTTTCAAGTTGCTTTAATTTTCCGGTTTTGACAAGTTCATGAATTTTCTCTGCCATATTTTTCCCGATACCCGGAAGTTTGGTCAGGTCGTCGCCGCGTTCTACCTGGGCACTGATATCCTCTGATAGATTTTCCAGGCTTTGTGCAGCACGACGGTAGGCTCTGACCCTGAATTGATCGGCTTCCTCAATTTCCAGCATATCGGCCATTTTGCGGAAAATTTCAGCAATATCGCTGTTGTGAAGTGGCATTCGCTTGTACTCCAATAGGTCTCTTGAAGTGCTCTTTTTATAAATATACCTATTGCATTAACGAGTTGAAACAGGATAAATTAAGAATTCAAGTGTTAGCCCGGATATTTCACACTAATTAAAATAAAATTATCATAACTTTTTGGTATATATTGAGAACCATTTATTTTCAGGGTTTAAAAAAAATAAAACAGGGTGTTAAACGCTGCGAAATTTTTCCCTCAGCTGCGTTGAAGGTAAAGTGGCTTACTCAACGTCCCGAACGCTTTCGGGGCGATTCCGTCACCATTTTAGCCCTTGTCCCGAATGCCTTCGGGGTTGCTGAGAAAAAAATTTCTTGGTGAAATATCCGGGTTAGCTGAATAATTGGATGGAGTATCAATCGATTTTGGTGTGGAATACCTCGCTGAATAAATATTTATTTGCACCTCCATCTGAAGATAACCTAAGCAATATCTAATAATTTTTATTTCCCTTACTTTAAAAAAATAACAGATCTTCTTGAATATCGGAATTAGGTATTAATACAATTCCGTCCGAAAGAGTACTTTTTCGGAGACAAGGGCAAGTACCAGGCATAAGATCCCGGGAATAAGGAATCGTTGATAGAGATCGGTGTAATCGGTGTAAATAACTTCATCTATTTTGGTTTTTTCCAGCTTATCGATGCGGTTGTAGATATCTTCGAGCTTGCTCGTATCGGTGGCGCGGAAGTATTCGCCGCCCGTCATATTGGCTATTTTGGTGAGCATATCTTCATCAATATCCACTTTTACGTTTTGATAGCGTTTGCCGAAAATAGGATCTTGAACAGGGTAGGGGGCGGTACCACGGGAACCGGCGCCGATAGTGTAAATTTTTATTCCATAGGTAGACGCCAGGTCAGCAGCCGTGACGGGGTCGATTTCACCAGCGTTGTTCTCACCATCTGTTAACAGGATGATTACCTTGCTCTTGGCCTGACTATCTTTTAAACGGTTAACTGCTGTGGCGATCCCCATACCGATAGCGGTACCGTCTTCAATCATCCCGATATTCAGGTCATCCAGCAGGTTTTTGACCAGGTCGTAATCCAGCGTGGGAGGGACCACTGTAAAACTTTTTCGGGCAAAAGCGACAATCCCAATGCGATCGGATACCCGCTTGTCGATGAAATCTTTGGCTACCTTACGGGCGGCTTTGAACCGGTTGGGTTTAAGATCTTCCGCTTTCATGGAAGTGGAAATATCGATAATCATCTCAATATCGATACCTTCGGCATTGCGTTCCACGGTCGTATTGTGAAATTGGGGGCGTGCAATAGCCAGGACAATCAGAGCGTACGCTCCCCACATCAAAAAGGGCGCCAGCCAAACTCCAAACCGCCGCCAGTTACCGGGCAGATTTTTAAGATCCCCGGTATTGGAAAAAGTCAACACCGGTTTACGGTTTTTTAAGATGCGCCAGACCGAAAGTCCAATTAGAACCGGCAGGAGTAATAGCAACCATAACCATTCAGGATTCGCCCACGTCATGTTGATTCCTGTACCTCCTGTTGCTGCTTATCAGTTTCGGGTTGTTGCTTTTTTTCTTCAGGTTCTTGTTGCTGTTCATCATCTTCATCCTGTCCATCCTCCATCATTTGCCGGATACGATGATCATATTCGCTGCGCAAATGCTGAATTCGTTCCCGGTGGACCTCCCGGGCCAGGTCTCTGAAATTTTCGGCTTTGGAAAGAGAATTAAACGCCTGATCCAATGTTGGAGTAAACTTTGCAAATTTCACCATATCCGCTTCATATAAAATATCCCGGGTATGTTTGACCAGCTCATCATCCACCGCCCGTTTATTTAATTCGCGCATCAGCTCACCGGTGGTTGATTCGAGTGCTGGAATCTTATAGAGCTGCTCATAATATAACCGAATCGCATCCCCCAGTTTTATGTAGAATGTTTTGAAATCGTGATGATCACGGATGCTGTCATCAGTTTGTAACTGATCAAGGGTTTCGGTCAGTGCATGAAGTGGGTTAACAAAAGGCGGAGGCGGCGCCTTGGGTTTGGATTGCCGGGCCTGCTCTTCCTGCTTTTTCTTATACCATCGGTAGAAGAAATACCCGGCCACGGCCAGGATGATAAAGGCCAGCAGGTAGGGCCACCATAATAATGCAAAATCAAAAATGGGTTTGAGCGGGCTGAATTGCTCATCCTTGGCTTTTAATGTGGATTTGAAATGAATGGGAACCGGAGATGTATATAATGTAGTGGTATCCGTTCCGGCGATTAGTTTAACCGGTAATCGACCGATTAACGTGTCTTTGGTTCCAAAAAACTGTAGCGTGTATGCCAGGCTGTCGGTGAAATCATTAATCCGGTATCGTTTCCGGGAATATATTTCAAACTCCTGACCAAAAGCGGCCGTATCCGGAAAAATAACACCATCATAGTTTTGATCTTTTTTCAGAACGATAGAATAAGGAAGCGTATCGCCCACACGCAGTGAATCCATGGGCACATAGTTTTTAATACTTTGTGCCTTCAAGCTAAGCGGCAAGAACATAATGGCCGTCAAAAGCCCCAGTACATACGTTCTGAATCTCGATCCTTCCTGCATGGATAATTCTTTAGATGTAAAGATGTTAAAACAGAAAACCCGAATTAATTATTGTTCAAATCCTTTCAATAAATATTCGAAGGGTTGACTCGACGCCTAAAATAGAAAATTATCGCAAACACCAATAAAAAAATCTGGATTTTTGCGTTTAATTTCAGGTATCTCCAAAATTAAGAAGGATATAAAAACAATAGATCTATCAATCCTGTCGCCGGTCTCCAGGCCGGTGACGACCAAATTGCGAGTCTCCAGTCTCGCTTGAGGCAACTAACATAGATAAGCTAAAAGTACGTTTGATCTAAAAAAAATCTTTAATTAATACCGCGTGTAGCCAATCGAGTCTGAAGACTCTACCAATTATGGTCACCAGTCTGGAGACTGGCGACAGGTTATATGCTTAACTTATTCATAAATAAACGAGATCTCCCGGGTGAACCAAGAGATCTCGTTTATAAAATTGAAGAGGACTTTGAAATACTGGGAAATATTTCGACTCCGCTTCGCTGCGCTCAATATGACGTTCCGAACGCTTTCGGAAGCGCAATGAGGAGGTACGACGAATGAAGTCGAAGACTCGTTAGTAGTTTTGCAAAGCCCTCTTGAATTTATTGCGCTTCTTAGAGGGCTTTGAAAAACCAGGGATTTTGGTCAATCTCGAATGCTTTCGGGGTGAGTGATTTCAAAACCGCAGCGTATTAGTAATACGTGAGGATTTTGAAATCACGAAAATGCAGAATTTGGACAAAAGCACGGTTTTGCAAAGTCCTCTTCTTAATTTGTTGCCGCTTGCTGCACCATTTCATGAACGGCTCGTTCGAGTTGGGGATCTTTGCCGTGTAATATTTTATTATACGGGGCGGGTACACGTATATCGGGCGCCAACTGATGATTTTCCGTAAAATGATCGGCACCCTCAGCTTTGGTGGCCACCATCGGAATACCAAAAGTCAACTGCGTATCGATCTGATTTTCCCACCAGACGGCTGTACCCGTTCCGGGGACCGGCATGCCAACCAGTTTTCCAATTCCCAGCTCTTTATAAACAAAAGGAAAAAGGAAGGCATCGGAGTAATTACTTTGACTCATTAGCACCACACTGGGTTTATCCCATTTGTTGGTCGACTCACCACCCGGTAATACGTTGCCCTGGGGAGCAAACTTGAGGTATCGCTGTCCATCCAGGAAGGTGGCAAGGTTGTCGTGCAGCCAGCCGCCACCGTTGAAGCGGGTATCTACCACCAAAGCTTTTTTTGAATAATTTTCGCCCAAAACCTTTCCAAAAACGGTCCGGTAACTGTTGTCGTTCATGCTTTTAACATGGACATAACCAATTTCACCGTTGGAGAGGCTGTCGGTTATTTCAGACATGGTGTGAATCCAGCGTTTGTAGAGCAGTTGTTGTTCTTTACCCGAGCTGATCGGTTTAATGACTTCATCCCACGTTGATTTCGTATCAGGGCGATAGAGGGTGAGGCGCGTAAATTTTCCAGCCTTGTGATTGAGCAGTTTCGCCCAGTCATAATCACTTGTAATATCTGTGCCGTCGATTTTTTGAAGCACATCATTGGGTTTTACTTTGGTATCGGCTTTATCCATGGGGCCTCCAACCAGGACCGTTTTTACGACAAGTCCGTTGCCGCCCTTTTTCTCGTCGTACAACATGCCAAGAGCGGCTGTTTTATCCGGATTATCATAATGGGGATGCAGGTAACAGCCAGTATGTGAAACGTTTAACTCTCCCAGCATCTCGCTAAGCATGTTCGAGAAGTCGTAGTCGTTGTTGATGTACGGCAGAAAACGTTCGTAGTTATCATGATAATACTGCCAGTCAACCCCCTGCATATTGGGATCAAAAAGGCGTTTTTTGACTTGCCTCCAGGCATGCTCGAAGATGTAGGTTCGTTCACCGGCGCCATCCCAGGTCATATTTGCATGAATGGAAACGGAACTGGCTTTGCCCGATGATACATCTACTTTACGGATACTTCCACCTGCCAGCACAAAAATATTCTTTTCATCTTTATCCAGGGTCAAAGATCCGCCACCGGGAGCGTTCAGTTGGGCCAAAACCTTGGTTTTATGCGTCCGGGGTTCCGTCACCCAGAGATCATAACCTTCATCATATTTAGCCAGATAGTACAACTTTTCGCCATCTTTCGTAAGCGTAAAATCACTGAGCAGGGAGGAGTTAATAGTTAACCGTTTGGTACGGCTCTCAAGATTCTTGAGATTCAGGTCTAACGGTTTCACTTCTTCCTTTTTCTTGTCTTTTTCCTTTTTGTCGGTGTTCGTGGTGTCTTTCTTCTCTTCTTTTTTAACCAGTTTAAGATCTTCTTTACTCAGGTTGTAACGATCAAACGCTTTTTGATCAAAAAACAGGGCATAAACGTCGCCCTGACTTCCCCTGCTCAAATTTTTCATGCCCTCACGATTCGAGATCCAGGACATGGCTTTACCATCTATCGACCATTTGGGATGTACATCGCCAAAACCACTTTGGGTCAGGTTATGGCGTTCACCACTGCCATCAGCTTTCAATAACGCCACTTCGGAACGGGTGAAATAGCCTTCATTGGACTCTGCCAGTAACCATTGGCTATCAGGTGACCACGTGTAATACTGATCGCCGTCGGAGTAAGAAAAATTAACGCCTTTAGGAATAACAGTTGTTGTTTTCTTGCTATCAAAATTATAAACCTTTAGGATATTCCGATTTTCGAGATAGGCGATTTTCTTTCCATCCGGTGAGTAAAGGGGCTGGAATTCTTCGTTGGCTGTGACAATTACCGGTTCGCTGTTTAAAACCGTAGCTCCATAAAAATAGGGCTCATCTTCGTTGGCAATCTCAACTTTTGCTATATCCCAACTGTTATTTTTTTCAAAAGAATAAACAATCGTACGTCCATCCGGACTAAAATCGATCATGCGTTCCTGGTAGGGCGTGTTGGTGAGTCGTTTTGTGGTATTCCCATCTACCGAAGTGGCGAAAATATCTCCGCGAAATACAAAAGCAATTTCTTCTCCATCGGGTGAAAGCGCCATCTCGGATATTTTACTATTCCGCACATCCAGGGTTTGCGTGGCCTGTTGGGCAAAATCTGCCTGGATCGTAACCGGGATCTTCTGTGGATCATTCGAACCTGTTTTGGTATAAAGTTCGCCATTATAGGCAAAGGCAAGCGTACCATTATCAGCACGACTTAAACTACGTACGGGGTTTTTGCTGAAATGGGTGAGTTGTGTAGCCTGGGCAGGATTAGAAAGGGACGATTGATAAACATTCAAATCGCCATTGCGATCACTTAAAAAATAGTACCTACCACTTTCGCCCCAAATGGGTTCCAGATCATCCCCATTATAATGGGTCAATTTTTGATAATGATTGGAGTTCAGGTTAAAGGTCCAGATGTCGCGTGTTACGGAAGCGTGTTCATGTTTGCGTTGTTCACTTTCATATCCTTTTCGGTCCTGGAAAATGATGGTTTTTCCATCGTTTCTATAATGAGCATGTTGTGTCCCGGCGGAATTTATCATAACCGAACGGCCGCCCCTTACTGGAACTTTGTATAATTTCATAAAAAGTCCATTGTTTGGGAAACGGACCGAAGTGTAAATATCATTTCGGGCTGTACCAAAGATGACGTTTTTATTATCCAGGGTAAAATCATAGGGAATATCTTTGGCAGAATGAAAAGTAAGCCGGTTAGCCTTACCGCCGGTTGACTCCATTACATAAATATCGAAATTGCCGTAACGGTCGGATGAAAAAGCAATTTCGGAACCATCATGGCTCCAAACGGGATTGCTTTCATAAGACGGGGTCATAGTCAGTGGAATAGCGGCTCCGCCGCTGGTGGAAACTTTGAACAGATCTCCTTTATATTCGAATGCAATCCAATTACCTTCAGGGGAGATGGCGGGGTGACGCATCCATAACGGGTGTTGAGCAGATTGCCCCAATAATATTGCAGGCCATATAAGGGAAAGAAAAAGTACGGTTATTCTTTTCATGGTAAATAATTGAGTTAAGTAATAATGGATGTCGATAGTTAATTATTTTGTCAATATAATTTTGATAAATAACTCTCTTCGAAAGGGTATTGATGGGAATACTTTGAAAATAGAAATCTAGCTAAAGTCTAAATTTTGAATCTGATCTATTTATTTGGTTTTCAAAGCCCTCCTGAATCGTATACACCGTCAAAACCAATTTTTTTGAAAATACCCCGATTTAAGTTTGTATCCCAATTTCCGGTCATTGAAAGAAAATGACAATTTATTAACTGCTTTTTTACAATATTTAATAGAAGTCTTTGCGGAACCGGCCTTATGCTGGATATCTGCATTTTCTTGAATTTGAAATCTACTAATACATACAAAAAAGGAAAATTGTCGAAAAAGGCGAATCGTTAAATAAGTGTTTGTTATAATAATGAAAGTTCTTTTTTGGATAAAATTCAGTTTTGTAAAACCCTGAAAAAAAGGTGCATATAAGCAATAAATACACTATTTTCAGGCAGCTTATAGGTAGATTAACCAACATTTCAGAACTTAAAATCACATCTTTCTTAATGCACAATAGCTTTCGCCGAATTTTTTTCCCCGTATTCATTTCTTTGTTGATGCTGATCTCTTTTTTGGCAGGTTGTAATTCTTCTGATCAACAACCGGATCAACAGAATCGGTCCGAGGCGATTATGGTATCTCAAAAAATCCAGCCTGAAATGGATGAATACGGATTACCGGTGGATTCACTTGAAATCAGTGATCACACGGTTAAAAGAAATGAGAGTTTGTACGAAATACTTAGGCGACAGGATATCAGTCCGCAGGAAATTTACCAGGTATCCCAGAAAGCCAAAGATGTGTTTAATATTCGAAAAATTAAGCCCGGTCAGGAATATAAGTTGTATAATGCCAAAGATTCCCTGAATACCCTGAAGAGACTGGTTTGGCAACCCAATCTCATGGATTATGTTGTGATCGACTGGGATGATTCATTGAGGATTTTCAAAGGGAAGAAGGAGATGACCACGCGTATTAAAAAAGCATCCGGAGTTATTCATTCGTCGTTGTATCAATCACTGCAACGTGAAGAGTTAAGCCCGGTATTGGCCATTAAACTATCAGAAATTTTTGCCTGGGAAGTGGATTTCTTTCGCATTCAGAATGATGACCGTTTTAAAGTGATTTATGAAGATCGATACGTGGATGGCGAATACCTGGGTATTGGGCAGGTACTGGCTGCTGAATTTGTACATAACGGTGAAACCTATAGTGCCTACCATTTTGATCTGGGAGACAAAGACGGTTATTTCGATAAAGAGGGCAACAGCGTACAGAAAGCTTTACTGAAAGCCCCGTTGAAATACACCCGTATCAGTTCCGGATTCAGCAACAGCCGTTATCACCCGGTTCTGCATCGGCGTATGGCGCATCACGGGGTGGATTATGCAGCACCGCGTGGTACGCCGGTTCACACGGTGGGCGATGGTACGGTACAAGTAGCCCGATATATTGGTCCAAACGGGAATATGGTCAAAGTTCGGCATAATGGGACCTACACCACCACGTATATTCATTTAAACCGTTTTGCGAAAGGCATTCGTCCCGGGGCTCATGTCAAGCAGGGGCAGGTCATCGGTTATGTGGGGACTACAGGCCGCAGCACAGGGCCTCACCTGGATTATCGCGTCTTTGTTAACGGAAAAGCCCGGAATCCGCTGACCCTCGATTTGCCGCCGGCCAAAGGAATTCCCGATAAATATGAAGCTTCCTTTCAGGATTACCAGGAAAAGCTGGATGAGATGTTCACGTATATTCACTACCGCGAAGATATGATTTCGGCGGCCGTTCAATAATGAGTTAATTGGGTAAACGTAGAAACATGAGTTCGATTAAAGAAAAACGATTTCATCGTCGAAATGATATCATATGATTTTTTTATTAATGAATTATAATCGTAATCATATTAGAAGAGGGCTTTGCAAAACCAGAGATTTTGGTCAATCCCGAATGCTTTCGGGGTGAGTGATTTCAAAACCGGAGCTTATTAGCTATAAGTGAGGATTTCAAATTTACGAAAATGCAGATATTGAGCAAAAGATCGGTTTTGCAAAGTTCTCTTAGTAGCAATCAATACCGGTGCATGCGGCGCTGAAAGAAATTCATTAGCGGTTTAACGTACGAATGGTTGGTTTGCAGGTTGATGGTATCGATTTTCATCCGCAGAAATTTATCGTTGAGTTTCGCTTTTCTTTTTAACTTTCGGGCTTTATAGGCCTTGCGAACTTTGGCACTCGACGTATCTACCAACACCTCTTCACCGGTTTCCGCATCACGAAGCGGGATGAGTCCAAGATCAGGCAGTTCCCCTTCCAGGTCGTCGTTTATAAAAATATTCACCAGGTCGTGTTTTTGATTGGTGATTTTCATCGACTTGTCATAATTCGAATCCTGGAAGTCGGTGGCCAATACTACAATGGCCCTGCGGTTCAACACTTTGTTGACATAGGAGAGGGCCTCTCCTATATCAGTTCCCTTGCCGGTGGGCTCGGTGGTGTAAAGATCGCGGATTAAACGAAGTACATGCTGGCGGCTTTTTTTCGGCGGGACTACTTTCTCTATGACATCGCTGAAGAGCACCAATCCCACTTTATCGCTGTTACGGATGGCGCTGAAAGCCAGCACGGCACATACTTCAATAGCCAGATCCATTTTGCGCTGATCACGACTTCCAAACATACCGCTGGGCGAAATATCCACGCACAGCATCAATATTTGTTCACGTTCTTCCTCATACACTTTAATGAAAGGATCACCGGTCCGGGCGGTCACATTCCAGTCGATTTGGCGGATGTCATCTCCAAACTGGTATTCCCGAACTTCCGAAAATACCATTCCACGCCCTTTAAAAGCTGATTGATATTCGCCTCCCATCAGCGAATTCACCAATCCCTTGGTTCGTATTTCAAGTTTGCGGATTTTTTTGAATATCTCGTTGGGAATCATAATACAATCAATTAAAATGTTGAGTGAATACCTTCATACATATAGAATCGATGCTGCTCTAACCCGGATATTTCACACTAATTTTTTGGTGAAATATCTGGGTTAATATCGGTTATGTAAATGGAACAGGCAAGAAGGTAAAATATTTTGAATAATATCCGTTTATATAGGATTCCAAAAAAGCAACGAATTCAAGTATTGCTTAATTTAATGCATTGAAAATAATTGAAGTCAAAAGATTAACTATGCTTACGAACGCATTTACCGGTTTACTCATATTATTATTCGGGATTTTTTTCTTTCAGATAATTAAATATAGCACCGGTTTTTCATTTTTGAGGAATTCTGGCAAGTATCCGGCTGATCATCCCAAAAAAGATCAACCTGAACCTTATGATGATAAGCCTATCGCCATTGATCGTCCCCGGTATTCCCATTATAAAGGATTTGATATTACCTATCAAAAGGAAACGATTGATGATACGCTCTATTTCAAAGCCAGGACGGAGACGAAAGAAAATTTCTCAAAACCATTTAAAGGGAAGGGGCTTACCCGGAAGGAAGCTTATGAAGATATTAGCGAAAAAATCGATAAATATTTAAAGACTTAAAATGTCTCTTAATTTTAAAAATCGATTCTTTAAAAACCTTGTTTTAACAATTCCATAACATTCGCTTAACGTTAAGTTGAGCTTAATTTGTTCTTTTATGAAAGTCAGGTTAAATGGGAATAAATTGAGTTCCGGAGTTATTATATGATTATTGGCAGTGGTTTTAGTCAAAAAAATCGGGATCTTCTGGAGGAAATCGCCCGTAAGTCGGAAGGGAGTTTGAGTCGAAAGATTCCCGTGAAAAAGGTAAATAAAAAGTTTGGCTATAGCCGTACAGAAATTAAGCACATGCTGGAATACCTGGAGGGGCTGGGGATGGTATCCCTAAAAACCATTGGTGGTCCATTACTCTATGGACATGTAACTATCACCCGTAAAGGCCTGGACAAAGTAGAAGATTTATCGAAAGAAAATTAAGTTACCAATTATTTATCATCTTTTGACAGATCAACAGACTCCAGCCGTTCCCGTTTGTTTGCAATTTCAAAATTCACTTCATTTGCCTGGTAATGAGTATCAAACCGGGATATATAGTTTTCCTGATCCCGATCAATATTTCCATAGGTAGTAAATTGTTTTAACTTCATATCTGAACACGTTCTTTTACAATTTATCAGAGGGTTTTGCAAATTCCTCTTTTAATCAATTTCTATAATAATGATAGCATGTGGAGTTAAAGGAAATGTTAAGCCATCATTAGGTTAAGGGAAATATTTTTGTGAATGTAGACATAATGGCCTTTCCAAAAATATAATTTTGTAATCTTTTAACGCAGGTCACGAACTATTTTTTGGTGAATTATCCGGGTTAATCCTGCAAATCCAGAATCAGCTTCGATAATTTGAAGGTCTGACTTCCATTCCTGGAAAAAATGCGATCGTCCGGCCATCATTTCATGATGCATTTCAGCTTATAATTTTATAAATAAAGAGAAATCAGGGAGTTGAAATCACGCGTTATCCTCAACGCATCTAATGATTTATTTGTTAAAATAGCCTACCTTTAGAACGGAATTTGTTTTAACGCGAACTAAATTATTTGAAATACATGATTATCGGAGTACCTAAAGAAATTAAGACGCTGGAAAATCGGGTGGCCTTGCTACCGGGTGGCGTAACGGAACTAACACGTAATGGACATGAAGTTCTAGTCGAAAAAAGTGCCGGGCTTGGAAGCGGTTTCAGGGATGAGCTTTACAAGGATGCCGGAGCCCGGATTATTGATGATGTGGATGAACTCTGGAAACGTTCTGAAATGATTATGAAAGTCAAAGAGCCCATCGAAGTGGAATACGATCGTATCCAGGAAAATCAAATTATTTTTACCTATTTCCACTTTGCAGCCAGCCAGGAATTAACGGAGGCTATTGTTGAATCCAATTGCATAGCCATTGCTTATGAAACGGTTGAAAAGGCCAACGGATCGTTGCCCTTGTTAATTCCCATGAGTGAGGTTGCCGGACGTATGGCTACACAGGAGGGAGCCAAATACCTGGAGAAAACCTATGGTGGACGTGGAACGCTGCTTGGTGGAATTCCCGGTGTACTCCCTGCTAATGTCTTGGTTTTGGGAGGCGGCATGGTCGGCGTCAATGCAGCCAAGATCGCAGCTGGAATGGGGGCTACGACCACAATTATGGATATCAGCCTGGACAAGCTTCGATACCTGGAAGACGTCATGCCGCGAAATGTGAATACCATGTTCTCCTCTGAAGCCAATATCCATCGCATGCTGCCACATGTGGATATGATCATCGGTGCGGTTCTGAAACACGGGGCCAAAGCCCCCCACCTGATTTCTCGCGATATGCTCAGTGAAATGGTGCCCGGAACGGTGCTGGTAGACGTGGCCATCGACCAGGGGGGATGCTTTGAAACATCCAAACCAACAACCCATGATGATCCCATTTACCAAGTTGATGATATTGTACATTATTGTGTAGCCAATATGCCCGGGGCCGTTCCGCAAACTTCTACGCTGGGACTAACCAACGTGACCCTTCCATATGCTATTCAACTGGCTGATAAAGGCTGGAAAAAAGCTCTTAAAGAAAATGATGAGCTAAAGATGGGGCTTAATATTTCAGAAGGGAAGATCACATATCCCTATGTGGCCGAAGCTTTTGACATGGATTGGATACCGGCTGACAAAGCGTTAAACTGATTTTTCAAGCGTCTGAGAATCCGGTAATTAAAATATTTTGATGGACTCCACCTGAGCGGTGGGTTTCATCATTATTTATTTTCATCACAAAGAATTATTGCATCGTTTCCAGGTCGGAAATGATTTTTTTCACCCAGTTATCAATCTTGTTCGCCGACTCCACAAAGTCTTCCTGTTCACTTTCGTCCGACCAGAGTAGTTGCTTGGCATGTTCATATTCATCCACAATCATATGTAAGTTAAGCATCTGGGCCACCGGTTTTATTTTGTGACCAGCTTTACGAAAATTCGTCTCATCCTGAACAAGTAAATATTTTCGGTAATTTTGTGCGAATTCGGTAAAGGATTCTTCTGTCGCCTCAGCAAATTCCTTTACAAATTTTTCATCCCCATACAGAAGATCATAGATTAGCTGTTCGTCGACCAGCGTTTTGTTTTGATTATCTTTTGAACTCACTGTTCTAAATCCTATCGTTTAATTCCCTTAATAAACGGAATCCCATACAGATTTGTCCACGTAAGCATCTGATTCTGTTTTAACTTTTTGTGGCCCGAATATCTCCTGTATAAATTTAGCTATCCCGTAGTATTTATTTAACACAATTTAATTATACCCAATTCGCTATCCAAATAAAGCTTATAAATACTTGGGTTGTTAAAAGAGGACTTTGCAAAACCGTGCTTTTGGTCAAATTCTGCATTTTCGTGATTTCAAAATCCTCACGTATTACTAATACGCTGCGGTTTTGAAATCGCTCACCCCGAAAGCATTCGGGATTGAACAAAATTCCTGGTTTTGCAAAGCCCTCTAAAATTTTATTAAACCTATTCTTTGGTTCTCTCCGTAAAATTATCCAGGAAATAAAACATAAAAGGTTTTAGGGCATTAAAAGAATCCGGTGAAATCAATATTTCACTTTTAGTCTGGATAAATGGACTATCTTCACTTAACTCATGGGCATTATTGGAAATCAAATCCCCGGCTATTTCGAAAGTCATTTCCGGGTGAAATTGAAAACCTACCACATTTTTTCTCCATTGAAATGCCTGGTTGGCACAGCTTTTTGATTTAAATAAACGAATGCCACTGGTTGGAATATCAAAGGTATCGCCGTGCCAGTGAAAAAATGAATGTTCCTCAGGCCAATTTGAAAATAAGGATGAATGAGCGGCCATATCTGTTTTGTGAACCGGAAACCAGCCTATTTCTTTAGCGGGACCTTTATGAATTTTTGCCCCCAGAACATCGGCGATTAGCTGTGCTCCGAGACAAATCCCCAACACCGGTATGCCGCGATCAATTTGCTGTTTGATAAATGGTTTCTCCCGTTTGAGCCACGGGTACTGATCATCTTCATAAATATTCATTGGGCCGCCCATGACGACCAGGAAATCGAAATCTGAATGATCCGGAAGTGATTCACCTCTGTGAAAAGCAGTAGAAGTTATTTTCGCTGAATATTTCTTTGCCCAATCTATAATGCTTCCCGGTTTTTCATAGGGTACATGTTGCAAATAATGTAGGTGCAAAATAAGGTGTATAAAGTATTAACAGGATAATTAGGTTTAAATAACAACGGAAAACTTAAGATAAGGGCTTATTCGGAAATCTTTTAGAAGAGGACTTTGCAAAACCGTGCTTTTGTCCAAATTCTGCATTTTCGTAATTTCAAAATCCTCACGTATTGCTAATACGCTGCGGTTTTGAAATCACTCACCCCGAAAGCATTCG
>Ga0209918_1000801_pt1 | contig 19117 bp, 23 predicted proteins | sample SalPonD_shore_MG_FD_185712 | JGI IMG/M metagenome (GOLD analysis project Ga0209918, IMG submission 185712) | Salt pond soil microbial communities from South San Francisco under conditions of wetland restoration - Salt Pond MetaG... | ecosystem: Environmental > Aquatic > Marine > Intertidal zone...
TCGGGGGCCGCCTCGGGGGCCGCTGGCGGCGCCGAGGAGGCCGTCCCCAAGGCCATCATCGTGCCGCACGCCGGTTACGTCTATTCCGGCCCCGTCGCCGCCAGCGCCTACGCCCGGCTGCGCCCGGCCCGCGACACCATCCACCGGGTGGTGCTGCTCGGCCCCTCGCACCGCGTGCCCTTCTACGGCCTGGCGGTCAGCACGGCCGATCACTTCGCCACGCCGCTCGGCGACATCCCGCTCGACCAGGAGGCGATCGCGCGCATCAGCGCCCTGCCCCAGGTCAAGGCGCTGGACGAGGCCCATACGCTGGAACACAGCCTGGAGGTCCACCTGCCCTTCCTGCAGGAGGTCCTGGACTCGTTCACGCTGGTGCCGCTGGTGGTGGGCGACACGCGCCCGGCGGAGGTCGGCGAGGTGTTGGAAATGCTCTGGGGCGGGCCCGAGACCCTGATCGTCATCAGCTCCGATCTCAGCCACTACCACGACTACGAGACCGCCCGGCGCATGGACCAGGCCACGGCGCGCGCCATCGAGGCCCTGCGCCCAGAGGCCATCCATTACGACGACGCCTGCGGGCGCAACCCGGTCAACGGCCTGCTGCACCTGTCGCGCAAGCTCGGGCTGCACGCCCACACGCTCGACCTGCGCAACTCGGGCGACACCGCCGGGCCGCGCGACCAGGTCGTCGGCTACGGCGCCTGGGTCTTCGACTGATCCCCATGCTCGACGCGGACCAGCGCCGCACGCTGCTGGAGGTGGCAGCCGCCTCGATCGACCACGGCCTCGCCCACGGCCGGGCCCTGGCCGTCGCCGCCCGCGACTACCCCGAGCCCCTGGGCGAACCGGGCGCGGCCTTCGTCACCCTGACCCGCGGCGCCGAGCTGCGCGGGTGCATCGGCAGCCTGGAGGCCAGACGCGCGCTGGTCGAGGACGTTGCCGAAAACGCCTATGCCGCGGCCTTTCGCGACCCGCGCTTCCCGCCCCTGAGCGAGGGCGAGCGGGCCGAGCTGTCGATCCACATTTCGGTCCTCAGCCCACCGGAGCCGGTAGCGTTCTCCAGCGAAGAGGCGCTGCTGGCCGGCCTGCGGCCCGGCATCGACGGCCTGGTGCTGCACGAGGGCGCCCGGCGCGGCACCTTCCTGCCCTCGGTGTGGGAGAACCTGCCCGAGCCGCGCGATTTTCTGCGCCACCTCAAGCTCAAGGCGGGACTGCCGCCCGACTACTGGTCGGACTCGATACGGGTGGAACGCTATACGGTGGAGGAATTCGGCGGGTAGCGGCCACCGGTGGCGATCCCGCCGCACCGCCCGAGCGGGCGCGGCGCGATCCCGATAGCGCGCGGGCGGCGGGCTAAATAGCCGATCCGAATACCAGCACAGGTGCGGGAGTGATGATGTTGTCCAGGACCGTCGGCCGCATGGACGCGGCCGCCGAGCATACAGGGATGTATTCACTGCGTGTCCTGGACAACATCATCACACCCCGTTGAACCAAAGTGATCGGGTACTCGGAACTTCCTATTTAGTCGTGGCGGTTGATCAACCGGGACTGCAGCCGGATGACCGCCTGGCTGTGGATCTGACTGACGCGCGATTCGCTCACGCCCATCACCGCGCCGATCTCGCGCAGGTTGAGCTCGTCGTCGTAGTACAGCGCCATGACCAGGCGCTCACGCTCGGGCAGCCCGGCGATCGCCTCGGCCAGCACGCGCTGCATGTCCTCGCGCTGCAGGCCGTCGAGGATACCGGGCGCCCCGTCGGACATATTGTCCAGGTAGGGCTCCTCGCCCATCCCCATGTCCTCGACGCTCAGCACCTTGTGACAGGTCGCCTCCTGCAGGAGGCTGTAGTACTCCTGGAGGCCGATGCCCAGCTCTTCGGCGATCTCGTGGTCGCGCGCATCGCGCCCGTGGACGTTCTCGATGCCGCGCACGGCCTCGGCCACCATGCGGGCCTTGCGGTGCACGGAGCGCGGCGCCCAATCGTTCTTGCGGATCTCATCGAGCATGGCGCCGCGAATGCGGATGCCGGCATAGGTCTCGAAGCTGGCGCCCTGGGTCTCGTCGTAGTTGCGCGAGGCCTCCAGCAGGCCAATCATCCCGGCCTGGACCAGGTCCTCGAGCTGCACGCTCGCGGGCAGGCGCGTCATCAGATGATAGGCAATGCGCTTGACCAGTGGGGCATGGCGTTCGACCAAATCGTCCATGCGAACCGGCTGAGCCGTTGCATACATTGCGAGACCGTTCATGGCAGGACCTCCGCGTCGTGCACAGGATTGGTAACGAGGCGCTCGACAAAGAACTCCAGATGACCGGCCGCCGCCGTGGGCAGGGGCCATTTGTCGATCTTGTCGGCCAACGTCTTGAAAGCCACCGCGGCCTTGCTGCGAGGATAGGCCTCGACCACGCTGCGCTGGCGTTGAACCGCCTTTTTCAGATAATCATCGTGCGGGATATGACCCAGGTAGTCCAAGGTCACATCCAGAAAGCGATCGGTGAGCTTGGCGACCTTTTGGAATACTTCCCGCCCCTGCTGCGCCCCTCGGGCCATGTTCGCCAGCACGTGGAATCGATACAGGTCGTGGTCGCGGTTGAGCAGTTTGATCAACGCATAGGCGTTGGCGACCGAAGCGGGTTCGTCGCACACCACGATCATGACCTCCTGTGCGGCCTGGCTGAAACTGACCACACTGCCGGAAATGCCGGCCGCGGTGTCGACCAGCAGCACGTCCGGGTCATAGCTCAGTTCGGAGAAGGCGCGAATGAGACCGGCATGTTCGACCGCGCTGAGCATGGTCATGGACTGCATCCCCTGGGAGGCCGGGATAATCTTCACGCCCCCGGGGCCATCGACGGTGATTTCCTCCAGAGTGCGCCCACCGCGCAGGACGTCGGAGAGGTTGTACTGCGCCTGGACGTCCAACAGCACGTCGATGTTGCCCAGGCCCAGGTCGGCATCCATCAGCATGACGTTCTTGCCCGCGTGGGCCAGCGCCATCGCCAGGTTGACCGAGACGTTGGTCTTGCCGACGCCGCCCTTGCCGCTGGCCACCGCAATGACGCGCACGGGCCGGCGTCCGGCGCACGGCGCGCCCGCGGATCCGTCCGTCTGTTGTATGTCAGCCATGAGCATGTGCCACCCTTTTCAACTCCTGAGCGCCGCCGCGTCGTCCGGCTCGGTCGCCGGGCGTCCACAGCGCCCGGTGTGTCGTGGCCGGCGCGGGGCTCCCCGGCCGGCCACGGGATAGGAAGCAAGATACGTTCCAGGCTCCGCCGGAGGGCGCGCCGAACGCCGATCCATCATTTAACTCGTTGATTTATTGTGGCGAAAAAAGGGCCGAGCCCGGTTCCGGCGCCGCGGCGGATGTGACGGGCCCTTGACGTCCAAGCGCCAAGGTCCCGACGGTCGGGGCCGCGGGCCCGACCAGCGGTCAGGCCGGCAGGCGGATCAGGTGGTCGCGGTAGTGCTGGAGCTCGCGGATGGAGTCGCGGATATCGTCCAGGGCGAGGTGGGCGCCCTGCTTGTCGTAGGCGCTGTAGACGCTGGGATGCCAACGCCGGGCCAGCTCCTTGAGGGTGCTGACGTCCAGGTTGCGGTAGTGGAAATAGGCCTCCAACTCGGGCATGCAGCGGGCCAGGAAACGCCGGTCCTGGCAAATGCTGTTGCCGCACATGGGCGAGGCGTTGGCCGGCACGTATTGGCGCAGGAATTCCAGCGTCTGGCGCTCGGCCCGCGCCTCGTCGCAGTCGCTGGCGCGCACGCGCTCGATCAGGCCCGAGCCGCCGTGCTGCTTCGTGTTCCAGTCGTCCATCCCCGCCAGGACCTCGTCGCTCTGGTGAATGGCCAATACCGGCCCTTCGGCGAGCACGTTCAGGGTGCTGTCCGTGACGATGGTGGCAATCTCGATGATCCGGTCGTTCTGGGTGTCCAGACCGGTCATCTCGAGGTCGATCCAGATAAGGTTGTTCGAGTCCTGCGCCATGGTATCCTTGAGTCCTGCTCAGCGTTGCCGGTGCACCTCTTTGCCAACGCCATTCTAGCAAAGGGAACGCAGCGGCGGCGACTTCCCCGTCCACCCGATATGTCTGGAGTCCGATGAGCGCATTCACCTGGTCCGTCCTCGCCGTGCTGGCCCTCGTGACCGGCATCCAGCTCTGGCTGGCCGCCCGCCACGTGCGCCACGTCGAGCGCCACCGCGAGGAGGTCCCCGAGGCCTTTCGCAGCGCCGTGGCCCAGATCGCCCACCGCAAGGCCGCGGCCTACACCATCGCCAAGACCCGCGCGGGCATGTTCGACGCCCTGCTCGCCGCGGCTCTGTTCCTGGTATGGACCCTGGGCGGGGCCCTGGAGGCGCTGGACGGTGGTTGGCGCGCCCTGGGGCTCTCGCCGCTGCTGGCCGGCACCGGTTTCGTGGTCAGCTTCCTGGCCGTGAGCAGCCTGCTCGAATTACCCATGGACGCCTACCGGACCTTCGGCATCGAGCAGAAATTCGGCTTCAATCGCATCGGGCTCGGGCTGTTCCTCTCCGACAACCTCAAACAGCTGCTGCTCACCCTGCTCATCGCGGCGCCGCTGGCGTGGGTGGTGCTGTGGCTGATGGCCGATGCCGGGGCGCTGTGGTGGCTGGCGGCCTGGGCGGTATGGATGGGGTTCAGCGTGCTGATGTTGTGGGCCTACCCCGTGGTCATCGCGCCCTTGTTCAACCGCTTCGCGCCGCTGGACAACGAGGAGCTGCGCCAGCGCATCGAGCGTCTGCTCTCGCGCTGCGGCTTCGCCAGCAAGGGCATCTTCGTCATGGACGGCTCGCGGCGCTCCAGTCACGGCAACGCCTATTTCACCGGGCTGGGCGAGAACAAGCGCATCGTCTTTTTCGACACCCTGCTCAACAACCTCGACGGCGGCGAGATCGAGGCCGTGCTCGCCCACGAGCTCGGCCACTTCAAGCGCCGTCACGTCGCCAAGCGCCTGTTCAGCATGGCGGCGCTGAGCCTGGTCGCCCTCGCCGCGCTGGGCTGGCTGAGCGGCCAGCCCTGGTTCTATGCCGGCCTCGGCGTGAGCACGCCCTCGGCGCACGCGGCCCTCGCCCTGTTCTTGCTGATCGCGCCCCTGGCGGGCTTTTTCATCCAGCCGGCCCTGGCCGCGGTGATGCGCCGGCACGAATTCGAGGCCGACGACTTCGCCGCCGAGCAGACCGATCCCTCAACGCTGGTGCGGGCATTGGTCAAGCTCTACGAGGACAACGCCAATACACTGACCCCGGACCCGCTGTATTCGGCGTTTCACGACTCCCACCCGCCGGCGCCCGTGCGCGTGGCCCATTTGTTGACTAAAATTCCCGGGTAACGAGCACGAGGTACCCCATGAACGCACGGCATATCACCCGCATCGGAGCCCTGGCCGTTTTGTCGCTGGGCCTGGGCGCCTTGGCCGCGACGGCCCAGGCGGCCGACATCCAGCACGGCAAGAAGCTCCACGATCAGAACTGCATTCATTGCCACGCCTCCATCGTCGGCGGCAACGGCACGGCGATCTACACCCGGCCGGACCGGCACATCGATTCGTTGGCCGCGCTCAACAAACAGGTCCACCGCTGCAAGAACAGCCTGGGCGTGTCGTGGCCCGAGGACCAGATCCAGGACGTCGTGACGTACCTGAATCAGACTTTCTACCACTTCAAGAAGTGACCGAGCCCATGACCCAGCTGACCGAGAAACATTGTGTTCCCTGCGAAGGCGGCGCCGAGGCGCTCGATGCCAAAGCGGCCGAGCGTTTTCTGGCCAAGGTCGAGGGTTGGACACTGGACGGCGATGGCAAGGTCATCTATCGCGAATACCGCTTCAAGAACTATTACCAGACCATGGCCTTCGTCAACGCCGTGGCCTGGATCGCCCACCAGGAAGACCACCACCCCGATCTCGAAGTCGGCTACAACCGCTGCCTGGTGCGCTACGCCACCCACGCGATCGGCGGCCTGTCCGAGAACGACTTCATCTGCGCCGCCAAGGTCAACGCCCTACTCGAACAGGCGTGAACGCCCGCCTCGGCCCGACCCCGGCGCGACGCTCTGGGCTGCCAGTTGGGCTGCCAGTCGCGTCGCATGCCTAAGCGCAGGCTCTCCCGGCGCCAGCAATGGCGTATCGGCAAGGTCCAGGAAGAGCGCCTGGAGCGCGCCCGGCGCAAGGCCGAGCGCGTCGAGGCGAACCTGTCCAACGACAGTCTCGGCCCGGAGCGCCCCGGCACCCTGCTCGCCAACTACGGCGCCTACGTCCTGATCGACGACGACCAGGGCGAGCAATACCGCTGCGTGCTGCGCAGCAATCTCGGCCCCCTGGTCAGCGGCGACAGCGTCATCTGGCAGGCCGGGCCCGATCACGCCGGCGTGGTCGTCGCGCTCGAGCCGCGCCGCACCCTGCTGGCGCGGCCCGACCAGACCGGCCAGATGAAACCGGTCGCCGCCAACATCGACCAGATCATCATCGTCACCGCCCCCAAGCCCGGCATCAGCGAGTGGCTGATCGACCGTTACCTGGTCGCCGCCGAGATCACCGGCATCGCGCCGCTCATCGTGGTCAACAAATCCGATCTCATGGACGGCCCCAAACGCGCGCGCATCGAGGCGCGCTTCAGGGAATACCGTGACATCGGCTACACGGTGTTGTTCGCCAGCACCAAAGCCGAGCACGGCCTGGACGCACTGAGCGAACACCTGCGCGGGCGCACCAGCGTGTTCGTCGGCCAGTCGGGCGTGGGCAAGTCGTCGCTGATCAACTCGCTGCTGCCGGAGGTGGACGCCCGGGTCGGCGAGTTGTCCGAGGCCAGCGGTCAGGGGCGGCACACGACCAGCGCCGCGATGGAATACCGCCTGCCCGAGGGCGGCAGCATCATCGACTCACCCGGGATACGGGACTTCGGGCTGTGGAACATCAGCGCCGAGCAGGCCTTCGAGGGCTTCGTGGAGTTCCGGCCCTACCGCGGGCAATGCCGCTTTCGCAACTGCGCCCACCGCGAGGAGCCCGGCTGCGCGCTGCGGCAGGCCGTGGCCGACGGGCGGATCAGCGAACGCCGTTTGGAGAGCTTTCATCAGATCGTCGACTCGCTGAGCCAACGCTGAATAACTGATCCGAATTCCAGTACAGGTGTGGGGTGTGATGATGTTGTCCAGGACCGTCGGCCGCACGGACGCGGCCGCCGAGCATACAGGGATGTATTCACTGCGTGTCCTGGGCAACATTGTCACACCCCGTTGAACCAAAGTGATCGGGTATTCGGAACTTCTGTTCAGGGGCGAGGCACAGAGACAGGGGCCGTGGCGTTAAAACTCGCGGCGCCCGGCGAAGGCATGAGACAGCGTACTGCCGTCGACGTACTCGAGCTCCCCGCCCATCGGCACGCCGTGGGCGATGCGCGTGGCGCGGATATCGCGGTGGCGAGCCATGTCGCCGATATAATGGGCCGTGGCCTCGCCCTCGACAGTGGAGCTGGTGGCCAGGATCACCTCGACGACCTCGCCCTCGTCCAGGCGCTTGGCCAACTGATCCAGGCCGATATCCTCGGGGCCGATGCCGTCCAACGGCGAGAGGTGGCCCATCAACACGAAATACATCCCGCGGTAGCCGGTCGCCTGCTGCACCGCGTACACGTCGGCCGGGGTCTCCACGATGCACAGCAAGGAGCGGTCGCGGCGCTCGTCGGCGCAGACCGGACAGATGTCCTGTTCGGTCAGCGTGCGGCAAATGCGGCAGTGGCCGACGTGTTCGACCGCCTCGCGCAGGGCATCGGCCAGTGCCAGCGCCCCGGGCCGATCGCGCTCGAGCAGGTGATAGGCCATGCGCTGAGCGGACTTGGGACCCACGCCCGGCAGACAGCGCAGGGCCTCGATCAAACGACCGATGAGGGGACTGGCCGACATCGATGTCCTAGAACGGCAGCTTGAAGCCGCCCGGCAGACCGAGCCCGGAGGTCAGGCCCGACATCTTCTCGCTGGAGACCTTCTCGACCTGGCGCACGGCGTCGTTCACGGCCGCGGCGATCAGGTCCTCCAGCATGTCCTTGTCGTCGCCGACCAGGCTGTCGTCGATGCTCACCCGCTTGACGTCGTGGCGGCCGGTCATGACCACGCTCACCATGCCGCCGCCGGCCTGACCGGTGACCTCCATGTTGGCCAGCTCTTCCTGGGCCTTTTCCATGTTGGCCTGCATCTCCTGGGCCTGCTTCATCAGGTTGCCGATTCCACCTTTCATAGTCTTGCCACCTCTAAATGCATTGGATGAGTTGAAGCGCCGCGCCCAATCGAGGCGCGGCGTACCGCTCAGTCGAGCGGTTGGATCGAATCCGGTTTGATGCGGGCGTTGAATGTCTCGACGATGGCCTGGACATTGGCGTCGCTTTCGATCTGCTGCTCGGCCTGGGCCTGGCGCTCGCTGCGCTCGCGCCGCTCACGCGCCGCCGGTGTCTCGCTCGGCGGGGTCTGCACCTCGATGTGCAATGTCACCGGCTCGCCGAAATGCTCGCTCAAGGCCTCCTGCAACTTGCCCTGGCGCTCCTTGGTCAGCAGCTGGGCGCACGACGGATCCAGGGCCATGTTCAGCATCGCCCCCTCGCGCCCGACCGGCACCGCGTGCACGGCGAGCTGACGCACGACGCCGCTCAGGCTGAGCTGCGCGACAATGCCCGCCCAATCCTCGGTACCGGCGCTCGCCGCGGCCGGGGTGGGAGCCGGGGTGGGAGCCGGTGCGGCGGGCTGGGCCTGCTCCGGGCTCGCACGCTCCGGGTCGGGGCGCGCCGGGGCCGCACGTTCGGGCGCCGCACGTTCGGGTGCCGGCTCGGGCGCCGCCGCGCTGGCGGGCGCTGCCGGCGCGGGGGCCGCGGCCTTCGCATCCTTCACCGCCCGACCGGCCGCGGCGGCCCGGGCCGCGCTGGCGCCCCCGGCCGGGGCCGGTGACGCGCCCGCCGGTTTGCGCCCCCGGGCGGCCGCACCGCCGGCGCCCGGTGTCGATACCGCGCCGCCGGTCTCGCCGCCCGGGCGGAAGGCCAGCATCCGCAGCAGCACCATCTCCAGGCCGCTGCGCGGGTCGGGCGCCAGCGGCAGGTCGCGCCCGCCGATGAGGCCAATCTGATAGTACAACTGCACGTCCTCGGGGCTCATGGCCTGGGCCAGAGCATCCAGCGCCTCGCGATCGCCCATGGCCTCGTCGTAGGCCTCCGGCGCGACCTGCAGCAGCGCCACGCGGTGCAGCGTCGAGACGATCTCGGCCAATACGCCGGCGTAATCGGGCGCCTGCGCGGCGAGCTCGCCGAGCTGCGCCAGCACGCCGGCGGCATCGCCGCGGGCCAAGGCCTCGAGGATGTCCTGCACGTGACCCTGCTCGATGGTACCGAGCATGGACTGAACTTCCTCGCCGGTGACGCGCCCCGCGCCGTAGGCGATGGCCTGATCCAGCAGGCTCAGCGCGTCGCGCATGGAACCGTCGGCCGCGCGGGCGACCTGGGAGAGCGCCGCCGGCTCGGCCGCCACGCCCTCCTGTTCGAGGATCCGGGTCAGGTGATCGCGGATGAGTTCGGCGGGCAGGCGGCGCAGGTTGAACTGCAGGCAGCGCGACAGGATGGTGACGGGCAGCTTCTGCGGGTCCGTGGTGGCCAGCAGGAACTTGATGTGCGGCGGCGGCTCCTCGAGCGTCTTGAGCAGCGCGTTGAAGCTGTGATTGGACAGCATGTGCACCTCGTCGATGAGATACACCTTGTAGCGCCCGCGCGTGGGGGCGTACTGGACGTTGTCGAGCAGCTCGCGCGTGTCCTCGACCTTGGTGCGCGAGGCGGCGTCCACCTCGATGAGGTCGACGAAACGGCCCTCGTCGATCTCGCGGCAGGCCGAGCACTCGCCGCAGGGCGTGGAGCTCACGCCCTGCTCGCAGTTCAGCGACTTGGCCAGGATGCGCGCGATGGTGGTCTTGCCCACGCCGCGCGTACCGGCGAACAGAAAGGCGTGGTGCAGCCGGTCGTTGTCCAGCGCGTTGATGAGCGCGCGCAGCACGTGCTCCTGGCCGACCATCTCGGCAAAGGAACGCGGGCGCCACTTGCGCGCAAGCACTTGATAACTCATTGGGATCTCGCCGGCCGCCTGACAAACACGGCCCCAGTATACCGCAGGCCAGGGCGGTTTTGCGGGCTCGGCAGAGGCGAATATGGAGGCAACCCGTGCCAGCCACACCCCGGCACACGAGTCCACCGCTGCCGCTGCTCCCTTCCGGGCCTGACGGGGTTCACGGTCTGTCGTTGCGAGGGGACCAACACGGGTCACCGTCGACCGAATCCGAGTGGCAAGAGACGAGGGACGAGTGTCGAGGAGCCAACACCCTCCTCGGTTCCAGCGACTCCGGGGCCTCCCCGTCGGATACGACCGGAGAGGCGGCGGCTGGGCCACCCTGCACCCACGCCGCGTGCGCTATGATGCCAGAGCGCCGAGGCGGAAACAAGGGCATGATTTTACGAAAGAAATTCGCCGCCCCGCCGTCCGGTCGCCAGCTTTGTGAACGGTTCCGGGCACTTATCGGGGATCGAGCGGCTCGCCGAGCGGGCGATTTTCCGAGGGCCTGCTAATCTCAATAGGCTGATCGCTGCCACCGGGGGACCGTGCCATGACGCGCAAGAAGGCCAGTGATTTCGACCAGGGTCTGCTCGACCTCTACGACCGCTACGCCCACGACCTCATCAACCGCCGCGAGTTTCTCGAAAAGGCCGCCCGCTACACCGTCGCCGGGCTGGGCGCCGCGGCGCTGCTCGAAAGCCTCTCGCCCCAGTACGCGCTGGCCACCCAAATCCGGCCGACCGACAAGCGCCTCGACGCGGGCTATCTCGATTACGACGCACCCCGCGGTCACGGGCGCATCCACGCATACCTGGCACGCCCGGCCAACGCGGCCGCCAAGATCCCGGGCGTCGTGGTGGTGCACGAGAACCGCGGCCTCAATCCCTACATCGAGGACGTGGCCCGGCGCCTGGCGGTGGCCGGCTTCATGGCGCTGGCCCCCGACGGGCTCACGCCGCTCGGCGGCTACCCCGGCAACGACGAGGAAGGCAAGGCCATGCAGCGCAAGCTGGACCCGGCCGAGCTGCTGCAGGACTTCATCGCCGGTTTCCACTATCTGAAGGCCCGCGCCGACTGCACCGGACAGGTCGGCGTGGTGGGGTTTTGCTACGGCGGGGGCGTGGCCAACGAAATGGCCGTGCGCCTGCCCGACCTCGCCGCCGCGGTGCCCTTCTACGGGCGCCAGCCCGACCCGGCCGATGTTTCGAAGATCAAGGCGCCGCTGCTCATCCACTACGCGGGCCTGGACCAGCGCATCGACGCGGGCTGGCCGGCGTATGAAAAGGCCCTCAAGGCCGCCGGCGTCGACTACCGGGCCTACATCTACCCCGACGTCAATCACGGCTTCCACAACGACACCACGCCGCGCTACGACGAAGCCGCCGCCGAACTCGCCTGGAAACGGACCATCGCCTTCTTCAAGGCGAACCTGCGCTAGGGGCCAAGGCGCGCGTTAGACGACGTGCGGATTCTCGGCGATGGAGAAGCGCTTGCGAAATTCGCCGGGGGAGAGGTGCGTCGTGCGTCGAAACACCCGGCGCAGGCTGCTCGGGTCGCGATAGCCCACGCGCTCGGCAATCGACTCCAACGGCAGGCTGGTGCGTTCGAGCAGGCGCTTGGCCTCCTCGATGCGCAGGCGCGTCAGGTATTCGGCCGGGCTGTAGCCCGCCGCCTTCTTGAAGCGGCGAATGAGCGTCCGCGGGCTGACCGCCAGCATCTCGGCGAGGTGTTCGAGGGTGAATTCCTCACGCAGGTGCATCTGCATCCAGGTCTCGGCGCGCGTCACCAATGGGTCGCGTACCCGAATGCCGCTTTCCAGATAGCTGTACGGTGCCTGCGAATTGCGGTTGGTGTCGACCAGCAGCGCCTTGGCGCAGAACAGCGCCAACTCGTCGCCGGCGAAACGGCGCAGCAGATTCAATGCGACGCTGAGATAGGCCGTCGCCGCACCGCCGGTCACGATACCCCCGTCCTCGACGACCATATCGTCGGCGACCAACCGCACGCGCGGATAGCGATGGGCAAACGCTTCCTGGATCCACCAGCTCGTGGTAGCACGGCACCCGTCGAGCAGCCCGGCCTCGGCCAGCAGGACGGTCGCGGTACAACTGGCCGCCACGATGCAGCCAGTGCCGCAAACGGCCGCCAGCGGCCGCAGGTGCGGCGCCAGGGCGCGGGCCAGATTCACCAGCTGCTCGGGGCTCTGGAAATGAACGCTGCCGACGATCAGGGCATCGAGCTCACCCATGTCGGCGAGGCCGCCATCGGCCGACAGGCGAATTCCTGTCGAGGTGCTGACCGGGGCGCCGTCGGGGGTCAGCACGCTCCAGGCAAACAGCGGCCCCGCGGCCTCCCCGGCCTGGCGCCGCCAGACCGTATTGGCCGCCTTGAACAGGTCCAGCGTGCCGGTGACGCAGCCACCCACACAGTCCTGCGAGGCCAGTACCGCGATTCGGTGCATCCCAGAAGTGTCAGCTTCGGTCCGATTGTTGTCAATGTGGCCACTGTAATCCTTCCCCCGGCCGATCTAGCCTGAGACCATCGACCATACCGGGGACAACCGCCTAAAGGGCCGATTCGAGCCCGGCCGTCCTCGCCACCAACGACGCCCGTCGGGAGGGGAGCATGAACACACCAAAAGCGTATGCCGCGCTTGCGGACGCGCCGCCGCTGGCGGCCCGCTCGGCCGTATTTACCTATACCGTCATCGCCTACGCGATCGGCATGGCGGCCATCGCGTGGCTGGTTGCCTGTCTGGCCGGGCTGTGCCCGCTCGTGGCACCACCTCTGGCAACGCATTCAACCACCAGCGCCCTGCTCGTGGACCTGGGGCTGCTGGTTGTGTTCGGCCTGCAGCACAGCATCATGGCCCGCCGCGGGTTCAAGGACTGGTGGACTCGCTGGATCGTGCCCGCCGCCGAGCGCAGCACCTATGTGCTCACCTCGGGAATCGCCCTCGGTGCGCTGTTGTGGCTGTGGCAGCCGATCGAGGGCACGGCCTGGTCGGTCTCGCAGCCGACCGCCCGTACCGCGCTGTGGGCCCTGTTCGCCGCCGGCTGGCTGTATCTGGTGGCGGCCACCTTCGTGACGAGCCATTACGATCTGTTCGGCCTGCGCCAGGGCTGGTACTACCTGCGCGGCAAACCGTATACGCCGGTACCCTTCGTGCGCTCCTGGATGTACCGCTACAGCCGCCACCCGATGATGGCCGGCATCCTGATCGGCGTCTGGGCGACGCCGCAGATGTCCGCCGCACACCTCGCCCTGGCGTTCGGCTTCAGCGCCTACATTGTCATCGGCGTGGCCTTCGAGGAGCGGGGTTTGCTCGCACACTTCGGCGAGCAGTATCTCCACTATCGCAAGGAAGTCGGCGCGCTGCTGCCGCGGTTTCGCGGCTGAGCGCCCTGCGGTCGCGTCCCAGCCGCCATCCACAGGACAGTGCGCATGATTGTGTACAGGGAGATCAGTTGGTGGTACTGGGCCGCGGCCGCGGTACCGCTCATTGCCTGTCGAGGACAATATCCTGCAGGGGCTGGCGCCGGCGCAATGGCGGCGCGAGACGACGGTGCCCGACGCTCAGCGCTTGAGCAGTCGCTCGTCCAACGCATAGACCAAACCGTGGTGGGCAATCGACACCCCGAGAAGCGCCGCGCCGAACCACGGTAACCCAACGCGATAAACAGCAAGCACCGCCAGGGCCGAAATGGCCAGTTCCTGCGCGAGGCGCAGGGGCTCGGCTATGCGACCCAGCTGGGCGAAATCGACCAGACCCCAGAACGCAAAGACCACGGTGGGAGCAACGGCCGCCAACCACAGCCGCGCCAAGTCCGTCACCCCCGTTCGATAGCCCCAATAGGCCAGGCCGGCCACGATGCCGAGCTCCATGAGTCCCCGCAGGACCAGGTTGGCATTGGAGATGACTTGTCTCATCCCGGTGGGCTCCGGACCTCGCCGCCGCTACCTGGACTCGAGCGCGTGCTTGATAAACAGCAGCTCACGCTGCGTGTGCTCGTAGTCCTTCCGCTCGCCGCGCAGCACCGTCTTGAAAAACCACTCCATCAAGCGGGGCCACCGCCCCGCCCCCAACCGGCCCCATACGTAATGGCTCAGGATGCAGCCCGCGTCGGTCTCGACGATCTCAAAGGTCCCACCCTCGTCGAGGTCAACGCCGATTCCAAGATAGCTGAAACGGGCGCGCAGGGACTTCCACACCAACCGGTGCGGCGGTTCGGCTTCCGAGATGACCGCATGCGCCTCGCCGCGCACGCCCGCGATACGCTCGCGCAGCACGAACTCGGTGCCTTCCTCAACGCTGGCACCGTCGACGAATGTCAACTCGATATGGTCTTTCGGATTCGATACCAACCACCACTGGTCGATACGCGATACGTAATCCCAGACGCTCTGTGCGTCGCGTTCGACCGCCACCGCTGCCTTGACCGCTATCATGGGGTCAGTACGGCGTGCCGTCCTTGTGGGTGAACCGCCACTGGCCGTCGACCGACTCGGCCTTGAGGTCGTCGTCGGGATAGACGGCCTCGTCACCCGGCGTGCGGTCGCCGATCTCCAGATACACGACGTCCTCCCCCGTCCGGTTCTCCAGGTTGGCGGCGCTGCCGCTTCCGGCCTTGAAGCCCGCGCACATCCCCGGGGCGAGCTCGACCGGCCCGTCGTTCGTATTGAGTGTCGGCCGTCCCTCCAGCACATAGACGAACTCGTCCTGTTTCGTGTGGGCATGGCGCAGCGCCGAAACGGCGCCCGGTGCCAGGCGCGTGAGATTCACTCCGAAGTTCGCCAGCCCGAACAGGTCGCCCAGCGGCCGCTTTTCCCGCCCGGCCATGCGCGAGGCGAACGGTTCGGGATAGACCGACGGCTTCGCGCGCGCCGGCGCGTCGGCGGCGAGGATCGCGGTCGGCTTGGGCTTTTCATCCGTCATCAGGGCCTCCTAAGAATTCCGGTCCAGGCCGCCAGCCTAGGTTCCGTGCAGCGCGACCGCCAACGCGATCGGCATCACCACGAGGCTGCCCAGGTTCGCCAGCATGACAATGGAGGCCACCTTCTCCGGCTCCTGGCGGTACTGCTCGGCGACGATGTAATTCAGAACGGCCGGCGGCAAGGCGCCGAAGATGATCAACAGGCTGTGCTGCAGCGGCGGCAGCTCGAGCCAGAGCGAGAGCAGCCAGACCATCGCCAGCCCCGTTGCCGGACACAATATTGCGCCCCACAGCCCCAGATGCCAGTCCTTGAAGGACACTTCGGTCAGACGTACACCGAGCGAGAACAATAACAACGGAATGGCGATGTCGCCGAGCATCTTGATGGTCGTCGCCACCGGTGCCGGCAGGCTCAGGCCGCTGGCGCTGACCGCCAGGCCGAGCAGCGTCGCCACGATCACCGGGATCCGCAGCATGCGGCTCAGGCGCATGCGGTGGTCGAGAATATACGCCCCGACCGAGAAATGCAGGGCCATCTCCACGATGAACAGGATGATCGCCGCCGGCAAGGCCTTCTGCCCGAAGGCCAGCACCGCCAGGGGCAGGCCCATGTTGCCCGAGTTGTTGAACATCATGGGCGGCACGAAGGTCCGGAGGTCGACCTTGAGCAGGCGGGCAAACGGCGCGGCCAGCAGCCCCGAGCCCAGGATCACCAGCGCGGCGGCCAGCGCCAGCCATTTGTACTCGCCCAGGTCGAAGGACTTGTTCGCCAGTGCCCCGAACACCAGCGCGGGCACGAACAGGTCCATATTGAGCTGATTGGCCAGCGCCATGTCCGGGCGCTTGTAACGGCCGTAGAAATAGCCGATCGCGGCGATGGCGAAGACCGGAAAGACGATGGAGAAGATGCGAAGCAGCATGGGGTGAGGCGAACGGGTTGTGCAAAACACGTTTTGTAGCACATCCCGGAGCCGGCGCATACGCCCCCACCCCTTGGCAAGGCGCAACCCGACATTGCCCCCGGTTATCCGTAGGGCGGGTTAGCAAAGCGTAACCCGACATCGCCACCGGTGCGCCGGCACCGTGGCACACGACCTCAGTTACCGTTCATTAGCTATCAGCCGCTTACCTGACTTCCAGTCTCCGCCCCAACCGGCACCAGGTCGGCGAAGCAGAATCCGTCGCGCTCGACGACCTCGCCTCCGACCGCCGAGAGCGGGGAGCGAAACATCGGGCCGTCCACGACGCAGGTGTGGAACTCGCCGTACTCGCCGCAGGGGTCGACGCCGTCCGGGAGATCGTCAAGGAACGAGTGGTCGAACCGGCGTCCCGCGAACGAGCGCGGCAGCTTCTTGGGATCGACGCAGGTCACATACGCCTCCACGCCCTCATCGACCATGCGCCGCGCCAGCGGACCCGTCGGCTCCTGCCAGATCGGAAACAGCGGCTCCAGGCCGGAACCCTCGAGCTGCTTGACGCGGTAGTCGCGGATGTCCTCCAGGAACAGATCGCCGAAGGCGACATGCGTCGCGCCCTTTTCGAGCGCGTCCTCGACCGCCCCGCGCATCGCCCGCTCATAGGCCTCGTTCGGACAGGGCCAGGGCAGCGGAATGACGTGCAGCGCCAGGCCCACGGCGCGGGCCTGGGCCTCGGCGATCTCCAGGCGAGTGGAATGCATCGCCACCCGCTCGTGCGTCGTATTGACCGTGGTCATGAGACCAACCAGCTCGACCTCCGCGTCCTGGCGCAGCCGGTGCAGCGTCCAGGCGCTGTCCTTGCCCGAGCTCCAGGACAACACGACACGCCGTCGCATCACGGCTGGCCTCCGGGCCATTGCTGAGCCAGTCTCAAGCCTGTCTTCGAAATCACAGTGACTACCCCGTAGGTCGGGTCAGCGAAGCGTAACCCGACGAGCATAATTTCAGTACGGCTTACCGGAAAGCAGAATGCTGATATAGGGCGCATACGTTAATACGGCCCCTTGCCTGATCCCGAGGTCCTCGAACGCCTCCAGCGCCTGCACCATACACGCCTCGTTCTCTGGATCGTCCCTTAGCGCCCCCAGGGCCGAAATAAACGGCTTGACCTCCTCGGCAACCCCATATTGCTCCAACATCCGAATCGCATCAGCCAGCTTGGCGGCATCGGTGAACTCCCTGATGTGGCTCAACCTGTCCTGCCCCGGTTCGCCCAAGTCCGGCGGCTCCTCAAAGCTGTTACCCGCCAGCCCCGCCGGTTGGCCGTCCCCGGCGGTACCACCACCGGCGCTGTGCTGTTCCACGACCCGCAGCTTGAGCGTATCGACGAAGGCGTTGAATTCCTCGGCATTCGGACTGTCCAGATACAGCGAGAGCACCGCACTGCCGCCGGTCCGGCTGTTGAACTGAAGATACGGCCCGCTCACTGCCGGCTCCGGGTCGAGCGTCGACAGACCCACCGACACCCTCTCCTTCGAAAATGGGTTTCTCACCTCTACATTGACGACATCGTCCACGATCTCGAATGTCCTGGAGCCTTTGAGGAAGCGCTTTTGTACAAGTCTCGTGGTCATATTCGCGTAATTGCCCGCCTGCGTGTCTACTGACTCGATTCGCCCGGATTTTAAAAACCGAGCCCGGTTTCAATCGTCTATCTTATCGATAGACAATGCCCAAGCCAACCGGCGCCCCGGCCGACCGAAGGCGAACGATCTTGCCCGCCTTTTTACGCACATTCATGCAGGTTCCCCCGCAGACCTTCCGCAAAATCCTCCACGAATTGCTCGATGGATTCCGCAAACTCCTCCTCGGCGACCTTGTCATCTATCGTGCAATGCACGACAACAGCGGCAGGACTCCCATGAGCCGCCACAGTCCACGCAAGCGCGTGGGGGCAGTTCAGCAGCGAAAATCGAACGCCGTTTCGAATTTTCTCGCGTGAGACCTGAAATTGCCCCCACACACAGTAGATTTCGCCGTACCCTTCCGAATCATCCGATAACACCGTATCGATAGACGCACACAAAATCGGCAGGCGGGCGATGGTCACCAGCTCGCAAATCAGATCGCTTGATGCGCCTTGGATTGAAACTTCCGAAAAGAACTCCATTGAATATCCACCAGGTTCGGTATGTCCTCACCCGTTACCCTCGCGCCCGCCAGCGCGCCCACTGCGGTTGCACATCCACTGCAATCAATGGTCGGGTTAAGTCACAGGCAATCCACCAACTCAAATCAAACGCGCGCCGCCATCCAACACAGTTGTAGTACCGGTGACGTATGGATTCGCCATAAGCCACAGATATCCCGATGCTATTTCGTCCAGGGTGGCCAACCGTTCAAGCGGGAATTGCCGGGCGTAGTCCTGCACTGATTCCGGCTTGGGGGCCACAAATCCCGGACTCACACAATTGACCCGCAACGGAGACAGCTCGACCGCCAACGTTCGGCACAGCGTCTCCGTGGCGCCATTGATGATCGCCATCGTAGAAGCCCCACTGTAGATCCTTTCGCCGGCGATCCCGCTTGTAAGGATAATGCTGCCCGTCGTTCTGATGTGACGCTGCGCCACCTGAACAAGCCGGTACTGACCCCAGAACTTCGTCTCGAAGGCCCTCTTTGCTTCATCGATGTCGACGTCCGGAAAGGCAGCTGAGCTAACTGCCGGGCGCACTGCGACGATCAAGTGATCGATCAAACCGACCGATTCAAACAGCCTCTCACTGGCCCCGGGCGAATCAATATCATACGAATGCGCTTCCACCGCCTCCATTGGCTCCGGCAACTCGGCCATACGCTCCGGCGCGCCCCGGGAGGCGACGATTACCTTCGCCCCTCTTTGCTCCGCGGACCTTGCCACGGCAAGGCCGATCCCGGAGCTTCCCCCGACGATCAACACACGCTTATCTTCGAGATTCGACTCCATCACGGTCAATTCATGGCCAAGCGATAACGGTGAGCCGCTGGCTGCCCGGGGGCGGAGCGGAGCGAAGCGCAGCCCGCGGGCAGCCAGTCGGCTCGACCGCCTTGTTATGTGCGCACTTTCCAGGCTTTTGGACTGCGACGGGCATGAAGAACCGCTAGGACAGAAATGAGATTCTCAGCTTCCAAGAAGAAGAT
>Ga0209918_1000803_pt1 | contig 19096 bp, 15 predicted proteins | sample SalPonD_shore_MG_FD_185712 | JGI IMG/M metagenome (GOLD analysis project Ga0209918, IMG submission 185712) | Salt pond soil microbial communities from South San Francisco under conditions of wetland restoration - Salt Pond MetaG... | ecosystem: Environmental > Aquatic > Marine > Intertidal zone...
CCAAGCTTGTGACTTATTCGGAATAGCTGTAATTGCATTACTCGGTGAAGATTCGTTATTTCCTGTATATAAGGCAGTTACATAAATAGAATATTGTGTGCCATTTACTAAATTCTGAATAGTATAAGAGGAACTTTGTGAAGAACTTAATGTTGTGTTGTTATATTTCACACCATTCACATAAACATTGTACCCGATAGTGCCAATTAATGATGTCCATGAAATTGTCGCAAAACCATCCCCTGAATTTATCAAAGACATTGTAGGTGAGGAATAATTAGCGGTATTCATTGTGCTTCCAAAATTCAAACCTACTTTATCAAGCCGATTTTTTTGTAATCCTGCAAAAGTTTCATGATGCCTTTGCACACCAATACTGTTCTCACGAGATTTTTGTATCCCTATATTATCCTCCTGTGATTTCTGAATTCCAATACTGGTTATTATTTGATTACGTGCCATTACCGGGAAGTATCCTGTGTTATTCTAAAAGTTCCATAATAAGGTGTAAAAATGAAACCATTTCCATCTGTTAGTTGCAAATCATAGTCGTACACACCGGGATCTACAATGGTATCTGTGTTTGGAATATTTAGAGTGATTACATTATTAACCCCACCACTTCCTTGACCAATCGTATAATTAGCCCCTACCTCCATAATGACAACACTCCCGGTAGGATCTTCTTTAACTTGCATTAAAACTGTATGATTCGTAGCATCATAAGGTGTTATAAGATCTTTTTGATATAGATTCACTATCCATTCAAAATCATCTCCTCTTCTATGAATGATATTCTTTTCGATAGGATCTTGAGGAGTTGCCAGTACAATATCGTTTGTATTCATTTATCTCACCTTTGGTATAAATTGCAGAGTCAGTCCTTGCAGCACGAAATTATTCAATGTGGTTTGTAATTTCCAGAATATCTGTTTACCAATTTGTTGCGAATTCGCAATTCCAATTAAAATGTTTCCGTTTATCACTGATAATGTTCCAGCACTTAACCGAGCCATAATATCAACTGTTTCCCAAGTTACCCGATCTAACGAATATGAAAAGGTGAATGACCCAGTAATGTCTGTAGCATCATATTCTACGTCTAAATAAAATCGTTTAAATTGCTTATCAATATACAGATTCCCCAAATCGTTAGCTACAGACTCAATAATTGTAGTGTTTCGACTGGTTACACCACCTGACGAAATTGTATTGCCCTGTTCATCAAGCATTAATATATTTTCAGCTTCCGGGACAAAATACCGTGATTTTTGATAATGTGCACTAATCCCTTCTCGGTACGTAAATGGGCCATACCATTGTCCGGTTTCAATGGAATATATCCATGTTTGAGTATCATCCGAAACATTATACGTCTTATTATAAGGATCGATTGCACCGGTACAATATCCATTTGCTGACAATGACAACTGAATAAGCCCATTAGATATGTTTTTTGGTTGACCAGAAGTTTCGATCATAAATACATCTGTTCCATCTGTAAAAAAGAGATTTCCTGCAAAAGCTTTAATACTCCGGCGTTGAATACTATTTAAATTTTTTAAAGGCCAAAAATAATCTGTCAAAAATAATGAAGACTCAACATAAACACTCCCACTGGCCTGTTGTGTCAATCTTTCGCCAACATTCACAATCGCAACTCCTCTTTTACAAAATACAATCAACTTTCGATTGTGAGCACGAATGTCTACAATTTCTCCATAAACATTTGAAATATTTTTAAAATTACTAAAAGTAAAATTACGTATTCCACTTGACTGAGAATCTAACACTATTTTTTCGCCCCAAATTAACAAGTTCGAATGCTCAGTTGTAAATTGTTTAAAATCTGTTTCACTGATTAAGGTAGTGTAAACATTTTCATCATTTGGAGTATCAATGGATAACCCACTAATGGAATTTGCTGTAAATCCGTATTCATCCAGATCATTATACCCGGAATCTATTTGATTCGGTTTAGTACCTAAATAAATCAACGTACTGTCGTTCAATTGAGCCAAAATATTTACTGTATAAAAAACAGTGTTGTATTTATACTTCACATAAGACCACGAAGCTGGTTGTGCATCATATGTATATAATCCTCCATCTGTGGTAGAATCTGTACCTGTATAAGCATCTAATTGAGGAGATTGTAACATCGCTAAATTTACAAATTCAAATATTAATTTAGCATTTAATGTATATGGGTATACATGTGTAAAGTCATCCTGAAATGGATAATTAATTCCATCATCCAGATTTGTTTTTGACACCCCAGAATTGATGTCCACATTATCTATAGCGCTAAATACGCTTGCTGCATCCAATACAGCGTATACCCGATTATTATCCGGGACCCCAATCTTTGTGTGAGTAATCATATTAGCCGGGGTATCAGAAGCACCATCCCCATTAGCCCGTAACTCACTTTGATTTGAACTGGTATCTAAAATAGATTGAACGGTAAATTCTGTATTTAAGTATTCTGAATTATTCTTTGTACTTGAAAGTGCACCACTAACCTGATTAGACACCATCTTTATTTTAAGTGTTGCGGCAGCTACAGCTCTTTGTATGGAATCAAACATAGCCAATTTATATGCACCTATAAACACATCTAAAGTATGTCCTGTACCATTCGGATCTAAATTAGGATGAGAATACGCAATCCTCTCATATAATACATCCACACCAAATAGATTAACCGTAATAGTTTCCGGTAGAGCCGTTGCTAACTGATCATATCCAGAACTCATGGTTCCCTGTTCAATCATTTCTTTATTGAAATAACTATCCCAAGTATCACCACCCCCAATATCCGTATCCCAATCCCAATTTGGTGTAGCGTGCCAGTAATCCCCTGTTAAATTGTTATCACCATCATGACTCACCACGGCCCGAACAATGTGTTTAAAGCCTAAAAACAAGTGTGGATTACTTGGCTTATCCTGACTTGCTGGTGCTAAATCGGATGTAGCAACAGAAGGCAAATTAATATTGTAAATCTCCGGGCATCCGAACTGAAGTTTCGAATTAACAGGGGCAAACTTATTCCGGGCATAAAAAGAAATTTCCTTAGCATCATTCAATAACCCGGTCTGTTTAACCTGAACTCGTTTAATATCATTAGACGACCCAATAGTTCTTAAAAAATGATGATAATCCAGTGTCCCATCATTAAACCGGGCCTGTGCAAAAATATCTATAGTCGCATTCCGAGGCAAGACATTTTTAGTTAAATTATTATCAACAACAGGTGTTGTTTCCAGAAGTGTATAATCATTATTCCGGGTTGGATACGTAATATTTCCCCGAACCAAGCGATCTGCAACTACCGCTTGTGTTTTATGGCTCGAATCCCATACATATTCCTGTTCTTTTAAATCCCCTAATTCCGGTTTTCCATTATCTACATAATCAAAAGCACCATTCGTAACCCCGGACGGTAATATTTTATCAATTAAATAAAACTGTCCATCTTCTTTTTTCCGATAAATTTGAACAGCACAATAACTCCCATCCAAATCAATAGCTACATCGATAGAAATTGTAATAATCTTTTGAGCACTGGTAGTTTTAAACAATTTTGGGTTGCATGTTTTAGTAATGTGGCCGTCAACATACACATAAGCCATCTTATACCAATAATTTGTATCCGATTCCAGATTACCTCCGGGATAAGTCGCCCCGGACATCCCATTAACGACAGAAGTCAATTGTGTGTACTGAGGATAAAAAGTAATCGGGACATTATAAATCGTATCTTTAATTTTACTGGTATAATTAATTATATCTGATCCGGGGGTATAAGTAGCCTTATAATAGGACGTAAAATTACCATCGGCGTTCAATGTGTTTACTACATCCTGAGCTACTATAGCTTTAGTGTCTCCGGTATTAAAATGGGTCGTAGTGGTCACATCTACCAGTGACCCTATAGTTACCCTGACTGGACCCATGGTACCATCTGTATCACCCACTCCACCGCTTGAAGAACCGGATATGGATATGGTCACATCCGTATTTCCGGTAGCTGTTGTGATAATCCCGTTTCCTACTGTACCTGTTGTTGTATAAGTAAACGTGACATATGGATTAGCAGGAGCAGACGGATCTGTTGTTAAAGTCGCTACTGCCGTCCAATTTGCCAATACTCCGGCTGCTGTAACGATTTCATTTGCAATATCATCTACAGTATCTGTATCCCAAGATACAATGTCTGATGTAGATGTGCCACCAACTGTAAGATGCCATGTTTCCTGAGTACTGCCTGGAATGTTATTAGCTGTTACTGTAACAACAAATGTCGCTGCGGTAGGAACGCCCGAAATGTCATTTGTTATCTGAAGAGAACCTGTAGCAAAACTTCCGTTTGCACTCACATTAAATACAAATGACGGTGTTACACTTATAAAATCATTTAATAACCACGATCCACCTATGTAATTTAATTGTTTATTAAAAGGGGAAACATAAATCGTATTCTCCTGAAGAGTCAATTTTCCAAATACCTGAAGAGGAGCATACCACGATTTATCCAACAGAAAAGGACTGGCATTGTCCACACTTTTAATGGTCAAATGAGTTGCCACATCAGAACCACTGGTATCATTTCGATCTGCCCAAAACAAAATTACAAAGTTTTGGTATTCGATCATATCATACTTATAGTCATAAACCGGATCAGTACCTTGAGAATAGGCATAAGGGGTGTACCCTTTTTTACGATTCACATATCCCATATCACCACGAGCGTTAATCCGGGCATTTTGAGCCGTATAGAGTTCATTAGGACGTGCGAATTCTACGGGCGATCTACGATTAATCCCCTTGGTAAAATCGTATTCTATATTAAATTCACTGGGTTTCATTTACCAAAAAATCGTGGTTTTGTACGTGTAAAAGAATTATGGTAATTATTTTGAGAAACCTTCATCCGGTTACGTTTTGTATCCGAAATAACCCTATCTTTTTCAAACGGTGTTTTAGATAATCCCAATTGCCACTTGACCTGTTCAATTACAGGTCGCCAGAATTCTTCTGTGACACTCTCTATGGGAATATCCACACCATTTGAGAAATATGTAACACTTACCTGATCATCATCAGATGGAAATGGTCGGGCTAAAAGTAAACGATGTACTTCACCATCTTCATCCGTTTCCCTTTTGATACAAAATATATTGGTTTCAGAAGCCTCATTAGTATCCGTTGTTGTGTTTTTCAACATATTCAAAAACTTTGGATACGACACAAGTCTATAAGGAACAGGTTCACTACCTGCTGCTAAATATACCTGAAAAGCCGGACCGTCTGTGTACAATTGACGAAAATCAGAAGGTAAACGATAATAATTATAAATTAACGCACCTGTAAGATCACGTTCCTCATCTTTCAACTCCAATGAGGTAAATGTGATAATAGATTCAGGTAAAAGATTAGTTTTTTGTAGCTCAATAACAGCTTGCCTGACTTCAAAAGCCAAATTACTCAGGATCTCTGGACGTACATTAAATTGATCCAGATGATTGGCTACAATATCTACAAGATTACTTGCCTTTGACATCTGGTATTCTTCCTTTCACTAATAAATTGATCGTTTGTTCTACCAAAGGTTTTACCGCATTATCTGGAAGATTAAATTCATCTGAAAATTTCAATAAATACTCGTGTTCAGGAATATACTGAATGTATAAAGATTTAATATTCTGAGAAGCGTATAATGTATTCTCAACACAAGAAATCACAAACTCTCCTGAATCAATAAGAGCTTTTATTTTTCGTTCTTTTTGAATATTAATAGGTTGAGCTGTACGATGCGTTTTCTTTGTTTTTTTCCAATAAACTTGTTCAAAGTTTGTCCCTATCTGTGATGTCAATGTTCCGGCAGTAGAGGTCTGAGTATTGTCTAAAATACATTTATAGTATACATCATTTGTTTTATCATAAATCACATCATTTACAAAATACTTTAACCCGTTTCCTTCATAAAAAGAACGAATTTTACTTGGATCAAATGTAAGAGCAAACGTATCTACAGTATTAAAAGAGGTTACACATTCATATAAAACATTGTTGATATACGCTACATCTCCTTTACTATAAGAGGCTGTCGATCCAGAAACAATTTTATTTTTAGTGTATAAAACAGCACAATTGGCAATTGTTTTGTAGAGAGGAAAAGCTTTTAAAACAACAGATGATAAAGTAGCTTTGTTAAAATACGGATAATATTTAGAAGTTTGTAAATTTCGAACCATTTCTGAAGATAGAAATCCCTCGATTCGATTATTTTTTATAAATTCGTCTCGAACACTAATGTATCCCTCATTTATAGCCACCAAGATTTGTAATTCAGAAAAATTATCAAATGCATCGATAGGACTATTGGATACCACATTTCTAAAAATATCCTCAAGTGTCATTAATACAAATTAGTTTCTAACTCTGTTTTATATAATTCGGACATGTCTTTAATATTGCTCCGAGTTTCTTGGGCAGACATTTTTAATGCTGCTCCATACACAACGGCATCCAATAATGCATCCGGGACACCCGGTAATGAATATGAATCTGTAGTAATTAAATCTGGATATTCGATAAAACTTAATTCAATTTGCTGATTACTATCCCCACTATTCATATAAATATCGAAGTATTTCTGGGAATAATCAGTATAGCCTTCTGTAGCAATGGTAGGAGTGACCACTAAACCAGTTATGCCTGTATCCGCTACAGTAATAGGCCAATAACCATTGTCTTTTGAAGTTAAATTAATTTGGGAAGCCGTTGCACCATCCTGAACTGCTGTATATTTGAAATATGGCGAATTGTTAATAGCATTAATAATTCGATTATTTGTTACAGCCTGACTGTCACCATTTATAATTTCTACAACTATACTGATTATTCCATCAGAAATTGTATAAGAACCATTAGAAGAAACACCTGCTATATCAACACTCAGGTTTATTATGGTATTATTACCACTTATTTTTCTTCGTCTGGTAGCGTAGAACCCTTGGTTTGAAGAAGGTAAAATCTGACCCCAATTAAACATATACCGTTTAGAATCCACCAATTCTTTTAATTGTGCACCACCCAATATTCCCATATACATAATCTGATTCAAATTATTTGGGTAATCAACACTTCCTCTATAAAACCCTTTATAAGTGGTCACTGAACCGATACTAAGTGTATCATCAAATACACGTAATCCGTCCAATATTCGCATAGATCGACCACCTTCTTTAGGAGTACCGATCTCTTGCTTAATAGCCAAACTTATAATAGTTAATAAAGCAGCATTAGCATAGTTGACAATATCATCGTCCATGAAGAAATCGTCATTTTCTGCACCAATTGTTGCACGTATACGCTGGGGTATTTTCTTCATTGTTTACTTATGAAAGTACAGGGGCTTTCGGTTTTTTACTCTTCTTTCCAGAAGATTGTTTTTTTCCAGAAGATTGTTTTTTTCCAGAAGATTCTTTCTTCGGTTTCATGGATTCCTTTTGATCCTCATTCTCTTTTTCCTCCACTTCCTCAAATTGAGGTTCTTCCTGCTCATCATTTTCTTCCTCATCTGTGTGTATCGTTGCTTGCTCACCATCTTCTGAACCCTTCCATTTTTCAATGATTTGTTGAACACGAGTGGTCAAAGGTTTTCCAATGATTTCGGCTTGAATAAGTCCCACCATAGGGAACACATGTTTGGTGTGTAATTCTTCAGCCAGATCTTGATAAGCGTTAAAAGGTAATCCTTCTAAATATTCTTTTGTAATACGATCAGGAATGGAATCTTCCATCAAGTAATCATTAACAGCTTGTAAATCCTGACCCGGTGTTAAACGGCAATGACGTTGGGCATAATCATTTTGTAAAAGAAACCGGATTTGACGTTTGTCAGATGTATGATATTTACTATGCGTAAATACAATTTTAAAGCGATCTCCAAATCCTATTCCCGGTGCAGAAATTACGGTTTTATTTTTCTCTTTGGATACGAAATGTACATCCATAATTGTGATTGGTTAATTAGTTAATAAAGGTAAAGGAACCCTCTGTCATAGAAGGTTCCTTTTTAATAAAGTTTACTGATTACTCAGAATGAACAGCAGCCCATTGCTTGAGTTGCAACATAATACCAGCCGATACTTCAACTCGCATATGCTCTTCTTTCTCACCACCTTGTTGAATGAAAGAACTCATACGAGGACCTTCATTAATGTATTCAATACGAGTGAGGTTATCCGGTACAGAAAGCATCAAACCAACTGATTTACCTGCACCTGAACGAACCGAACCACCAACTAACGGGTGTTTATATTCGAACTGTGGATTCCAGATAAAGTCAACCAGTCCAAGACCTGATTCGTACCGCATTACACGAAGACCAGCCACATACTCTGTGGAGTAATAACGGCGTTGATTTTCGTAAGCATATTCTACGTCACTAATGTACTTGGCAGAACCAAATACCTGACGAATCCGAGGACCACCGGATTCACCACCGAAATTTTGTTCAATCAGTGTTCGCAGCGAAGAACGAATTGTTAAATCACTGGTTGGATCAAAGGAAATATTGTTATAATTCGCAATTTGATCCCAAATACCATCTGCCAAATACACATGGTCACCTTCAGTACCCATATCCGAGCCGGCAGGAATATTGAAATTACCACCTTTCGAATACATGTACATCAAATCCCTACCCCGTTTCAATTCAGCCATGAGAAGTTTTTGCTTCCGGGCGATATCATTGATATAGGATTTATCACGAGCTGCCCTCATGGTGTAACTGGAATCCAGTGCAGCCACTTGAACATACGTTTTATAAGGAGTTGGTACGGAACCACGAGATTGGAGATTGAAAGACAGGTCAGAACCACGAGCACTAAACATACGTTCAATGTTCGTATCAACTGCTGCTGCCAATAACAAATTTTGTGCTGTTCGGGTACTATCAAAGTCAACCGAACGAAGTTGCAATGCCTGAGTCGTTGCATTATCTGCAAATGCACCACCTGTTAAAGTATTCGGTGCACCAATATTCATAATTATGGCATATTGATACACACCATTTGTATTGGCATACCGAACAGTATCACCAGCACGGAATTTATTGGCTTCCGAAGAATCCAGAATGTAATAAACATCTGTTGTTGCAGGTACATAAGGAGCGGTTTGTCCACCACCAACGTTATTGATAACTTTTGCGTTATCAAAAATTGTAGTGGCATATCCCGGTGCTTCATCAGGCCAGAATGCATCGTCCTGAAAATATTCATGTACATATTTGGTTGCGATCTCGAAACCACCCATCAATTGTACAACCGTGTCAAACGTGGTGTTGTACGGTTGGTACAGGGCCATTTGCGCAGCAATAGAGCGTGGTTTTAGAGATCCGACACCAAATCCTTCACCGTTAGCGGTGTAATAGTTAGAATCATAAGAAGTCAGAATGGAAATATTACCAATCTTATCCTCCATGACACTATTAGGGGCATCTTGAAAAGTCTTAGCCATTATTAGCTACCTCTATTTTGATTATTATTTATGCTGACCAAAGAGATTTTTAGAGACTTCCATATCGTGAACAAGTTCATCGTTAATTTGCTTCTGCACTTGTGCATCAACAGAAGTGTCCTCTTCCTCTTGGTTGGTAGTCTGTTTACCACCACGTCCACTGAAAGAATTAGCCGAATTTAAAACCCGGTTATAAATATCTTCCGGTGAATCATCTATGTTATCCTTATTATCCGGTAATTTTACTGAATTCAAAGGAATATCATTTCGTTGAAAGATAATTGTAGCTGCCTTTTCAAAAGCATGTTCATCAATAAGTCTCCCTTTTTCATCATCAAAATCAGGAAACCGAAATGCTTTTTTTCTGATCTCTTCATATAAACGAGCATGATCCGGGTTATTTTTAAAATCCACATCATATTTCGTTGTGAAGGTATCATAGCTTTTACTGATACGTTCTTTATTCGTATCAATAGCCGTTTGTACTTGCTTTTCCTGCTCGGCCTTCTGGCGTTTCTCTTCGCTTAAAGCGAGAGTGCGTTCAGCCATTTTCTCAGGTAACACATTGTACGTATAATTGGTACGAGCTTTCAACAACATCTCTTGTTTCTCAATGTTCGAAGCCGAATCATACATCTGTTGATCCAGATATCCGGTTCTGACTAACTCCTCTTCAGAAACGTCTGTTATAGAGTTCAGATTGGTTTGGTTGGTATTGAGTTGTTTCTGGTTTTCAGTTTTTTTGATAGGTTGGTCAGCATTAGAGGTAGCTGTTCCTAAGACTGAATTCACAAAATTCTCATCGACCTCATCAATCGTTTTACCCTGCTCATTGGCAGCTTTAACAACTTTATCAAAGAACGGATTACTTAAAATTTTGTTTCTGTCATTCAACTGCTGTTTCATTTGTTGAACTGTTTTAAACAATTCACGATTTGATTTAGCAGCTCTTAAAGGATCACCTTTGTAATTTTTAATGACCAAATTAGCAACGGCAACGGCCTCATCACGTTTAGTCTCGTCACCATCATATAATTCATTAAGCGTTTTTTTTACAAGTTGCTCATGTTTGTCATCCTTTTTCTGATTATTATTATCAGAACTTTTTTTATCATTGTCAACCGTTTTTTCTTTTTCTTTCGGTTGCTCATCTTTTTTTGAAGAAATTTCCTCGTCAGATTTACCAGTTTCTTCAGGAGGATCTCCACCTTCGTTTTTATCATCATCCTTAAAATTAGCAGCAATACTGTTATTGATGTCTTCATCAACTGCATAATCCAGATTATAATCGTCTACGTTATTTTGCAAATGCCGTTTAGCCATAATACTTCACTTATTGGTTATTGGTTATCTTGTTCTTCATCTTCTTTGAATGGTAAATCATTTTCAAGTTTTTCCACTATATCATCATTAATCTTTTCATCAAACTCTATTTGTTTGGTATTGGGGCCAGCCGTTATCGGTGCCCGGCCTACTGATACCTCGTCCCTGTGTCTTCTATTGTGATATAGAAAATTATTCAAATTATTGGTAGGAACAATCCGGTTTTCATTATATATGGATTCTTTTTTTTCAGCCATTATTATTTTTTCCTTGCATAGTAGCTTGTTGAATGCGTTGTGGTCTTTGCATTTGAGCCCCGGCATTCTTAATAGCTTGAAGGTTAGGTTTATTGGTTAGGGTTGTATTTTGCGAATCTCGCAATTTTTCAGAGTTTTGTAAATGAATTTCATCCAACATTTTCTGAGCTGTTTCTGAATCAATTCCGTATTTAGCCATCATTACCCGAAGCTCTTGAACATCCACACTCATATCTATCTGCCGTAACATTTGACGTTGTTGTTGTTTATGTAAATCACGAATAAATTGATGACGTTTAGACCATGTAGAATATTTAAAAGCCAATTCAATGGGTATCACTTGATTGGCCCCTAACTCCATTAAATATCCTTCACGAGCATTATTTACATGAGGGTTGTCTTCTTCTGGTACTAATTCAAACCCATAAAGACCATCCCGAAGAGTATATTCAAAAGTTTCAAAATCATCATTCCATTCCACATTAAGGAAATTAGAATTAAAGAAATATTTATACTCATCACCCAGCAAAGGAATTACTCGTTGACGTTTAGCCTTTAACTGCATGACCTCCATACTCATGATTTTCTTATACAAGAGTTCGAGTGTACGATGGAAATTGCGAAAGATTAACCCATTATTTCCTTTACCCTGTTTAATAATTTCATTGTATTTCGTAGCCGAATCCTCAGCATTTGTATTCCCTAACTGTGCTGGTGTTATACCTGTAATTTCATACATCAATTCAGAATAATGCTGTATGATAGTACTGGTAAATTCCATTTGAGAGCCCACTGTATTTACCGGAACTGCCACATCCGACATCCGGGTACCCGGTTTCAAATGCAAGGCTATCACAGATCCTATTCGGGTCCACTGATCCGCAATATCTTCTTTCTTGATATCATTATCCGCTAACATATCTTCATCCACCAAAAGCACATTTTTAGCACCATGCGCCATCATCAGCTCCCGGAATGCTACAGCTTTGTTATAGGCAATAATAACATCCAACACATCTTCTACTAAACCGTGTGTTTGACCATGATTAAACTGAGCAAAATAAGGTACAAATGGGTGTTTGTGATCAGGATAAGGGGATGGTTGATGTTCGAATAATCCATTAAAAGTAAAAACAGTTTTAACCCACTCTTTTTCATATATTTTTTCAAACTTATACCGTTTAAAAAGAATAGTGGTCAATTTACCTTTAAGATTAGGATTATTAAATATATTAATGTCACTACTTCTGGCATTCGGGCTGTTCTGAATCCCTTCATACAATTCACGAGTCAAATCCGTTAGTAGTTTATCGTACACCTGATCCATCGTAACTGAATCTTTAGCAATACGAACTTTTCCCGTTTGTTTATCAGTCACTTTCATTTTTTCTACCATCTCAGGAGACCACATCTCCACGACTTTTATCTTGATGGTGTTATTCTCATATTTATAAAAGTTTGCCCAATCTTGCTTGGCATTTGTGGATAAAGGTGTTAACCGGGTTTTATTTTCAACTAAATACTGGTATGCCCCTTCAATCTGTTTCTTATATTTTGGATATTCCTGAATTAAATCTTCTGGATAATAGTCGTGTACCTGAAAAATAAATTCAATATCAGAAATATCATACCGAGTAGACCGGGGTTCATCATAACCAATAGCATTTTGAGGAACAAATTCGATTTCTTCACCACCTTCCCGATTAAACCGGGTAGACCACTTAGCCTTTAAAAAAGAAAGTCCGGTTAACGAACCATCATCAAATGCTTCAGATTCTTCATATTTGGCCTGACATTCCCTTCTGGCATTAGTAATCATAGCTGAGATCATCATACCAAAGGCATCATCTATATTTTCGATATAATATTCCTCAGCTTCTTCAGGACTTGCAAACTTATCTAAATTTTTTTGAACAAAATTCTCTTTCCCGGACACTTCCCGATAATATGCGTTATCATCAAATGGTTGTACAGAAAAACGTAAGGTCTCATTAAATTGGTCTTCAAATAATTTATTAAATAATGGTCGCTGAATATTAAATTCATAAGCGCTTAAATCAAGATCAGCAAAGAATTCCTCATCATCCTTTGACCAAATTTTTCCATTTCGAATATCCTGTGCCCGTGCTCCCTTTTTTAACCGATCCGCACTATAACTCTCACCTGATACTACATAATTATACAAATGAGAGATCCAATCTTTCGCTTCAGACAAAGGTAAGTCTGTGAAATTCAGAAAGTTAGGGATTGTTTCGTTCGTTTCAACTGATTCGAAATTACCCCTTCTCTGTGTGTTTACAAGATTTCTATAACTACCGTCTGCAATTAACATAGATCGACTTATTAATAGATGTAAATTTTATAAAAAATTCTGTAAAAAAACTTGCACTTACAAATTTTATTTTTTACCAACCTTAGATTGTCGTCCTCCGAGCTGATAAATCACCCTTGAACGAGTTGTTTTCCCATTTTGCCCTAATTTACTTTGTCTCAATCCATGAGCATGTCGTTCATGATCAAAATTTTTATGGTGTGATTTACCTAAATTAACAACGTTAGCATAATGTTTTTGTCTTTTTTGATGCCGTCTATCTTCTTTTGGTGATTTAGTCCACCATTCATCTCCAATTAAACATAATCCATTGGAAATAACAATATCATCTTTTTCACCGGGCGCTGCTTCATACTTTGTAGTGGTACCATTGGCATTCCGAATAAATTTCTTATGCTCTTTAATCATCCGGGCATGAAACAATAAGTCATAATTACCATATTTTTTCTTATCCGTTCCATAATCAACTTCTCCATTTAAAAAAGCTTTATACAATTCCAACATTCGATTTCGGGACCCGCTTTGATTAGAATAACCCCAATTAGGCTCTGAATTTGAAGTTCGTGATTTGATTTGATAATACAAATCCCCCCGATATCGCATTCGTCCATCCGGTTTCATCAGAGTAATCATTGTAGCCCGATTAGATTCTGGAACAGCCAAGGCATAATTATAGTAATAGAGTAATCGCAAATATACATCGGTTAACTCTACCTCATCAATTAATCCTTCCCAATGCATCACAAATTCTCGTTCCAAACGATCAAATCCTGTAATGGATGAGTAGTCACCACCTTCGTATCCTTTAGATTGATCACAGGACAACACATAGCGATGCCGCCAGTGTTTTTGTGGTGGTTTAAGAAGTTTGAGTTCCCCGGTTTTAGTAGGTTCAAATTCATTTTTGTAGGTTATCTCACCAATCAGATATGGCATTTCAATTTTCTTTTCTAACTCGATATCTACATGATGCAGATGATTTGTATTGAAATAACAATCGTCACTGGTAAGAAAGGCTTCATCCGGGGTAGTAGGATAATATCGCCGGGCCCGAAGAAGTTCTTTTTGCGATTTCGCAATTATTACGTATCGATAAAAGTTAGTAGATTCCCGAAGATCATAACTTTCATGGTCTACGTAAGGATCGTTCGGTATAATTTCATTTTCAACCAATTCTTCCCATTCTAAATACTCTCTTCGTTCTTTATCTGAACGCCACTTAACCGCAGAAATATCAATCTTTTTTCCCTGATATAACGGTTTTCGATATTTCATCAGCCAATACCACGGAATAAATACAGGTCGCCATCCTTCAAACGTACTAACTTTTCCTTCTTTATAGAGTTTCCACGCTTTACTCTCAGAAACCCAATCTTCGTAAAAACCAGCTCCTATTCCCGATACACCATTAGCAGTAGATTCTTTTACTCCAAAAATATGTGAACCACCTATCATCTGATTTGTTGAAGAAATGATATCATTATGACGTTCGTAATTTGCATTTTCAGAATAATGCACCGCATTTATAGCACCACCTTTACCACCTTGGTCACCTTTACCTGCCGTTTGAATACCCAAATATGAATGGGTCATATTTTTATACATGATTTGTTTATTAGTAGGCTCACCCTCCGGTTTAACAGGCATTAACCATTCGGCTCCATTATTAATGATAGGTCGGTTTTTCTCATCGACTACCCGGACGAAATGCGGTAAATTGTTAAATAATGTCCGGTATTGCCGATAAATAGTTTCCGTACCATCTCTATCATGAGCTAAAACCTGAACATTATAATTATCATGAGTAAGCATCAAATCCGACATCCGACACGTGGTATCGGTAGATAAGCCTTCCTGACGAGCTTTTAAATAGATGAGTTTAACTTCTACATGGCCTAATTCACGAGTGGTTCGTTCTATCTCTTGATTAATGATCTCATCAACTACGAGTTGTGGTTCCCATGGTTCATAATTGACGATTTTACCATCTTTGGTTCTTATTTTATATAAGTACTTACTACGAACTTTGAAATCATTGAAATAACCATCTAAATCATAATATGGTAGGTCAACAATTATTTCTTGTTTCTTTTTAGTAAGGATATTTGCCATTAGTAGATGTCAGTTAATCACATTTGTACTCTATGTAAAACACAAAAGTTAAGGTATCAGGAATTTGCTATACAAGCAACTGTTTACGAAGTGACATCCAAAATTGGCCGGAATCCCCCAAACCCCCTTTACCAGAAGTGATCTTTATCCTGACTTCTTTTCTACTCATTCGAGTTCCTGCAAATGCGTACTAACGAATTTTCTCAGACAGGGCTTTAAACTCCTCGACTATTTTTAGTTGTCGATTACAAAAGCACCAAGTAAGACATTGGAGTTGCACCAATGTTAACTTACCCGATTATCCAAAATGATCATAGCTAACTTAGATCAAATGGTACAGTCACTAACTGCTTACGTTTCTATCCAGATCAACACAAAGTCTTTTTACGGGTTAATACCCTTTTTTAGCAGATTTTACAGAGAAACGTACCGGGTAGTTTTTCAACTACAATTTTAATATAGAAAATTCTAATATTTCTTGTCAACACATTTTTTATTTAAAATATATTTTCTATATTAATCCACTATACATGGTCGTATAGAGAGTGTTATGTGCCAAGCATAACCATTTCAACTACATACCCTGACATTTTACCGGAGTGTCAGGGTTTTTTTATGCCTATCTGTAAAAGTTTGTAAATTAATATTAGAATTGTTGCTAAATGAATAGATCTGAAATAATTTATAAGTGGATTAATAATTAAACACTATAAGTAGGTATGACACAATTTGATACAGTAAAACGACAAGTTTTAAACCACCCTCGTAATAAGTATGTTACTTTTGTTGAAGATCCGCATTCCTATCTTCGACATTGGGATGATAGGCCAGCAGAAACCTACCAAGGTATTACTTCATTGATTGGAGAATATGCTCCTTTTGATCGTATGGGTATAGCCTATGGATATGCTAATAAACACAACATGACTGTTAAAGAAGTTTTAAAAGAATGGAATCAATCTACTGTGATCGGACACACTATTCATAAGGAATTAGAAGAGGTAGGATTAACTGGTAAAACATCAGAAATGATGGAAGTGAATAATGTATATAATTTTTTAAAAACAAATAACTTTCGACCAATAGCTTTTGAATGGGTGGTATGTGATGATAATATCAAGAAAGCTACAGCTATCGATTTAGTTACTTATCATGTTCCCACCAATCGTATTGTGTTGATGGATTATAAAACCAGTAAAAGAATTGATTATAAACCTTTTAAGAATAAAAGGGGTAAACCCAAAATGATGGAATATCCATTAACACATCTTCCTTCTGTAAATTTCTACAAATACTCATTGCAGCTTTGTATAGAGATTAAATGGTTAAAAGAACTTTATTTTAAAAATAACTCAGATATGAAAATCGCCCCCTATGGATATATTCTCCATATAAAGGGCGATCATTTTAAAGCTCATAGAACAATCAATTTAGAATTTGATATTGATCGTTTATATCAATGGGAATTGAATTAAATAATTACATCTTAAATAACTTTAAAACTAAATCTATTATTTCATATGTTATCAAAAAACTCATTCCCAGATTCATTAATATTACTAATAAAATTAGTACCATACCATTGAAAGTTTAAGTTAAAGTTAACTTTCATTCCCGAAATCAATATATGTAAATAAACTTTTAAAATTCAATTTAATTATGGTAAAGCATCGTATAGTATTCTCAATAGATAACGATTTCAGAAATTTCACCGTTCAATTTGCTAAAATAGCTGAAAGTTTAGGAATTGAATTACATGATGCTGATTATCAAAATGGTTTCCGGGATGTTAAAGATCCACGAACAGGTAACTCATTACTTCAGAAATGTTATGCTGATCCTTTATACGCTTCGAAACTATTCTATGAAGCACCTATAGTTGAAGAAGGAATATACATTTATGAACAAATGGTTAACTTTCTATCTAATCACGCAAATTTTTACTTTTATGCAAAAGTACATCAATTAACCAATAAACGACTGAATATGGCGTGGTTAGACAAATATAAAATGTTGGAAGGAAATCAAATTTTTTTCCGTAAAAATGTATTGGATATACCAGCCAATATGATCGTGACTGCCAGTTTAAGCGATTGTAATAAATATATCCTAAATAAACGATCCGCTATGTTAATAAAAATGCCTTTTAATCAGGGCAACACTATTCATCCAAGTATTCATATTGCCGACAACATAGCCGATGCCTATAATGAAATTATCAACTATGTAAGGAATTATTAAAATGGAATTCACCCCTATATTCTTTGATTCTGAATTTACCGGGCTTACTAAAGATGCAAGCTTATTATCTATTGGATTTGTGACCTTAGATTCCCGGTATCATTTTTATGTAGAATTTCCATGGCCTTTGCAATGGGGACCTAATGAATGGATGCAAAATAATGTGGTTGCGAATTTTTCATTTAGAAAAGAAACCTATCAATTACAAGGTATTGATGGTGGTCACACTATGCCTCCTGAACCAACAGATGAATCTATTATTGAAGCAGGTATCTTTAAATCGTGGTTTAGACCTTTCTTTTTACATTGGTTAGAAATGGTGAACAATACCCCTTTTATTTTTCCTGATCAGAGGCAATTTTTATTTATTTCGGATTGTGCTGCTTGGGATTGGATATTATTTACTGATTTAATTACACAAGGGAAATCTGCGTTGGATCTACCGGATCAGATTCATCCGGCAGTGTATGATATCAATACTGATCTTCATCGTATATTCGGAAATGGATTTGAACAAGACCGGGCTGAATTAGTGGGTATGAAAAAAACTACGAAACATAATGCATTGGAAGATGCTAAAGTGATTCGAGAAACTTATTTATGGATTCAGGAATACGATAAATACAAAGAAATATAAGATGAATATTTTAGCCTTCGATCCTTCACAAGAATACACTGGATATTGTATTTTAGATGTTAAAAAACGACAAATTATAGAGTATGATTGTATTACAATATTGGATTTATTTTATGAAGAAACAGGTAAATCAATTAAACAGTTAAAAAGAAGTGATGCATATGTTTTTCGTCAACAATTTGCGTTGCGATTTTCGCAAAAAATTTCTTCTATTTTTGAATATAATCCTGATATTACAGAAGTAGCTTTAGAATTTCCTCATGGTTCCCGGAATGCAAAAGGAGCTTGGGGATTAGGTTTATCAAGTGGAATAATTTCTGGAATTGTTATAAATGAATTAGGATGGAAATCTTATCTATTATATTCTCAATCTGATGCTAAGGAATACATGTTTAATCGTACTACAGTGGAGAAAAAAGAGACTATGAACTTGATGTGGTCACTTTGGGAAAAAAACGGTATAATGAAACCAGAGATTAAATGGAAAGGTAAAAACGAACTCAGACAACGAAAAGAAGCAGTTGCAGATGCAATGCTAATTTTAAACTTACATTTACATGAAAGGATTCTATAATGGCTAATAAAAAGAAAAAACCTGAAGCACCAACTCTCTCTACAGATGAACAAAATCAGGGAACCGCAACACCAGAAGCTCCCGAA
>Ga0209918_1000805_pt1 | contig 19070 bp, 13 predicted proteins | sample SalPonD_shore_MG_FD_185712 | JGI IMG/M metagenome (GOLD analysis project Ga0209918, IMG submission 185712) | Salt pond soil microbial communities from South San Francisco under conditions of wetland restoration - Salt Pond MetaG... | ecosystem: Environmental > Aquatic > Marine > Intertidal zone...
CGCCGGAACTCTGGGACGGGCGTACGGCGGAGCGGGTGGTCGCCAGTCTCAGGCAGCGCATCGAATGCTGATGGCAGAGACAGAAAAAAGATCAGGCCCGCCGAAGCGGGCCTGATGAGGAGCAGATCTGCAAATGGCTGGGCAGTTATCAGCTGCTTTTATAGTGACGCCGTGCCACGAAGCCGATCAGAACAAGGCCCATACCCAGGATGACCAAACCGGAAGGCTCGGGCACGGGGTTGGCGGTCATGTTGAGAACCGCGGGCAGACCGTTTGCTTCGACATACCACAGGTCAAAATTGCCTACACCGAGGTTGTAGTTGGTGTTCGCCTCGGTCGTTGGCACGGAAGCACTCAACGGGACAAGGTTGCTGCCGCCCTGGAACAGGCTGATGCCGTCGTCATGGCTGATTACGCCGAAAGCATCGCGGTTGGCATAGCCCGTGAATTGCATGAGCGTGGTCGTCCCAAATGAGCCTGTGCTCAAGGTCGTCGAGTCCAGAGCGCTCAGCTCCGATGCCGTTAGGCCCGATATACTGCCGCCACCACTGTTGAGGAAGTTGCCGATCGTGGCCGCCGTTGCGTCGAAAGCAATGGGCCCAGTGTAGGTAAAGCTATAATCAGCTGCGTTACTTGTCTCTGGATTCGTCGGCAGCGCCTGTTCCGCGGCGGAGCTTATGCTGCAGGAGCCGCAATCAAAGTTCCAGATATTGACGCTATAGGCACTGTTGATCGGACTTGCCTGTGCGGTCGCGACGAAACCGCCCAAGGCCAGCGTGATTAATACTGCAATTAGCTTACGCATCATCTGCCTCCTCTTGAATACTCGCAAATATGTCGTTACGCCTAGAAGGCAAGCAGGAAGTATGCCAATATTAATCGAGTAATAAGATCAGAGGCTTAGAACTGCCCGGCGAAGTGTTCCGGAGCGGGCGTAAGATATTTCGACAAAAATGCCGTCTCGTCGGATCTGTTGTGTAAAGCTTGGCGACGGCGGCATCGGCGCCTGGCGGTGGTGGCGCTGAGAAGCTTGTGCGCCCGGGTGGCAGGCACCGCCCCCGGGAGTGCATAAAGGCGGATGGGGAGGTCATCCCGGGTCTCCGCAGGATTTGGGCATGACGGGGATCTCTTCATCGCGGGTCGCGCGGCTGTGCGGGGCGATTGAGGAGCGCGCCCCGGCTTTCCTGGAACGGTCCATCGAGAGGCGCTGGCCGTACCGGTGGCCGGATGCCACCGATGGCAACGCTCGTGGCCGCGCACGGCCGTCACCCGCCTGGTCAGGGCGGTGGTGCTGGAGCAGCCGGGCGAATGGCAGGTGGAACGCTGCTACACGGCCAGGCGCGGTCTTGCCCGGATCCAGGCCGATGATAGCGGCACTCCGGAGCAACTGGAGCACGTGGGCTGGGCGACCCCACCCGGAGACCGCGGTGACCGACGGAAAATTAGACACCTGACGGGACACAAGCTGCGCCTGCCGGCAAGCGGCACGACACGGTGCGGATCTGAGCAATTGGCCTAGGCAGTTGCCAATATGCTTTCCAGGGCACCTTCAGGGTCCTGTATAACGCTGGACCGTTGCCTTGCTGTTTCCCTGGGCAGTACTATCCTGGTAGGCCAGATAGGGAATCCCGGTCGAATCCAGGGCCAAGGAGTCATAGGCTGCAGCGCCTGGCGTGAACCCCGGACTGCCTACGTACACCCAATCCGTGCCGTTGAACTTCTCGACTGTGGCTTTGTGGTTTCTGACGCCATCCGCATAAGCCAGATAGGGTGTACCGGTCCCATCGATCGCGAACGAAGGGTCTTTAACCGCCCCGGCCGTAAAGTCCCGGCTGCCCACGGTCTCCCAGGTTTGGCTTGCGCTATTATATTTCTCGACGGTTGCCTTGTCAGAGGCTGCCGCATCCTCATAAGCCACGTAGGGAACATCTGACGGACCAATAGCCAGGACAGGCACCCTGGCATTGGTGGCAACACTCGCTGCAGTGCCAACGACGCTCCAGCTTGACTTTACAAATTTTTCTACGATAAGCGTGCCACTCGTATCATTCTTCCAGTCGCTGACCTGGATATAGGCGATGTAGGGTGTGCCGTTAGAGTCAATGGCGAGAGAGACAACATGCACGGCGCCCGATGAGAATCCGGCGGGTCCGACCGGACTCCAAGCGCCAGCGCTTAGATTTTGAACGGTCGCCCTATGGCCCTTAGTATTATCCGAATATGCCACATAGGGCACGGGCACGCCGCTGGGGCCCATGGCCAGCGTGGGTACATCGGCCTCACCGGCTGAGAAATCCGGATTGCCTGCGTCCTGCCAACTGCTCCCATTGAAAGACTTGACTGTCAGCTTGAAGCTATTGGCTGTATCCTGATACGCAACATAAGGCGCGCCGCCTGGGCCGATCGCTAACGAGGTGTAGTAGGCTCCATTCGTGGAAAAGCCCTGGCTACCAACGACGCTCCAGGTTGACCCGTCGAACTTCTCGACAGTCGCTTTGCCGCCGTTCGAAAAATCCGAATAGGCCACATACGGTGTATCGCTGTCGAGTGCAAGCGAGGTGAAATCCGCTTCTCCCGATGTGAAATCAGCGCTGCCAACGGCAGACCACCCCGTCGACGCGGTTCCGCTACCGGTGCCTGAGCCGCCACCACCGCTACATGCGGCCAAAAACAACATAGAACAGCAAAGCACTACAAAGCCGCCGGCGCGCCTGCATCTAATCATCTGCTTGTGCCCCCAACCCCTGGGCAATGGCTGGCATAGGATGATATGTATAGCATCCTTGGGGGGGCGGGTACCAATCCCGTTTGATCATGTGGACCGGAATAAGACACTACCGCTTTGCACCATTAGGCGGGGAAGGAGAAGCCGGCGGCCATCGACCCTAACTTCCAGCCGATATTGGAACTACTTAGCCCCGCGGAATGGCAACATACTTGGCTGTTTATGCAGCCCGGATATCCAAGAGGAATGGGAAAAGCCAGTGAGTGGGCAAGGTAAATGCGTCCTTGCAGCCGCTCACTGGCTATGGCTGGCAGCCATCTGACATGTATCACAAACGATAACTTGTTTCAGCTATCGTTCCTGTTGTTGCGACGGAACGTGATAACACCCACCAGTAACAAGCCCAGTCCGAAGATCCCAAGAGCACTGGGCTCGGGTACCGACGTCAATGACTCGGCGTAGACTACGAAATCGTTGTAGTCTCCATCGGATCCACTCGTCAGCGGGGTATCCTCCCAGGCAAATAGGAAATCATTGAGCCCGAAAACGCCCGGCAGTGAACTTGGCAGATCAAGGTAGGTGGTGCCATTCCCCTTGTAGGCAACCATCTGATCATTGCCACCGTTCATGCTGGGATCTGAATAGAAGGTGTTGCCTGTATGGGAATCTGTCAGATAAAAGCCAAATATTCCGGCCCCGCTCCACGCGGCTGAGTCATAACCCCCGGGGACCGCAGCTCCAGACTTGTAAACACCAGTGATGACATTGCTGGCATTTGCATCAAAGCCAAAGGTTAGCTTGTCACCCGCGGTGTTCGCTCCGCTGTAGAGTGGAAACATCTGGCTCGGATTGGCTTCATTGAAAATACCGAAGCTCGTGGATTGTGCGTCACCCGCTATTCTTATAACGATTTGTGTGTGGGAACCGCCCGATGCATTCTGTCTCCAATAAGAATCGGGCTGGTACTGATCAGTTTGAACGTTGATCTGGGGCCCACTGTAATAAATGCCGGCCGGCGTTTGGGTGGATGTATTATCGAACACTTGCTGGAGGGTTTCTTCTCCGTTACTGCCAGAAGTGTTTATTGGCGTCGCCATAGCGGATGTCGCACTGGCAATGCCGAACAAAAACGCAGCGGCTAATAGGCCGTATTTGAATTGCTTGTCCATGACCGCTCCCTAGAGTCCCTTGGTCGAATGGTAAGAACGCAATACTGTTCAAAGCAAGCACCATGCCAATGCCGATAAGGACAGAAAAGACAAGTACATATAAGGTCCGTTCTGCCACATGCAGAGTATCTGTTAAATAAATCGACAGGTACCTGCGGGACCCTTCCCAGCGGTTTGTGAAGAGGGGTGGAGAGGTCACCGCGCATCTCCGCAGGATTCGGGTCGTCTGGGCCTGGGACCCTGAACAAGGGGGGCCACGATGACCGAGGACAGGATGGCGCTGCTGCCGATAGCCAACAATGTTGATGTACTTCTTGCGCCGCAGCTGGGCGGGTGTGAGTCCGGCGTCCCGGCGCAGCATGGGCACGAGCTCGTCGAGGCGGTACAAGACCACGGCAAAGCCGTGCTCTGTGGCCTGCACGCCCAGGGCGACGGCCGGATGACTTTTATCGACCCGGGGGGCCCTGGAACAGCGGGGTACGGTTGTCGCGCCCCCACTTGCAGGTGGCCAGGGTCTCGATCCGGGAGCGCTCCACGGACGACTGGAAGGCGAAGTTGCGCAGGGTCTGCCCGGTGGCTGGGTCAGATAGTTTTGCCCGTTGACAGCCAACCCTTGAACAACGGCATGCTATCCATAGCGTCCTCGGGGGCAGATACGGATCCCACTTGACCATGTGCACCGTAGCGATCCTCACTCATCGAGGTTCCCCAGGATGATTCCAAGTTTCCTGTAGATCTCACGCCGTTTTTGGGGGTTGGCCGAAATCAGCGACTCGAGGTCTTCCGCCGCCTCATCACGTGTTTGGAAGGGGCCGATGACGCCTTCCCGGGCTTTGTAATACCAGCCTTCACCGCTTTGTTCTTGTTCATCGGATGAAAAAAAGAAACGGCCTTTGCCGGACCGTTTTGCCGTGGTCTCTGGCTCACTCATTGGCCGCTTCCTTCCGTATATACCTCGTTACCGATAAATGGGAAGCAATAATCTTGCCCGATGTTTGCGGTAGTGAGAAGCGGATCATGAGACTAAGCCGTCCAATGCCTACGACAGCAGGGATGCACAAAGGTTGCGGTGGCACGGACCTGGCAGCATCGGCTACAGCCAGCGAGCTGAGCTCCCCAACGAATCGGCATAGACAGAATCCCCCTGTCGGTCGACTTTACAGGCTTGTTGGGACTTGATTTGTCTCTCCAGCCTGTTTGCCGGTAGCCGTCGCAGCTACACTGTCTGAATTGGCCGTGGCCGTCTTGGTGTATGGTATGAGCTGCGCCAACAACAGATGTCCAGTGTGAATAATCTTCGATGAGGCACTTGACCGGGTATTACCACACCGGATCGGAAACACTCCAGGACAAAAATATCTGAGACGGGATCGCCGGCGCGAGCAACCAAGGGTTAGGTGCTAACTCTAGGCCACCCTTTAGATTCGACCAAGCAATCCAGTTGCGACCCTGGCATCAGATCGATGCGAGGGCCGCAACGCTAACAGGGTGTTACGGGTTTAACCTTCATGCCGGTAGCGGCGGCGCAGCGCGAGCCCGAAAAGGAGAAGGCCGGTACCGAATATGAGCACTGATCCGGGTTCGGGGACCGTTTCTCCTGGTGTCGGATCCAGTTCCCGAGAGACAAGATCGTAGTTGTTTTTTGTGCCCACCCAGTTGATCTTGAAATCGGGTCCATAGTTCGCAAAGTCACCTGAACTTAGGGTGACGGAAAAAATATAACTCAGGGTTGAGTCGGGAGCGAGAGCAGGCCCGCTTGGCGGGGTGGTGTAAAAGCAAAAGAAATTTCCGCTTCCGTTGCAGCCGTTTGCGCTGCCGTTGCTTAAGCCGCCATCCATTTCGGTGAAGCCGGCAGGCGGTGACGCGCTGGCATAGTTACTGGGCTGGGTAAACGCAAATGACTGTACCCCGTAGCGGCCCTTCTCGGTATCCGACGCGCCGTTGATGCCCGAGATGTTGAGCATGAACTGGTCGGTCAGGGGGTTACCCGTCGTCGACTCAATCAGATTGTAGGTAATACCGTCCGCGACCAGCGTAGCCTGGGCGCTGGTCGAGACAAGACCCAGACCCAGAATAGCCAAGGCAACTGCCATGTAAGGGTGCTTCAACATAACAACACCTCCGTCCATGTAAGGTGAGCCCAAGTCTCACATTTTTCCCTGAACTACTTAGGCAACTTTCGCGCCATATCCAAATTGCCGAGTAAAAATAAAGGGTTAATGTTTCAGGCACCCCCAGATAAATTGGGGACGTAAACTTTATCGACACAGCTGCCGGGTGGAGTTGCCCCCATATCTTCAGACAGCCACTGACTCTGGGCGGAGCCTGTCGGAACTCCCGCGGCGAGCGCATCTGGAGCGCTTTGTGCAGGCGCGTTTCGTTGTCGGCCTCGAACCGGGCCGGCACCTGGCGCATCACGCGCTGTGCATCGGCCCGGGGTGCGGGGCTACGTAGTCGCGCTTGAAGGTCTTGACGAAGGACTCGGCCGTGCCATTGCTCTGCGGTGAGCGTACCGGCGTGTAGCGCACACCCGCGGGCCCAGCGTCTTGCCGAAGCTCCGCGTGTCGTCGGCGGTGTCGCAAGACCCGGTGTCGCTGGGCCCCTCGATCGGTGCGCCGCCTTATCCGTCGTCCCCAAGCGCGCCTCGATCGCTCCCGGCATCAGCTCCTGGACCAGGCTGGCATCGACCCCGTGGGTTGTGCTCACCCAGCTCAATACCTGCCGGTCGCGGCAGTTCAGGGGAAACGCCACGCGCAGACGCTCGCCGTTGCCGCAGGCGATCTCCAGACCGTCCGAGCACCAATGCCGGTTGTTCTGGTCCACTGCTGCCACAGGCCCGTCATGGGCCCGACCGCAATCCCCCCGTTTGGGGACTTGCGGGCTGGAGGGGCAAATCATCAACCTGCTAATCAGGAGTTACAGCGCTCGCGACGCCCACTGGCGGCGCGTCCGCACCAACAATCACCTGGAGCGGATCGTGCGGGAGATCCGGCGAAGCACGCGGGTGGTTGGCGTGTTTCCGGATGGGCGCTCGGCCCTGATGCCCTGTGCCGCCCGGCTGTGCCATATCGCCGGAACCAAGTGGGGACGCCGCGCCACCCGGACATGACGGCGGTGATGGGACAGCAGCGACTCAGGGAGCAAAACCCTTGAGCTGGATCAGCCACAGCCCAAACCAAAGTGCGCTAGAGTCTGGACACTACCTACTATCGGATTAAGCTTGATCAAAAGCGCAAGGCCAACGATTCACTTGACAAGCGGGGGTAGATCGCTAGGGCTTCGCCAGGGAAGACTCCAGGGAGACGAGATCAACCACGGAACCTGTGTTTGGGAGTACAGGAAGGCTAATAGTGCCCGGGTGGTGGCAGCTCGATGAAGCCAGCTCCCCGCCTCGGCCAGCGACCCCGCCGTGACATCGCATGGTAGCTGGCAACGCCCCTGGCCATTGGGCGCCGGTAGTCCGCTAGGAGTGAAACGGGCCGTCTATAAAAAGTAAGGGGTAGCAGTGAGCGGGTCGAGGGATTGCCGCAAGCGGCGCGGATGACGGAATGGGGTCGGTTGGCTATAGCCATATAGAAGAAACATGTCGGCCGTAGATTAGGGAAGATCGCTGAAGGGGAAGGGAGGATGAATACCGTTCGGCTATTCCGTCATTACGTGCAGATCAAGCAGCTGCTTCTGGGGTTTTTCGAGTTATGCCTCCTTACCGCAGCTGTCTATGCCAGTGCGTATCTCCGTTTCGCGGGCGGGGACTTCGCCGAGACCTACACCGCGCACCTGTTCTGGCGGGCGCTGCTTGTCGGTGCGGTGATGGTGCTCTGCATGCTGGTGATGGGCCTCTATCACCCGCATCTGCGTGACAAGTACTTGCGGCTGATCGTGCGGATCACGCTGAGTTTCGTCGTCGCAGGCATTTTTCTCACCGTGGTTTTCTACGTTTTCCCTTCCCTGTACCTGGGGCGTGGCGTCATGGGGCTGGCGACGGTGCTTGGACTGGCCGTGGTCATGCCGACCCACTGGTTTGCCGCAAATCGACTGGATGAATGGGCGGGCAGACGACGCATTCTCATTTACGGGGCGGGCAACAACGCAGCCGGAATCCTCGCACGCCTACGGCGCAAAAGCGATTTCAATACTTTTGAATTAATCGGCTGCATGCCTGCGCCCGGTGAAGCGGTTCATGTCGATGACAAGCGAGTGGTGGGCAGCGAAAAAAGCCTGCACCCGTGGGTCATCGAAAACCGGGTGGAAGAGGTCGTTGTCGCAATGGACGAGAAAAGAAACGCTTTGCCGATCGACGAGCTGCTCAAGTGCCGTCTGAACGGGGTCACGGTTACGGACATGCTCAGTTTCTACGAGCGGCACACCGGCAAGATCAAGACGGATCTGGTCAGTCCCGGCTGGTTCATATTTTCGGATGGCTTCGGGCAAAAGGCCATTGCGACCCGAGGCAAGAGACTGCTCGATGTGCTGGTTGCGGGCACTCTGCTTGCCTTGACCTGGCCATTGCTTGGGCTGGCGGCTTTGCTCATCTGGGTGGACGACGGGGTGGGGGCGCCGATTCTGTACAGGCAGGAACGGGTAGGCGAGCAGGGACGCCATTTCACCATTCTCAAGCTCCGCAGCATGTGCCTCGATGCCGAAAGCGGCGGCAAGGCGGTCTGGGCCAGCAACAACGACACCCGGGTGACTCGCGTGGGCCGTTTTTTGCGCAAGTCTCGCCTGGATGAGCTTCCACAACTCATCAATGTGCTCAGAGGAGATATGAGCTTTGTCGGCCCGCGGCCGGAACGACCCGAGTTTACCGGGCAGCTTTCCAAAGAGCTTGGCTACTACGAGCTTCGCCACCGCGTCAAACCGGGGCTCACCGGCTGGGCGCAGCTGTGCTATCCCTACGGTGCCTCAAAAGAGGATGCACTGCAGAAGCTTCAGTTTGATCTATATTACGTTAAAAACCATAGCCTGTTTCTGGACGTGATCATCATTCTGGGTACGATCGAGGTGATACTGTTCGGGAAAGGGGCCCGGTAGCATGAGTCGCGCTCATTCATCACGGGGCGGAAATCGGATTGATCGCATACCACGGCGGCGGGCAAGCATGTTTTCGTTATCAGGGACCTCGGCGTTACCGACGTCTGTCGTTCCGGGGGGACGGGACAATTGACCGGCTCTCTGTTGCACGGGCAGCGTCTGTGCGCAGGCCCGGTCAAGCGGGGTATCGCCCCGAACGGGTGAGCGTCCCGTGAATACGGCAGGTACAGTCAGTTATGCTGTCTGCGGTGGCGCTTTCCTGCTGCTGGCCATATTGGCATTTTTTGGCCGCAACCGGGCGCAGGGCAAGCGCTATTATCGCGTTCTGCTTATCTCTGCCTGCGTGACCAGTGCCCTGTGGGCCGGGATCTTGTCTCTCGGCCTGTCATACTCTCTGCCTTCCCCTCTTCTCGCCGTGGCCGAGGCTCTGAGGGATGCTGCCTGGCTTTTTTTCCTCTCCAGCCTGCTGCCATCCCGCCAGGCCGGGATCACCTGGATGCCATGGCTCAAGTATCTTTCCCGGGCGCTTCCCTCCCTGTGGCTGGCGTATACCGTATGGTGGTGGGTCTCCGTGGGCTGGTACGGGGTCTCGGGCTTTCACCTTGATATCAGCATGGTTATCGGGGGGCTGCTGTCCGCGCTGGCGGGACTGGCCCTGATCGAACAGATTTACCGGAATCTGCGGCCGGACAGACGCTGGGCCATGAAGTATCTCAGCGTTGGCCTGGGGGCGGTGTTCGCCTACGACCTCTACCTCTACTCCTATGCGCTGCTCCTGCATCGAATTGATCTGAGTATCTGGGACGCGCGTGGGGTTGTTAACCTGATGGCGGTTCCGCTGATCGCCATCTCGGCGGCACGCAATCCCCAGTGGTCGACCGAGGTGTTCATCTCGCGGCGCCTGGTTTTCCATACCACGACGCTGATGGGAGCCGGCCTGTATCTGCTGGCCATGGCGGCCGGCGGGTATTACGTGCGTGAGGTGGGCGGTACCTGGGGCCGCTTTGCGCAAATCCTTTTTTTCGCAGGGGCGCTGCTGGTACTCGCCGTTATCCTGTTTTCGGGGCAGGTGCGCGCCCGGGTACGGGTGCTTCTCACCAAGTACTTCTTTACCTATAAATACGATTACAGGGAGGAGTGGCTTCGGCTGACGCGGCGACTGTACATGGACAAAAGCAACCACGATCCCTACGTGCGGGCATTGCTGGCAGTCGCCGACATCATGGAGAGTCCCGGAGGCGCCCTGTGGCTGAGACGTCATGGCAACGTCTTCCTGCCCGTGGCCCGGCATAATTTCAGCGTGGGGGATGACGCAGTCCTGACTTTCCGGGCGCCGCTCGCAGAATTCATGCGCCGCAAGCAATGGATTATAGATATCGAGGAGTATGTCCGGGATCCCTCTTTTTATCCTGACCTGGAAATGCCGGTCTGGTTGACGTCGCTCGAAAAAGCCTGGCTTATCGTCCCGCTGCTGAGCGCAGACGAACTGGCGGGGTTCATTACGCTGGCACAGCCCCGGGCAAAGGTCGTAGTGACCTGGGAAGACCGGGACCTTCTCAAGACCGCAGGCCAGACCGTAGGCGGCTTTCTGGCGCATAACGAGGATGCGAATGCGCTGTCGGAGGCGAGGCAGTTCGAGGCCTATAACCGGGTGACCACCTTTCTCATGCATGACCTCAAAAACATCATGGCGCAACTCTCTCTCATGCTGGGCAATGCCGCGCGCCACAAGCACAACCCCGCGTTTGTGGACGATATGATTGCGACCGTGGAACATTCCGTACAGCGGATGGAGCGTTTGCTGGAACAGCTCAGAAGAAAAGGCGCGCAGAAAGAAACCGTACGGGTCGACGTGGCAAAGGCTGTACGTACGGCGGTGGAGCGTCTCGGCCCGCGCAAGCCGGTGCCTGCGGTCGAGCTGGCCGATGAGGCGGCGCGGGCCCGGGTCGAACCGGATACCCTGATGATGGTGGTCAGTCACATTCTGAGAAACGCGCAGGATGCGACGGCGCCCGACGGGTCTGTCGCGGTGCGTGTCGCAACCCGGGGCAACCACATTGAAATCGTGGTCGAGGATGACGGCTGCGGGATGGATACGGCCTTCATGCGCGATCGGTTGTTTCAGCCATTTTTTACCACCAAATCGAGCAAGGGCATGGGAATCGGCGCCTACCAGGCGCGGGAGTTTGCACGTGCCGCGGGTGGCGGGGTCGAGGTGGAGAGCGAGCCCGGCCAAGGCACTCGCTTTCGCCTGTGGCTGCCCCTGGCCGATGGGCAGGCGGACCTGCGGGTTGAAGGGGAGATGTCGTGAGCGCACCGGACAATACGCTGCTGATCGTTGAAGACGATCCTGGTCTGTGCAAGCAGCTCCGCTGGGCCTTCGACAAATACGAGGTCCAGTTCGCAGGGGATCGTGACAGCGCCATCGCACAGCTCCGCCGGCTCCGCCCGGCCGTGGTGCTGCAGGATCTGGGCCTGCCGCCCGACGCGGAAGGCGTGGAAGAGGGCATGCGCGCCCTGAGCGAGATACTGGTCAATGCGCCCGATACCAAGGTGATCGTGGTGACCGGCAACGGCGACGAGCAAAGCGCGGTTCGCGCGGTAGGCTCGGGCGCCTGGGACTTCTACCACAAGCCCGTCGACATGGCGGTACTCGATCTCATCGTTTCCCGCGCCTTCCACATCTGGCGGCTGGAGCGGCAGAACCAGGAGTTGCTGCAGGCCCGGCAGTCCCCTCTGGAAGGCCTGATCGCGGGCAGCCCTGCCATGCTGAGGGTGTGCAGAGTCATCGAGAAGGTGGCCGATACCAATGCCAGCGTGCTGCTGCTGGGGGAGACGGGAACGGGCAAGGAAGTGCTGGCGCGTTCGCTGCATCAGCTCAGCGCTCGTAAGGACGGCCGTTTCGTCGCCATAAACTGTGCGGCGATACCGGACAACCTGCTGGAAAGCGAGTTGTTTGGCTATGAGAAGGGAGCATTCACGGGGGCGACCAAACGGACTCCGGGAAAAATCGAGCTGGCCGACCGGGGAACGCTTTTCCTGGACGAGATTGGAGACATGCCGCAGGCGCTGCAGGCCAAGCTGCTGCGGTTTCTGCAGGAACGGAAGGTGGAGCGTGTTGGCGGACGAGAGGAAATACCGGTTGACGTGCGGGTGGTTTGCGCCACCCATCAGGACCTGAACGCAGTCGCGGACGAGAGGGGGTTCCGCAACGACCTCTACTTCCGCATCGCTGAAATTGTCGTGAACATTCCGCCGCTGCGAGAGCGCGAGGGGGACGTGCTTCTGCTGGCACGAGCGTTTATCAACCGGGCAGCAGGACAGCATGGTCGACAGATCAAGGGCTTGGCACAGGACGCCGTGGAGGCTGTGCAAAATTATCGCTGGCCGGGTAATGTCAGAGAGCTGGAGAACAAGGTCAGCGGTGCCGTGATACTGGCAGAAAACAAGCTGTTGACCGCCCGCGATCTCGGCCTGGACGCGAATAGCGAGGAAGCACAGATGCTGACCCTGCGTGAAGCCCGCAACCAGGCCGAGCGACGCGCCCTGGATCGGGCAATCGGCGCTGCGGGCAACATTTCCCAGGCAGCGGAATTGCTGGGCATATCCCGTCCCACGCTGTATGACCTGCTCCACAAGCATCATATCCAGGTGCCCTGACGGGTGTCGGCACAATGCCGGCGACTTGCCAGCCAGGCCGTATGAGCGCGGTGGACGCACTCGAGAGGGAAGAACGTGAAGCACAAAGGGAATGATCTAGGGAAAAGGCTATTGCAGATCGTCGCGGTTTCCCTGGTGCTCTTGCTCAGTGCCTGTGGCGGCAACGACGTGGCGTCGCACCTGTCCAAGGCGCACAAGTACCAGGATCAGGGCCAGTACCGTTCGGCCGTCATTGAATACAAGAACGTCCTGCAGAAAAAGCCCGACAACCTCGAGGCCCGACTGGGACTGGGCAAAAGCTATCTGGCGCAGGGCGATGCAGCCGATGCGCAGTCACAGCTACAGCGCGCCAGCAGGCTGGGCGCTGCACCCGACCGGGTGGCGCTTCCTTTAGCCAGGGCCATGATCTCCCAGGGAAAGTATGATCAGGCCATGCAGCTTCTGAGCTCGCACAAATCCGTGTTGCAGAAGCAGCACGCCGCGGCGTTTGACGTCGTGCGCGGCGACGCTTTTCTCGGGCAGGGCAAACGGGACGAGGCAAACAAGGCTTATGCACAGGCCCTGTCGCTTCATCCCGGCCTGACGTCGGCCCTGATCGGCCAGGCGCGTCTGGCCGTCAGTGAAAAGGATTGGGAGAAGGCGCAGGACCGCCTGGACAAGGCGATTTCGGCCGATGCCAAAAGCGCCGAGGCATGGGTGCTCAAGGGGCAGGTCGCGTACCAGCAGCACCATCTGGATGCCGCCGAAGCGGATTACAACAGGGTGATTTCCGGCAAGGCGGATCACGGGAGCACGCCCAGGCTGGTATTTGTTGCCCGTGCCAGTATTGCGGATCTGCATATTATCCAGAACAAGCTCGAAACCGCGCAGAACGAGGTGGATGCCCTGCTCAAGGCTTCCCCCAGACAGCCCCTTGCCAATTACCTTCAGGCCTTGATCGACGTGCGCCAGCACAGACTTTCCGATGCCGCCTCACATCTTCAGGTTGCCCTCAGCGGATCGCCGAAGAATGGGCAGATCCTGTCGCTGCTGGGTGCCGTGAAGCTGACTCAGGGGGACAACGCGGAAGCGCAAATGTATCTCTCAAGCGCTGTTTCCCTCGATCCATCCAATGCACGCACCAGGGAGCTGCTTTCGCAAGCCCAGATGCGCTCCGCCCCGGGACAGGCCCGGAAGTCGCGGACTGGCAAGAATCGCAGCAGCCTGAAGTCGTTGCAGAGAGAAGCGACGCAATCACCGGACAACGAAGGGCTGCAAATGGCGTTCGCCCAGGCGCTGCTGCAGCATGGCCAGAGTTCACGGGCACTGGCGGTTTTGAACAAGCTTCCCGAGTCGGGCAATTCCACCGGTCTATCGAGAGACCGGCTGCGTATCGCCGCACTATTGCGGACAGGGAAGCTGAACGAAGCGCTGAGCGCCGTCAATCACATGCTCAAGTCGCATCCCGGTGATCCGCAGGCTTACGAGCTGGCCAGCGATGTCTACATGCTGACGAACCACAACGACAAGGCGCAGTCAGCGGTTCAAAAAGCACTCTCGCTTGCTCCCCGGTCACCGGACCTGCAGCTGAAGGCGGCCATTGTCGCGTTCCGCGGCGGTCATGCACAGCAGGCCCGTGACTATCTGCTGGCCGTGCATAAAGAGGCGCCCGGCAACGTACCCGCGCTCATGGGGCTCGCCCAGGTCGCAGCCGTAGCGGGCAAACGCGAGGAAGAGATCCGGTGGCTCGATCAAGCCCGCAAGACGTCGCCCGGCTATATTCCCGCCGATATCGTTCTGGTACGGCTGTACGTCATCCACAAGCAACCCCGGAAGGCATTGACCGTGGCAAAGGCCGCGGTGGCGGCCAACCCGGATAACGGGCCGGCGCTCAATCTGCTGGCTGCCGCTCAGTGGTCGGCGGGGCAAAAGGATGATGCGAAAAAGAGCTTTGCGAAGGCCATCCAGGTAGCGCCCGACAACATGAACTACCGTATCCACCTGGCGCAGGTCCAGATCGCAAGTCAACAGTACAAGGCTGCCTCTGAAACCCTGCACGCTGCCATTCAGAAACAGCCCGACTATGCCCAAGCCTACCGCTTGCTTGCATTCATGCAGCTACGGCAGCACGGCAATTCCCATGAGGCACTCAAGACGGCGGCGGATCTGGGTTCGCGGCCCGGGGAAAAGGCAGCGGCGACGGAGCTGAAAGGAGATATATTCTTCTCGCAGAAGCAATATGACAAGGCGGCGCAGGCCTATGCGAGCGTGCTATCGGGCAAGACCGCGGCGGCATACCGGAACGTCGTGATGAAGGATTTCGACGCCAGGCAGCGAGCGCAGATCAAGCAGCCGCAGAAACCCCTCGTGGATTGGCTGGAAAACCATCCCGCGGACTGGTCCACGCGCATTGTCCTGGCCAACTGGTACCTTCACAGGCATGAGCTGAATTCAGCCGCGACCCAGTACGAGAAGGTGCTGGCGTCACAGCCGGACAATGTGGGCACCCTGAACAATCTGGCGTGGATTTACAGTCAACAGCACAATTCCAGGGCGCTTGTGCTGGCCCGTCGGGCCTATCAACAGGCGCCGGATAATGCCTCCGTGGCGGATACCCTGGGATGGATCGAGGTCGGTGCGGGCCGTAGCGACAAGGCGCTTGAATTATTGGAAAAAGCAGCCGGCGAAGCGCCCAAGTCTCAAACCATCCGCTATCATCTGGCCGTCGCCCAGGCAAAATCGGGCCACAGGCAACAGGCCAGGAAAACGCTGAAGACGCTCCTCGCCAGCAAGGGCGACTTCCCGGAGCGCCAGGATGCCAGGGAACTCCTCAGAAAGATCCAGGAAGAATGAATGCTACCCGATGCTCGGAGAGCATTCCTTGCGCGGGTCAGCGGGCCATGCTCTAATCGTGCGCGAACTGTGTTTCGGCAGGGTCCGGCGCCCGCAACGACGCCTCTCATCGCAAAGGCAGCGCGGTCTGGCGGGAACCAAGAACACTGACATGTCGGAGCTGGGATGGACAGTCCGGATGAAGAACGCATCGCCGTAGTCGGTCTCGGCTACGTCGGACTGCCCGTCGCGGTGGCGTTTGCCGCTCGTTGGCCGGGAACCGTCGGCTTCGACACCAACGAGAACAAGGTCGCGGTCCTGCGCAAGGGCCTGGATCCGACCGGGGAGGTAGGCTCCGAGGGACTGGTCTCGTCGGGGCTTAGCATAACCTCGAATCCGGACGATCTCGCATCGGCCAGCTTCTTCATCGTCGCGGTGCCCACGCCCATCGACGGGGACCGGCGTCCGGATCTCGGGGCACTGCGCGCCGCTTCGGAGACCGTCGGCCGCTGCCTTAAGCGGGGGGCGGTGGTGGTCTACGAGTCGACCGTGTATCCAGGCGTGACCGAGGAGGTCTGCGGGCCGATCCTCGAGGAGGCGTCCGGGCTCCGGCGCGGCGTGGATTTCACGCTCGGCTATTCGCCGGAGCGTATCAACCCCGGTGACCGGGAGCACTCGTTTTCGCGCATCGTGAAGGTCGTCTCCGGCGAGGACGAGGAGACCCTGCGGCGGGTCAGTCGAATGTACAGCTCCGTCGTCGAGGCAGGCGTGCACGAGGCGCCGTCGATCCGCGTCGCCGAGGCCGCGAAGGTGATCGAGAACACGCAGCGTGATCTGAACATCGCGCTGATGAACGAGCTCGCGGTCATCTTCGACCGGCTGGACATCGACACACGCGACGTCCTCAAGGCGGCCGGCACCAAGTGGAATTTCCTGCCGTTCTCGCCCGGCCTGGTCGGGGGCCACTGCATCGGGGTGGATCCCTACTACCTGACCGCGAAGGCTGAATCCGTCGGCTATCACCCGGAGGTCATCCTCGCCGGTCGCCGGATCAACGACGGCATGGGCAGGTTCGTCGCGGGAAAGCTGGTCAAACTGTTGATCCAGGCGGGCGGGGCGATCAAGGGCAGCCGGGTGGGCGTCCTCGGGCTGACCTTCAAGGAGAACGTGCCCGACGTGCGCAACAGTCGCGTGCCGGACATCATGCGTGAGCTGCTGGACTTTGGCATGGACATCTTCGTCCACGATCCCATTGCCGATCATTCCGAGGCAGGCGCCGGGCTCGGGGTCGAGGTGAGCGACCCGCTGGGCTGGCCCCCGCTGGACGGCCTCGTGCTCGCGGTGCCGCACCGCGCCTACCTGGAGGGCGGGCTGAAGCCGATACTCGAGAAGGTCCGTCCGGGCGGGGTGCTGATGGACGTGAAGTCCGCCGTCGACGGCGGTGTGCTCCCGTCGCAGCTTGTCCACTGGCGACTCTGAGACCGGGCGTGTCTGGGCAGGACCACGGTTCGGTCGCGTGGTGGACTCGCGCTGCGGCGAAACCAATACGGCAGTCCTGCGGGATTCGTCGAGCAACGCTGGTGCCCAATGCAAACCAAGCCCAAACGTACGGTGCTGGTGACCGGTGGGGCCGGATTTATCGGATCCCACACGGTTGAGGAGTTGCTGGACCGCGGGTGGAAGGTGAGGGTCCTGGACAACCTTTCCACGGGGAAGACGGACAACCTGGCGATCAATGACCCGGCCCTCGACCTGGTGGAAACGGATGTAACCTGCGCCGGTTCCGTCGCGTCGGCGATGCGCGGGGTCGATGCATGCCTGCACCTGGCGGCCCAGGTTTCCGTTGCGGCTTCACTGGAAGACCCGCCGCGCTCGGCCAGCGAGAACATCCTCGGTTTCGTGAACGTTCTCGAGGCGGCGCGTGCCAACGGGGTGCGACGTGTGGTGTGCGCCTCCTCCGCAGCGGTCTACGGCGAACCGTCGGACCTGCCCCTGACAGAGGAAGCGGCGCTGCGTCCGACCTCGCCGTACGGGCTGGAAAAAGTGGTTAACGAACAGTATGCGGCACTGTACGGCCGGCTGTACGGTATGGTCGTGATGGCGCTGCGCTACTTCAATGTCTATGGACCACGTCAGGATCCGGCCTCTCCGTACGCCGGCGTCATCTCACGCTTCGTGGAGCGGATGAGCCATGGTGAGACGGTGTCCATTTTCGGGGACGGCCGGCAGACCCGCGACTTCGTTTACGTGAAGGACGTCGCAAGGGCCAATGTTGCGGCGTTGGAGTACGGGGGAGACGGGGTGCTGAACGTGGCAAGCGGCAGGGAGGTCAATCTCCTGTCGTTGGCGGAGTTGATCGGCGAGATACTTGGCACCGAGCCCCGTCTCGAGTTCCTGCCGGAGCGAACGGGCGACATACGTCACTCCTGCGGCGCCCCGACGCGCATTCATGAGGCACTGTCGATCCGCGCCGATCGGTCTTTGCGGTCCGGCCTGGAGGCTCTGGTCACATCCCTCAACGAAAGGGAGCGGTGAGTGCCTCGACCCCGGCGGGCCGATCTCTACCGTGTAAAGCTTCCTGCGCATGCATTCCGCCCAATTCCGGTCCCATGACTTTCCCTGACGCCACGGAGGCCAGCGCCCGGTGCTCCATCTCCAGAAGATCCTGGCCCAGTTGGTCTATCCGCTGGATCTCTCCCTGCTGCTGGCCGTCCTGGCCGCCCTGCTTCTCTGGCGCGGCTGGCGCCGGTCCGGCTTCACCTGCCTGGCCGTAGCGATCCTCTGGGCCTGGCTGCTCTCCACGCCCATCGTCTCCTGCGCGCTCCGCCTGACGCTCGAGAGTCGTTACCCGGATCTCCCGGTGACGCACTATCCGAAGGCCGACGCCATCGTGGTTCTCGGCGGCGGCATGGTGCCGGCCGTCCCGCCGAGGTTCCCCTATCCCAATCTCAAGTCCGCCTCCGACCGGGTCTGGCAGGCAGCACGCCTGTACAAGGCCGGCAAGGCGCCCCTGGTCATCGCCTCGGGCGGCACGCTGCCGTGGCTGGGTCAGCGGGCCCCGGAGGCGGTCGCGATGCGCAAGTTCCTGCTGGCGCTCGGCGTGCCGGCGAAGGCGATCGTGCTGGAGACGCGCAGCCGGACGACCCGCCAGAACGCCGTCGACACGAGGCGGATCCTGAAGCGGCTGGGGATCCGCAAGGTGCTGCTCGTGACCTCTGCCCTGGGCATGTCCCGGGCCCTGGCCACCTTCCGTGGTGCGGGAATCGATGCAATCCCGGTCCCGACCGACTACGAGGTGCGAACCCGCCCCCTGGGTCCGCTGATGTTCCTCCCCGACGCCAAGGCGCTCTGGGGCAGCACGCGGGCGATCCACGAGTACCTCGGCAGCTTCGTCTATTGGCTCCGGGGTTGGACACATCATTAGGTTTTAGGTTTTAGGTTTTAGGTTTTAGGTAAGAGGGATCAGGAGGGAGCACTCGGTCTGTTGTTCCTCCGGATTGGCAGGTGCCCTTGCCGAGGCCAGGAAAGCCTGACAGATCTCGGGAAGGGGCAACGGATGGTGTCGCTTCTTCCCTAAAACCTAAAACCTAAAACCTAAAACCTAAAACCTAAAACCTAAAACCTAAAACCTAAAACCAAAGAGCCCACGGTCACGGGGGTCGGTCACGGGGGTC
>Ga0209918_1000806_pt1 | contig 19045 bp, 18 predicted proteins | sample SalPonD_shore_MG_FD_185712 | JGI IMG/M metagenome (GOLD analysis project Ga0209918, IMG submission 185712) | Salt pond soil microbial communities from South San Francisco under conditions of wetland restoration - Salt Pond MetaG... | ecosystem: Environmental > Aquatic > Marine > Intertidal zone...
TATTTTAAAGACATTTCCGCCCGGTAAATTGCCTCCTATAGAAGGGATAACTCAAAGAGAGCCAGATGAGGTTAAGAAATATATTAAAGGCCCTCTAAAAGGGGGAAAAAGTATTTATGAATTACGATATCCTCCTTAATTTTAAATTAATCATCGCTTCTTTTTCTTTTAAGTATTTTAGGAATCCTTAATATTATTCAATTTTTGCCCCACACTAAATACAATACACACTAGATTCCTTTGTATACGCTCCACATTTTGGACAGTATTTGGTTTTATTTTTTAGGACTTCCTTAACAGGATAACTTTAAAGTGTCCACTTTTAGAAGAGAATAACCCTTTTATTTTTCCAGATCCCCTTAAATTAAAGATAATATCCCTTAAATCTTCTTTTGGAATACCTGTTCTTTGAGCAATTTCCTCTACAGAGACATTAGGATCCGATTCAAATTCTAAAATCACCTTATTTTTAAACTTTTCTCTCTTTTGAAGAGCAAATAATTCATACACTACAATAATTAATCCTACCGCAATTAATAACCATCCTCCCCACGATTTCAACGACCAATTGATGAATATATAAATTCCCCATATAAAGAGAGCTCCTGCAATAAACAATAATAGAATAGATAAAGTTTTGTATTGGCTTCTCTTTCTATACTGCATAATATCACGTCTAATTATACTCTTATATTAAATATTTGAATTTTTCATTTTAAAACTAGGGTTTATAGATTATTGAGAAAGGAAAAGAAACTGGGAATTTATATCTAGTTTTTGGACAAATAGAAAATTATATTAATTCATTCGCTTTTGTATTATAATAACTAAGTATCATCAGTAATGATGGATAATTTAGATTAAAAGATGACTGTAACTTTAGATCTTGACTCTATTCTAGAGAATCTGATGGACAAATTAGGGGAAAAAATATATTTTATCATTATTTCTTCAGAAAATGGAGTTGTTATTAAATCATATATCAATGAAGATGAATTTAATAAATCAGCCATAAGTTTAAATATATCTCAAGTTTACGAATCTTCTGAAGAGATAACTCATTCAATTGGAATACATAAACCCGATTTTACGCTTATTCATAGCGATAATTTTTATATCTTATCTATGAAACTATTAGATTATATTTTCATCTTATTAATGGAAGATCAAGTAGATTTAGGATTAGTGTTTCAAATTATTAATAGTTGTATTATCCCTTCTTAATTTGATATTTCAATAATTGGTCTATTTAAATTTATTATTTTTCAATCATTTTACTTTCATAGAATAAAATTAAATTGTGATAAGGTTGAAATATAAGCGTAATCAATACTCAGAGGGTACTTCGATATGTGCCATTATTATCGGTGCAATTTTTCTTTATTGGGGGTTAAGACATTATTTTACAATGAATGTATTAGATCCACATTGGTGGCTTTGGAATTGGTGGCCTCTCATTTTTCTTATCATAGGGATTTCAATATTAGCAAGTCAATTTGCTGCTTTGATAAACCGCAGTAAACTAAGAAAAGTTGTGAAACAAGAATTTTTAAACAATCCAAATGCTTCAGTTGAAGAAATTGCCACTAACACTGGTATATCTATAAAAGATATACGCGCAATCATTTTAGATCTAAAAGCTTCCGGAGAATTAAGAGGTAAATTTTCCTCATCAACAGGACAAATGAAATATACACAAGTTCAGATGAAAGGAACCCCTCAACCAATACCAGACCAAGGAATAGCTCCACCTCCAGAGCCTAAGAAAGCAAACTATTGTCCGAATTGTGGAACTCCAGTTAACAAAGAAAATGCGATCTATTGTCAATATTGTGGTGCAAAAATAAATTTAGAATAATAGCATTCTTAATCCTATTCCTTTTATTATCTTTTATTTAATTCAACGTTTAATTATATTAATGAAAAATCTATCTAGGAAAACCGCCTTTACTCCCCCGATTTAGATTGATTTAAATAGTTTGGGTCTATTTTATTATTGATTTATTTTTGATTTTAAGATATTTATTTTTACTCAATAAAAAGATCAGGGTAATGAGGTAGTAGCATATGAGTGATATAGATAATCAGATTGAAAAATATGTAAAATATTTTCAGAAAAAAAGGAATTTAGATTCGATAAAGAAAGAGGAGATTGATAATGTCCTTATCTCCGATAAGTATTTTGAATTTATTGATAATGTGTATAATTATTTTAATTCAAAAAAAGGATCCAAGACGCAAGGAAATAAAGAACGTTTAGCTATTGAGTGCTATCTAGATGCTGATGAAGCAATAACTCATTTCTGGAAAGAATTATTGGGAAATAAACTAACCGAAGAGATTCGTGCACATTTAAAAATTTAAGAAATATTTCTATTATTATTTGATTTCTAACAACACTTATCGATTTCCATTTATAATTTCTATTTTTTTTATAGTTAATCCAATTTAAGAAAGAATTAATTAAAAATAAAAAATAAATAAAATTTTACTTATTTTGACGTTTTTGATTCATCAGATTTTGATTCTCCCAACTCACTTAGGTATTTTTTGCGTCTTTCCTCATGAATTTTAACCAATGCACTTTTCATTTCGTCAACAACTTCTCCAGTCAATGGATAAAAAATAACCCAGATGATAAAACCGAAAAGAGCTACCAACCCAGGAATAAGTCCCATTGCAATATTTACTCCGAGAAATGCATTAAACATACCCATAGTTGCCTCTAACCCTATGCCCTCTTTATAAATTAAGCCGAACAATGTCATGAGAGTTGTGGGGGTTGCTAATGCAACACTAATCATAGGTTTACTTATAAGTGGACCAATACCCGCATATAATCCTTCGCGCCGCTCACCTGATATCTTCCAAAAGTCATAATCAATTGTGTCAGCTCGCATCGGATTATGGAGTATAAAGTCCCCTGCAAATGCAAGAAATACTATTGAAAACCCAATGCATAATAAATACCAAAGACCTGTAAAAGCCAGAGCAAAACCAAGTAAAAGTCCCACTGCTAAGACCCCTTGATTAAAACTTAAGGCTTTTTTTATTGAATATCTGTCAGCAATTCTTAATTGTATATAAGCACCAATTAATAAGCATATTATTGGAGGTATCCAAAAAATTAGCATTTCTAAGCTTGAACTCATCATTGGGGCAAGAACCCATGTCAAAAAGAAAGGAAGTGTCGTCATAGCCACATTAAGTATATACACGCTTACTCCATCGTATATCAAATAAATCACGTATGACTTATTTTTAAAGGCCAATTTAAGACCCTTAATTAAAGGGGTAGGATCTTCTGGAATATGTTCAGAATGCTCACGAACAGTATATGATAATAGAATATACGGAATTAATCCAAAAATTGCTATTCCTATTACCAGAAATTGGAATATTGTAATGGATTCTTGTGTAGGATTAGCTAGAAAAACTAATGGCAAGATAAACCCTATTAAAACCCCTGGCAAAGTAAAGAGTGTACTGTAAATCTGTATCTTTTCTCTTTCCTGTTGATCAAGGGTCATTTGAGGTAATAATGCTACATAAGCACAGAGTACAATAGTGAATAAAGTATCATAAGCAACTTGAGTAACTAAATACCATACAAATAACCATACTTGAGCTGTTAAGTTAAGATTATCTTTCAATACACCCGGTGGAAAAAACACTAAAGCAAATGCTATGCTAAAAATCGGTGCCCCATACTTAATATAAGGGATATAACGCTGATATTCTCCACGACGTTTATTGTAGAATTTTGAATTATTAATTTTATTACCAAAAATAGGATCATTTACAACGTTCCATATCGCATATACAATTTGAGCGATAACTATCCAGATATTCTGGAGACCCATCCACGCATAATAAAAGGATTGAATTAGTCCCATAACAGAAGCATAAAATATTCCTGGCATCGTAGCAATAGCATAGGTTAACTTCTCTTTAAGGGGTACGAATTCTGTTTCTGAACGTTCTTTAGTAACTGTAACCATAATTTTTTCACATAGAAATTTTGTATATTTATAATTAATTTATAAGAGAAATATTATAATTTATTTAAATTGATTCTTAAAAATAGCTTAGTATAATTTTTATAAAGAAAGAATTAGAATGTTTAACTATGAATGAGGAAAAAAGTCAAAATCGAAAAACTAAATTATACTTTGGAATTTCTAGTCAAGTAATTTTAATGGGATTTGTATCATTATTTACAGACATCTCAAGTGATATGATTGAAAGTATATTACCTTTATTTATTTTTGAGATTGGAGGTACCGCAGTCCTTTTAGGATTGATATCAGGTGTCACTAATGCGAGTGCTAATATTTTTAAGGGCTTATCAGGCTATCTAAGTGATAAAGTAAATAAACGAAAGATTTTCGTAGCTGGAGGATACACAATTTCTAATCTTTCAAAACCTTTTATTGGTCTTAGTCCTTCATGGGAAATGGTTCTTGCACTAAAAGCCTCAGATAGGTTTGGAAAAGGTATTAGAACTGCTTCACGAGATGCTTTGATTTCATATTATGCGCGGAAAAATCGCGGAAAAGCTTTTGGTTTACATAGATCTTTAGATACTAGCGGTGCTGTAGTTGGATCATTATTAGCATTTCTATTTCTCTATTTGGCATTTACTTATCGAAATATCATATTGATTTCATTATTCCCTGGTCTAATCGCAATTATCTTGATCTTATTCGTAAAGGAAGTAAATCCTAAAGAATTTGAGGCTGAAATGGTGAAAGAGGAAAAAAAGGTAGAAAAAGATAAATTAAGTCGAAATTTCATAAAATTTATTATAATACTTGGTGTAATTGAATTCGCGAGCATTGATTTTTCGTTTATCGTTATTCGAGCGGCAGATTATATCAATGAATCATTAGTTTTTCTAATTCCTGTGTTTTATCTTATTTCAAATATCGTCTATATAATCTTCTCACCTATAAATGGATCCTTATCTGATAAATACGGACGGAAACCTTTAATTTTAATTGGCTTATCACTATTATTACTAAGTTCTATTCTACTTGCGTTTCCAATAAATATCTCTATTTACTCCTTGATTTTAATAATTATTGTATATATCCTATTTGGATATTATATGGGATCAGTAGATCCAATTTCAAGAGCTTATGTAGCCGATTTAGCTGGTGAGAAAAAGCGAGGACGAGCATATGGACTTTATTATTTGTCTGTTGGATTAATTTCCTTGGTAGAATCCTTAATTTTTGGATACATATACGATGTGTTTTCTTATAGTGCTGCATTTTTATACGGAGCAGGAATGCTTTTCATTTGCTTACTCATCTTTGCATTCACTGATTTCTCTAAAATTACTAAGAAGGATACAGAAAAGAGTTAAAAATATATTTCTTTCTTTTATTTATTTTTCAATTCTAAATAAAATTCGTGAAAGTTGAGTTTCATGAAGTTTCTTATATATCTGCATATCACAAATTCTTTCGATTTCATTCCAATTTATATGATGTTTATTATTGAAATCCTTTAAAAAAGTTAGTTAACCTTTTCCTCTTATGTTTTCAAATTTATACTTAAATATCTCTTATTATATTCATTTTACTTATTCTTTTCTTTATCTAAGTGAGGAAATAGAAAAGAAGATTAACTAAAAAGCGGACCCGGCAGGATTCGAACCTGCGACATCCCAATTCGGCTCCATTTAGGAGTCTCCGAAGGCGGGCACCCTATCCAGACTAGATTACGGGTCCTTAAAGAAAAAAATTGATCTTCTCATGAAATAAAATGTGAAGTTATATTAATATCGTCCTCTATGGCTAAAAAAATTTATTATCATTATTGATTATAAGGAGTGGACGATTTCTTTTTCTTTCGCTGTTTTTTTAATAAGAATGAGATATATTCAGTCATTTCATTAAAAAAATTTCTAAACTGTATTACATAGGATATTTCACCTTCTGATTTAACTAAACCCCTCATATAAGCCTCATATGTTTCAATTTGAAGCGTGATAATTTTTAAAAAAACTTCCTTGGTTAACTTAAATTTAATATCATAGTTTTTATTAAAACCTTCTGAGTAACTTAAAGTGCCTTCTTTAATTCTAAACCAGAATTGGAATTCTATATCAGTAATGTGAAATTGATAAATATCATCCGTATCGGAAAAATTTTGTTTTATTTCATTGAGATTCGCAAAAAGGTTCGTAACATTCTGCAAATACTTATCTAATAGATTTTTAAATTCATCATTATCCACTTTAAGTAAACTTTTAAGGATAGAGTAAATATTCTCGAAATTGTTCATATCAATTCCATTATTAGATAAATTATGAAAAAACCTATTCAAAGGCTTCTTATAAAGAATTGCGGAATTAATGAATTTAAACTTTTCTATTTATTACATATTTCTATTAGAATCCCCGAGAATAAAATTTTTAAATTTTTAATTATTTCTTTTGTTACTATAAAGTTTCTTTACTTCCAACAAGCGATTATATAAAAGCGGATATGATTGGAACAAAGTACCAAACTTTATATCAAATGCCCGTGTAGTGTAGTCCGGTCTAGCATTCGGGACTGTCACTCCTGCGACCCGGGTTCAAATCCCGGCGCGGGCGCCACTTCTTATTATTCCATGTTTTACTTTTCACTTATTTCAAAATTCACTTTTTTAAGGCTAAGGATCAGCAAAGCAAAAAATAAAATAACTAATATTGAAGTTAGAATATAGAACGTGACGTTCATATCAATCGCAGCAATAAATCCTGAAAGAATCGGGGTGATCAGAAATACAACACCAAGAATACTCTCTAAAATTGCTGAATATTTAGATTTATTTTCTTTCATATTTAATATCAAAAATAGACGTAATGAAACTCCATACAAAATACCGGTACAAGAACCGATTATAAGAAATAATATAATAAATATAAGAAACTCTTGATTTAATGCGATTATCGGAAAGATCAGGACCAAAATCCCAACCATGATAGGAGGAATTCTATTAAATCTTCGCAATTTCATTAAACTTGCGAAAACCATTGAAATCATTTGGGAAAGTGCTAAGAAAAAAATCGCAATATATACAGTAAATGGTTCAAAATTGAGTAATTCAGATTTAATAGGATATAAAAAATTGATTGCCGCACGAGGTAAACAATATCCGATTACTAAAAGAACTGGAAATATTAATGGAAAAGATAGTTTAGAAAAATCATCCTTTTCTTCTTTTATTTTTACTGCTTTTACAAGATTGAGTTTCTTTTTTTTTATATATTCTTGAAATTCTTTAGAATGAATATTTATCTTTTTTGGTTCTTGAAATGCACCTAATGCGACGATTAAATTGATAAATATCAAAATCGGAGCAATATAAAATATAATTTCCAGTAATTCAAAAACGAAGAGCAACAAAGCACCTAGTAAAAACCCCCCTAATATTCCTAAATTCCATGAAATATTATATTTAGCAGTTAACTTCCGATGCTCATGAAAAATATTATCAGAAATCGAAGATTGCAGATTTGGCCAATACAATCCCATGAAAATACCTTCTAATGTTCTGGAAATTATAAATAATAGGGGATTTAAGGTAAAATAAAAAATAAGTTCAGAGAGAAACACACCTGACAATGAAATAATAATACTGGTCTTTCTTTTAATCTTTTGAGAAATTTTATTAAGCAATAATGGAGAAAATGTATATGCTATGGTAGTTCCCGCAGAAAGCACACCAATTACACCCTCATATAAACCTTCTTGCAGATAATAGATTGGAACTACGAGATTGATCATTCCATTATTCATGGGATAAAAAAATGCTAAAATAAACACCGGCCAGAAGCGCCATTGGCTCAATTCTTCCATAGAATCCATAATAAAGAAACTAATTATATACCTTTCATAATATATTTTTATATAAAAGTACTCTATTGAACAAATAGTTTTTTATTATTAAGGATACTGAAGACCAAGTTTCATTTAAGCAAAAATTTAATCAATTATTTATTTTGAATAATCAGAAAAGTGAAAATTACTCTTAAACAATAATTAAAATTCAAAATATCTTTATTATTTCAAAGAATTATTTTAGATTGCTTAATTTCAGGTTTTTTAGAATAGTTATATTTAAAAATCTAACGATAATATATTAATCTTGAAGATAAATAATCTAATTAACTAAGTGTAAAAAGATGGAAGATAAATTTTTTAAGTTATCAATATTAGCTATGACTTTTCTTCATTCAATAGTGTTTATTTTTGTAATTTTAATCAAAAATAATTATTCAATAACAACTATATTGCAAATTATAGTATTTTTTATTCCTGTTGGTTTTTTATTATTTTTTCTCATTAAAAAAAATCCATTTTCGTATATCTTCTTTTTTAGTCTCATTATTTTCACTATTATTAATATTTATATTCTACCAGTAAGTGGGGGGATTCTATTTTTAGACATGCTTTATTTCTGTATGTTATCTAAGGGACAAACAAGTGGTATTCATCAACTCGCAAATATGAAAATGAAAAAAGAACTCTTAAGTCAAGGATTTATAATCAATGAAGTAGAGGGAGACCATTATTATTGGCAACCGAATAGCAAAGAATCGGATAAAAAAATACAAAAATACAATTTAATGGATTTGTATAGGAAGCAAATGCATTATTGGAAAATTATTGGTTTAACACTTCTGTTTTGTATAATATATGGATTATTGTCTTTACTGGACTTTTATCTCTTCAGTTAGAGTTTATCTATGAAGAAATGCTAAAAAGAACAATTTAGGTATTATAATAACACTAAAAAAATTTAAATAATAGCATACCTAAATAACTACTGTAAAAAATGGCAAAAATCAGAACTAAAATTATACTAATTTTAGGATTATTAGTCTTATTGATCTCATTTTATATAACATTCAATAGACAAATACCTAACAACAGGCACGTAATCTCTATAGATCGGGTAAACAATTTGGGATATTCTGCCCCTACTCCAACAGGAGGAGATGAATTTATGTCAGTCTGGGATACAACCAAAATTAGTGAGGGCTCTAGCAACAGCTCTCAAGTGCGATTACCTTTACAATCAATTGGGACTTACAATTTCACAGTAGAATGGGGTGATGGAAATTCTAGTACGATTATAAGCTGGAATCAAACCGCAGTTACTCACAGTTATTATTCAGAAGGAATATATAAAATTAATACCACGGGATTTATAAGAGGATGGAGATTTGCTGGTGCAGGCGATCGATTAAAATTACTTGAAATTGTGCAGTGGGGTTGTTTACAATTAGGAAATTCAGGAAACTATTTTGCTGGGTGTGAAAATCTCAATCTAACGGCGACCGATGCTCCCGATTTAACGGGAACAACTACATTAAATAGTGCATTTAAAGATTGTGCAAAGCTTGGGAGTGAAGGTGACATGAATAGTTGGGATGTCTCAAACGTAACAGACATGAATTATATGTTTGATATGGCTCTATCATTTAATCAACCATTAGGAAATTGGGAAGTTTCTAATGTAAAAACCATGGATTTTATGTTTGCGGGAGATCTTTTCTATCCCATGTATTCTGCATTTAATCAACCTATAAAGAATTGGAATATATCAAACCTAAGATCGATGAGATTAGTGTTTTTCTCTGCAGGTTCTTTTAATCAAGATATCAGTGCGTGGGACGTTTCTAATGTGAGAGATTTGGTTGAAGTATTTATGGGAGCAAATTCTTTTAATCAACCTATAGGGAGTTGGAACACCTCAAATATCATAGATATGTATGGAATGTTTTGGGGTGCAGATTCTTTTAATCAACCTATAGGGGATTGGGATGTCTCAAACGTAAACATTATGTCTTACATGTTTGAAGATGCGAGATCATTTAATCAACCACTAGGGGATTGGGATGTTTCAAATGTTTTAGATATGGAAAGTATGTTTTGTATGGCTTGGGCTTTTGATCAAAATTTAGGAAAATGGAATGTTTCAAACGTGGAAGATATGAGATCAATGTTTTTTACCTCAGGATTATCTACAAATAATTATAATAATTTATTAATTGGATGGTCTCAATTAACTTTGCAGAATGGAATAAGATTTGATGCTTACAATACAAAATATGGCATGTCTGGCTTTTTCGCACGTCAAAAGATTATCGAGAATTTTAATTGGACAATAAATGACGGAGGATTTGAACTTCTTTATGGTTACGATCAAGTATTTATTGATACAATCTTCATAATTTCAGTGATATATGTAATTTTGCTATTAGGAAAGAAAGTATTGAAGCTTCTTAATAAATAAATATCAACTACTAGAACGACTCTCAGAATCAAATAGGTTAATAAGTCAAAAACAACTTTCACAGAGTACGTGATCCATGAACTCTTCATTTAATTAACTTTATCGAATCACTTCTATTTTTATCGGGATTTGGATCAATGTAAATTTTTTCTTAGTTAAATCTTCTTATTTCTCCAATCTATTCATTATTATTCGATAATATATAACAAACATATCGGTAATTTAAAACCAAAATAAATTTTTGGTATATTAGATGGTTGAATCTCATATTACTCCTCATTATTTGATCAATATTGCATACGCTCTTCGTATTAATCTTTTTATATGTTCTTGTGTTATATTAAATTGCAAATTTTGATTTAATATATATAAAATACCAATTCGATGTGAAAAATTACAATGGTAGATGAAGCATTAGTTAATGAATTAAAAGAGAAATTTGATGCTGGCGCAGCTGCTGCTGACCCAGATGATGCAATAAAATGTTTTACATTATACCAGCAAATTGCTGAGGAAATGGAAGACTTAAAAGAAGAACTTGAAGATATGGATATTGCAGTTCAAATGATCTTAACTGACGCCGATAAAAAAATGTGGGTTAAAGCTTCTGAGGGAAATCTAGAATTCGGAGAAGGTGAAATTGATAATCCATCCTTCACATTTTCAGCCACTAAAGAAGTAGGCCTCGGAATGTTATTCGGCGAAGTAGACGCAACAAGCGCATACATGGCTGGAGACATTACCGTCGAAGGTAATCTTCAAGACGCTATGGCTTTCCAAGAAATTATTGAATTAGCCATGGAAGGATTCGAAGATATCTTAGACGAGATGTAACTTTGATACTTTGCCACGCATAGTATGCGTGAAATAGTATTGATACGGCAAATAAAAATAACTAATTGGTTAGTAAAATCAATAAAACTTACTTATTTTTTTTTATATTTTTGTTTTCTTTTTATTCCAAATATACTATTTCGATTGAACCGTAATTTATTTAAATATAAAGGAAGAACTAATAATAGAAATAAATTTCAGATTTACACAGATTTACCCTTGCTCACTACAGAGAACCCGTTAATTGAATATTTCAAACTGTAGGATGGTACTACGAGATATTGGGTTGGTTATACTGATTTGCTTTGCCTTGTAGGCGACACTCTAATCATTGCAGATTATAAGCCAGATAAGGATCTTGGGACATCACCCGGTAACCACTTTATTAATATCTTTCCACAACTTATCGTGTATGCTTTAATCTTACAGAATCTTGTGGCTAAAGATGGCTTGAACGTGAAATGTGTTGCATTTAATAACAAGAATGCGGTAGAATTCGATCCAAATGAGATGTTCGAGCCAATCAGACAATTTCTTAATGGAGAATGGGAAAACAAGTTATTATCAGGTTATCAAAAATATCATGATGATATGAGTCCAAAAGATATATTTGTTAACTTTTTTAGTGACTTTGAAAATTTAGTATTTAAGAAAAATTCTTGAGACTACCATTTTAAATATTTTTATTTTTTTAATTATATATAAATAATTAGAAATCAAATATCAGTTCAAAATTTTCGAGAAATAAAGTTGTTTAGAAATGAAATCAGTGTATTGCGCGAGTTAGAGCAAAATGCAAGTAAGGAATTTACTTTTTCTAATAAAGTGGAAGTAAGAACAGAAATGGGTTTTTTTGTGTCCAACCGTCATATAAAAAAAATTGGGATATATGGAAGCAAATTGAATAAAATACCTGAGTCTATAGGAAGTTTGGGATATCTTGAAGAATTGTATTTATCACATAATAAAATTTTAAAAATTCCAGATTCCATAGGAAATCTGAGTTCTTTAAAGAAACTCTCTTTATCAACAAATAAAATAGATAAAATTCCTCAATCTATTGGAAAATTAATTAATTTAGAAGAATTAATTTTATTTCATAATAATATCTCAGAATTACCTAGTTCTATAAAACAACTCAATTCTCTAAGTGGATTGTTTCTAGATGATAATAATATATCAAATATTTACGATTTAATTGGGGAGTTAAGTTCTCTTAAGAAGTTGAGTATTAGTAGTAATCCTTTAAAATCTCTTCCAAAAACTATTGGAAATCTCCATAATTTAACATCTTTATCAGCAAGCGCCTGTAATATAGAGACTATTCCCAACACTATTGGCAATTTAGAATCTCTAACTTATTTATTTTTGGATCGAAATTCACTTACTCACCTTCCAAGTAGTATTGGTAAGCTTCGAAACTTGAAAATACTCAACTTAAATAAAAACCAATTAACTTCTCTGCCCGAATCCATAGGCAATCTTATATTACTGGAAAAACTATATCTCAAAGATAATAAACTAAATTCTCTCCCCAATTCAATTGGAAATTTACGCAAATTGGAGAGACTTTATTTAAACAAAAACCAATTGACCTCTCTTCCCGAATCTATAGGTAATCTCCAATCTTTACAACAATTAGATCTTAAAAATAATAGAATCGCGATGCTCCCCAATTCAATAGGGAAGTTATCATCATTGCAACGCCTTGACCTTGAATATAACAACCTGAGAGATTTGCCAGAATCATTCCAGAAATTGCATTTATTACCGAAACTTACACATAACAAGTTTAAAAAAATCCCCCAATCTCTTCAAAAACTGTATAAGAATGTCACTGGTCATGATTATGAGCACTACTTTGATTCAATCTTAAAATCTTATTAATATATGATTTAATATTCACAAAAAATTATTTTTCAATCATTCAACATTAATTAATTAGTTTAAGTAATAAACTAATAAATGTTATTTTGTTTTATATTTTCGTTATTCTGCTAAGAGTTAGGGATTGAATATTCTCATTAAAGTAAGATAAATTTATTTTATTTCGCATTCAAGATTACTTAATAAGATCATCCTTTAAATTCAGAATTAAATAAGAATCTTTACTTGTTCAAAAAAAAGGAATGCAAATGAGGTTTTCGACCTCAAGACACAAGTTAGTGCATACAGCTGCTCCGAATGTGAATTTAAACATTCTCAGAATCAATATAGAAGCTGATATAGCTCTAATAAAAATATCAAGTTTAAAATTAATGAATAATTTATCAAAATAAAAACAAGATGAGACAAAATTAAAGACGAAAGACCAACATATTGGGAGATGGTAAAAGAAGCTGCGGATCATTTAAACCGTAAAATGAATTTTTCAGATATAAATGAATATATAGAAAAAAAATATGGAGAAGTTAATGAAAACACATTAAGGGCAACTATTACTTTATGTACAGTTAATCACTCTTCGAGAATTCATTACCCTGAAAATAAGAAAGCTAGATTAGCAAAAGGAAACTATGATTTTTTATATCAAGTGGATAGAGGTATATTTGTACCCTATGATCTTGAAGTACATGGACTGTGGGAAATATATGAAAATAAGTACGGAAAATTGGATATAAGACAATCTGGGATTGAAGATAGAGAAGAAGAGGAGGACATAGAAATGATTTTTCCTCTTGAAGATCATCTGAGGGATTTTATAGTAAAAAATATAGATTCCATAAAAATAAATGGAAAACGAATAAAGCTTTTTGAAGATGAAACTGGTAGGAAAGGCGTAGAATACCCTATAGATGTAGGAAGAATAGATATATTAGCCATAAATGAAGATAATGAATATGTAATCTTCGAATTAAAAGTCCATAAAGGGTCCGATAAAGTAATGGGACAGCTCCTCCGTTATATAGGTTGGATTAAAAAAAATTTATCTGGTGAGAAGCCAATTTATGGGGTTATAGTTGCTAAATATATTAGTAAAAAACTAGAATATGCCGCTTCGGTTCTATCTAATGTTCACCTATTTGAATACGAGATAGATTTTGACTTAAAAAAGGTGGATTTAACCTAAAAGAATATTTTAGTAGGTTAAGGCCCATATTAAAACAATAACAATATACAAGGAAAATTAATTTAATTCTTATTTTTTTTTATATTTCTCTATTCTTTTTATTCCAATTGTACTATTTAGATTCAACAGTAATTTATTTAAATGTAAAGGAAGAAAGCATTAATAGAAATAAATTATATAGTTCATTTTTTAATAAATATCATGTCGCTAAAAGAGAATTTAAACAAGGAACTTAAAACCTTTAAAATAACAATTTATGGTTGTATAATTATAGGAGTTATATGTTTCGTTTTTCCTTTTATTTTACTTCCGTTTAGAAATAACGAATATATATCTCAATTAGATCTTACAATGTTGGTAGGAATTGGTGGAGGTCTTTTCGTTGCGGGATCATTATTTATTAGTCCTTTTAAGTCTCTTAAAAAATTAGTTGACAAATTAAAGGAGGAGTAAATTTACGAATATTTTAATTTAATCATCAATTTTTATAATATTCAAATCTAACTCATCTTACCTTCGAATAAGAATAATTAATAAAAAGGAGAAATTTGAGTTAAAGTAAATTTCGACCCATAGGTTTTTCAATTTCACATATTATCATAGTTTTTTGATGTTTTCACGAATTCGAGACTAAAATTATTCTTTTACAATTTTCCGTTTTTTAAGATAGATTCGGCTAATTCCTGCAATTCCAAGTCCTAAGGAAACACTTCCTATGATGATACCCCCTAGTTGAATAGAATTTCCTAAAGTAATAGAATCTGTCGGGAGATTATATTGATATTGAGCCAGATGTGGCATTACCTTTCTTTGGAAGTTTGGAAGCCACTGGAGTATGAGGTCCATGCTCTCATTATTCAAATTATTCGCAGTTTTCAATTCTGTATAAATATCCACATCTCCTCCGACTGCACCGAACCACTTTGTTAACCCCTCCTTTGAGACCAATGAATTTTCACTCGAGATATTCCATAATGCTAATGCAGATTCTAATGACATATTAGTAGGATTAGGAATCCCAACTTCAAATCCGAATATCTCTTTATTGCCAAGTGGCAGAGGAAATCCTTCAGGGTATGCCTTATCTCCATATATAGTCCCATTTGCCCACTGTTCTAATAAGATTTCAAACGCTATGTCATCATAAATGAGTTTGGGTAAAGTTACATTATAAAATGATCCATGCTCCCATCCTCCTCCGTTTCCCCATAACCAATCTAATAATAAATTCATATCGGTTTCGTTAAATCCCCAATCAGACTCACCATACGTATCATTCTCATTCCAATCGGCATCTTCATATCCTGGATATTTAGAAAACTCCGCTAATATCTCATTTTTTACAGAATTATTCGAATAAGCCTCACACCATTTATTTATACCTGTTTCATTTACTAGAGAGTATTCATTCGCTTTATTCCATAATTGAAGCGCCGCTTGCATGGGAATTCCTGAACTATTTCCTGGTCCGCCAGGTTCTAATCCTCTTGTACCCTCGGGAATTGCGGGTTCAGTATTATGAAAGTCTGCTCCATCATCATAAGAACGACATTTTGCCCATTGTTCAATATAACTATAATATGCTATTTCTTCATAAGAAATATTATTTCCATTCCAGTCTCGGGGTCGATAGAGTGGAAAATCACTATATAAGGTGGTGCTGTTGTCATTAAAATCGGTAATGAATAAACTTAACGTTTCTTGAACGAAATAGTCAGCGAAATATAATCTAAAAATTTCCAGTTTATTGTAATCACTACTCTTATATGTAAAGGTATCGTAAGGATTTGAAAGATTATATCCATTTGGACCTGCCATGAGTTCAATTTGAGTATCATTAGCATTTTCAATGAGTTCCAGCATTTCTATAATTCCAAACCCTCTGTCTTGGTCAAGATCAACTAACTCGACTGCATGTGTTAAATTGTTTGGTGGCCAATTATCTATTTCGACTCGCCTAAATGTATCTTCATATACGCCAGGTAATCGATCACCCCACCATCCGGACTTATCAACACCATATTTTAAACGATTTACCCCTCCCCAAATGTCTGCTCCAGTTGTTAAGTTATAAGCAGTAAAATTTAAATCACTGCTATACCACTCGGCTATACCCATAATTGGAGGATACCCTACTAATGATGTTAAACCACTAAAAGTTAACCCAGGCGATCCAATATACGTACCATTCGGCCAATCCCAAAAGATTTTACTAAGAGTTCCTCCTAATAGAAGATCTAACTCGTCTACACTATATATTTGTCCCATCAGAAATGTACCATTAACGACCGGTTTCGATGCGCTGATTCCTTTTTCTCTCATTAATTCAAATGTGACCGCAAGAGCCTTAGGTCCTAATTCATGTACAGAATCCTTAATGATAGGAATCCCTTCTTCCTTGATCCCTAGCAATCCCTCATCCACAGAACTATAGGTTAAATCTGTAATATAATTGTTTAAGAGGATGCTACCAGTTATTGATATTCCTCCAAGAATTAACACAAATACCGATGCAATTGCTAATTTTTTTGACATTTTATTGATCAATTTTTTTATTCTTTGAAATATGTTGGTGATCATTAATTATCATATCCCATAAACTCAAAGGTATTTTTAAAAATTTATAAATCTTTCGGTAACTCAAACTATATCTAACAATATCATTGAGATTGATTATTCAGATTTTAGGCAATATTTTCTACTTGAATCTGATAAAAGGAGATTCTTCGGAAGATTCAATAGATTACGGTTTAATAAAAGTTCTTCCTATTTCCCTAAAACCAAAAACACTAATAAAAAATTATTTTCTTAATATCGTTTTTATAAATTCTATTTTTGATGAGCTTCCACGTTCCCTTATACCGAATTAGATTTTTTGCGATAATTTCTCTCTCATCCTCTGAAGTGAGTTGAGAACTATTGACTCTCCCAATAACCTGCTCTATTTTTTGACTCTTTGAATTATAAAATTCGATATCACATACTATATCATTAAACATATGTGATTACCAAATATTTTCATATTTAAATAGAAACAATATGGAGAAATATATACTCAAATCTCTTATGAAGGTATTTGTGGAATTGGAATTTTTTGAAATGAGATGATTTTAATAACACAAAGTTCTTAATATCATTAAATAAACCTTTTGAGTTATTTAAACATCAGTACTTATCCAATAAATCAAAAAATTATTTAAATCTTTAAAAAAAGATTTATTGTAGAGAAAAAAAAATAGGTTGATAAAGCAAATGGCAAAAGTAAAACAAAAAATCGCTAATGTATTCCGATTAATGAAACAAACACTTGACGGGGATTCTTTATACAAGAAGGAAATTTATAATGAAAATACAGGATATATTTTCACTTCACGAATTCTTTTTACTACTGAAGAGGATGAGGATGAGAGTGTTTCCGTCATATTTCAAGATGGAAATATGGAAATAATCGAAGATAAAATAGAAGATCCTACAATCACCGTGAAATATAAAAAAGTAAAGGATTTCAAAAAGCTTCCCAGGAGCAAACCAGAGGAAGTGATTAATATGATGCTAAAGAATAAAATTCATACGAGGGGCAATCTCAGCCATATGTCCAAGTTCTTCTTTCTTCTGGTTTACATTCTTCTCCGGCAAAAAGACGCATATGATCAGAGACAACAAGAAAGAAAAGAAAAAGACATAATGAAATTTGAAGAATTTGAAAATTGGACAAATGGAACGGAGCATATGGAAAACAAATATTTGGGTTATAAAATTGATGCGGTGAAGTATCTAGACGATCCCTATTTGAGTGAGTACAACCTGAAGGATTTTAATCAACTGGAGTATTTGAAATATATTCGTTCAGTCTCGGAGTTAGAAGTATGTCCAGAGCGAGCCAAATTAATAACAGAAATATGTAGAAAAGAAGGTTATACCCCCGAAGATGGGAATAAAGACCATCCGGACTTAAAAATGGGAAAGATAGTAAACTACATTCTTTCTAAGAAAAAACCAATGATTCAAGACTGGGCAAAATTACCAGGAACCTCGACCACTAAAACCTTAGGAACAATGATTTATCCTGAATTTGGAGCAATTATTTTTTGGCCAGAATTATTTTCTATAGATGATCGAGAACTAAATCCTCATGTAATCGATCAAGAAGCGATAAATATCCTCAATTATGACGTCTTTCCCTATTGGATAGACAGAAATGTTAGGGAATATACTCGCATTCAAAATGATAATCCGCTTTCCCAGCAAATGGATGAACATTTTGTATTTTATTTTATGTGGAAGACTCAAGCCATCTCTCACACAATTCCTGGATTTCCAACCTTTTTGAAAAAGGGAATAAATCAATTAGTAAAAGAAATTGGAGAGAAGGAAGAACAAGTCTCAGATCAAAATAAAAGTGATTTTTATAAAGGTTTAGAATTAGCGCTTTATGGGGTATTAAATTACACCGAGAATCTCGAAAAAGAAGCGAAATTACAAGCGCAAGCGATAGATGATAATTCTGCTTCAGCAGTAATGCAACAGAGAAAAAAAGATTTATTGAACATGGCATCAGTGCTTTCACGAGTACCCGCCAATCCGGCAGAAACTCTGGAAGAAGCAATAACATCAATATGGATTATGTGGATTGCGCTCACTCATGAGAATCCTCATATGGGACTTTCTTTAGGTCGGTTAGATCACTGGCTTCAGCCTTATTTTGAAGCAGATATGGAAAAAATTACAACCCCTGAAGAAAAGGAAGGTTATGTAAGAAGAGCAATAGAATTAATGGGGAATTTCTTCATAAGAGTATCAGATCAAGCTCCCTTAGTCCCCGATGTTGGCAATCATCTATTT
>Ga0209918_1000807_pt1 | contig 19035 bp, 11 predicted proteins | sample SalPonD_shore_MG_FD_185712 | JGI IMG/M metagenome (GOLD analysis project Ga0209918, IMG submission 185712) | Salt pond soil microbial communities from South San Francisco under conditions of wetland restoration - Salt Pond MetaG... | ecosystem: Environmental > Aquatic > Marine > Intertidal zone...
GTGCATGAGCGGTTGACGACCACCGGCCCCTTGCGGGCGCTCCGCCAGGCGCTGGCGCAGATCCCCTGGCCGGCCACCGTGATCCATCATTCGGATCGGGGCGTCCAGTATGGCAGTCAAGCGTCTGTCCAGACCCTCCGACAGGCGGGGGTGACCATCAGCATGACAGCAGCGGATCATGTGTATGAGAATGCGGTGGCGGAACGGGTGAATGGGATCCTGAAGCAGGAATTTGGCTTGGGCGAGGTCTTGCCTTCGCTGGCTGTCGCCCGCCGCTGGGTGGCCGAAGCCGTCCGTATCTATAATCAGGAACGGTTGCATATGGCGCTGGATTATCAGACCCCTGAGACCGTCTATGCCACCGCCGTTTAAAACTGTCAATTATTTTAGGACAAGACAACTTTTTCCTTTTTACTTTTACCTTTTTTCTTTCCTTTCCGGTCTCCGTTCTCCGTATTCCTGTTTTCGTTGCATAGTCAGCGCTCCTAACGAAGCCCTTATACCTTATTCCTTCTACCTCTTATGGTCATCTGCGTGCGATTCTTACCATTTTATCACCGCTTGGGTCTATAACCGTTATGCAAAATTCCTTGCAAACAACAGCAATTCCTGCATTTTTCTCTTGACGGGTGTGTTAAAATTGGGCATTATGATATAAGAATATTCTGACATTTTACTCTCACACTATTTATAGGTGAGGAAAGCCCATGAATTCTATGGGAGTTTTCAGACAACAATCCACCAGAACCTACCCCCTTCGTATTCCATTTCACGTGGCAAACGGTTACGGGCCACAGACGATTTGCTGTCTTTTGGTGCAAGCCGGATGAGGCTCTCTCTCTGGTGAGATAAAATTCGGAATATTTTAAAGAGTTCTCTGGCTTATTTCTTCTAGATGAGGAAAAATTTAGCTCAGTTGAGGTATCATGGCACTCATTGGCACCTCCCAACAACAGAGGCATCTTATAGATCAGATTTTCACGACCCGGACTCCCACCAACACCTATTTGGATGACATCAACACCCTCATCAATTGGCGCCCCATTCGCACCCAACTCCAGTCCGCGTATGACGCGTCCAACCGGGGCCTTCCAACGCGCGATCTGATGCAATTGTTCAAAGGCTTGTTGCTCCAGGCGTGGTATAACCTCAGTGATCCGGGGCTGGAACGCGCCCTGAATGACCGGTGGTCGTTTCAACGGTTTTTGGGACTCCCGCTGGAGGAACCCGTGCCCGATGAGACCACCTTTTGGCGCTTCCGCTTCCGCAACCGGCTGGAGGAGACGGGCGTGCTGACGCGTCTTTCAGGCGGTGCTGGACCAGTTGGCCGACCACGCATTGATCGTGGAAAAAAGGACCCTGATTGATGCGACCATCACACCGGCGCCCTCCCGTCCCTCGCGTACCGACCGCCAGACCGGGGAGATCCAACCCAGTCGCGATCCGGATGCGACCTTTGTGACCAAACGGGGCCAAACCACGTTTAGCGATCAAGCCCACCTAGGCGTGGATCTGGGGTCCGATCTCATCAAAACCGTGACGGTGACCCCCGCCAATGGCCATGATTCCACGGCATTTGACCGGTTACTGACCGGGCACGAAAAGAGTGTGTTTGCGGACAAGGCGTATGCAAAGGCGGAGCGCAAACGGCAGTGGCGGACGCAGGGAGTCTATGGTGGGATCCTGGATAAGGCGTATCGGAATCGCCCGTTGAGTGCCACCCAGAAACGATTAAACAAGCAAAAAACCACGATTCGCAACGGGGTGGAGCGGGTGTTTGCCACGTGGGTGAAAGATTATGGGTATCTGAAGACGCGATATACCACTCTGGCGCGGAATACGGCGGAGGTGGTGGTCCTGAGTCTCGCCTTCAATCTCAAGCGGGCACGGACCTTCCTGGCGCCGAGCCCGGCCTAAGCCGAGGGTGATGTGAACCCTCTTGGGCTGGAAACAGCCTGAGGGGGCAGAGCAATACCCGCAAAATGTGCGTTTTTTGACAGGGACACCGAAAAATTGAAACGCCCGGAGGCTCAGGGGCGAAAACCAGGAATTAATCAGAGAACTCTTAAAATCAATCGGTGCAATCGAACCTGAGGAACGACTCACAAGGCGAACATTCTGGATCGCTTCCTGTGCGGTGTCCTGGAAAGGAGGTGGAACAGATCTCTGTAGTCCTCAAGAAACCCTTATCATCCAATAATTCGCAAGGAGGATTTCAACATGGGTATAAGCAAACTGATAAAATGGGTTTTTCTTGTTGTCACCATCGGTTTGTTCTGGCAGGAAGCAGGATGGGCACAAACAACCGGCCAGATCCGAGGAGTGGTCCATGATGACGCGACCGGTGATCCCCTGCCGGGTGTGAACGTGCTCGTGCTGCGGACTGAAATGGGAGCGGCGACGGACGAGCAGGGGCGCTACATCATCAACAATGTCCCGGTGGGTACCTACGATGTCCAGGCCCGGATGATCGGGTACGCCCAGCTCACCAAGACCGGTGTACTGGTTACCATCGATCAGATTAGTACCGTGGATTTTGATCTAGTGACTCAGGCTATTGCCGGTGAATCGGTTACCGTGATGGCTTCACCGGATATTATGCATTTCGAGACCTCCAATACTCAGCAGGTGGCCTCTTCTTCCCAGATCACGGCGGCCCCGGCCATGCGTTCTTTAGCGGACTTTCTTGAGAAGCAACCCTCCTTTACCAGCAGGGGGGAAATGGAGATTCGGGGAGGTTCAGCTGATCAGATTGGCACAATGATCAACGGGGTCACCCTGACCGATCAACGTTTTGACAACCCGGAAACGGCAATCCCGTTGAGTGCGATCAATCAGGCGGCTATCATCTCCGGTGGATTCAACGCGGAATATGGTAACTTCCGATCCGGGTTGATCAATATCGCTACCAAAACGGGTGATCGTGACAGGTATAGCGGCAGTCTGGATCTGTCCGGAAATGTGCCACATATGAAACATGCGGGAGAGTCAATTTTCAGCCCCTTCAATTACTTTCTGCGTCCGGAGCTGGATCCGTCGGTGGCATTTACCGGGACCGAAGCCGCCTGGGCGAATGATGACTATCTCCGCCAGCAATATGCACGGTTTGCCGGCTGGAATAACCTGGTAGAAAATTACAATGGCGGCAAACCAGAAGATCAACATGCAACTGCGCTCGATCTGTATCTCTGGGATGCCTGGATCCGTATGGCGGAACTGCCGGTGAAAGAGCTGGAGGCACAGGGCTATTCTATCGATCCAAACTTGGTCCAGCTCTTCAAGGACCATGCCCGTGAACAGGAGGGCGGCCGGTCCGACTGGAACCTGGATTTCGGGCTCGGCGGTCCTATCCCTCTGGTAAGCCAGGCCTTGGGGAATGCTACCTTCTATATCTCCCACAATTCGAACAGGTACCACTATGCGATTCCAATCCGCCGAAACGGCCAGGATGTGAATACAAGCATGTTATCCTTGCAATCTTCAATCACGCCCTCGCTTAAACTACAAATACAAGGCTATTACAACAGCACTTATGGTGTAATGCAGGGGCAAAGTGCCTATAGTTATCCGAATGAGAGCCTGCATCCTATCAATAATTTGGGCACAGCCGAAGTGGGAACCTATTCCTGGTATCCTGAGCGCTACGTGAAGGCCGACCGGTACGTATCAATGATAGGAGTGAAGTTGGATAATGTAGTGAGCGTAAAAGCCAACTGGACCCTGAACCTGAGCCGGAGTTACTTTGTAGATAACGCCGGTGAACCCCGAGTACCGCGGGACCCCACTATTTTAGCCCGGTTCGGCCCCATCCCGGTGAATAAGCAGCCGTATGGCTGGAGTCCGGGCAACCAAGTCCTGGATGGGTTTCAGTATGGCGAATATGAACAACCGTACGGTGCCCGGACAGCCTACTATTCGAACATCGGCCACGCCTGGTTTGATAGTACAAAAACAGAAAATTACCAGCTGAGATTTGATCTGACCAGCCAGGTCAATCCTCATAACCAGTTTAAATCCGGGGTGGATTTCAGTTATGTGAACCTGGACCACAACATGTACTCCCGTCGCCCCGGCCATCCGGAAAACAATTACGACTACTTCTGGGAGCGCTATCCCATCCAGGGGGGAGCCTATTTGCAGGACCGTATTACCTACCAGGGTATTGTGGCCAATCTTGGTGTCCGGGTAGATTATTACGATCCCCAGGGAAACTGGCCGACGGGTGAAAAGTTTACCTATAAGGTTTACGGGGGCGCTATTGATAATCTCTGGGAACACTGGAGCGAACTGGATCAGCAGGGGCAATACCAAATTCTGGAGCCGGTGAAAAGTTACTGGGCGGTCAGTCCTCGCCTGGGATTAGCCTTTCCGGTCTCCGCCAATTCGAAATTTTTTTTCAATTACGGACACTTCCGCTCCCGGACACCTTCCCGCAGGAACTACATGATCCGCCAGAGCCGCCAGAACGGCGTCTATGAGCTGGGTAATCCCAATATGGCACCGCCACGGACTATTGCATATGAAACGGGAGTGGAATACAACCTGCTCAACCAGTTTCTCATCCGGATCTCCGGATATTACAAGGATGTCACCGGCGAATATGGTGATGTGCGATACATCAGCGAAGACGGGCGCCTGGGCTATAATAGCTATGATAATAATCGATACCGGGATATTCAGGGCGTGGAGCTGAGTGTGACCAAGAGCGTGGGGGAATGGCTCACAGGCTGGATTAATTACAACTACATGCTGCAGAAAACCGGTTTAATCGGGATCGATAACTACTACGAGAATCCGTCGCAACGCCAGCTCTTCGGCTTATATCAGGGCCAGGAGACCCGGCCGTTACCGCGTCCGAGGTTCAGTGCTAATGTTACACTCTCCACACCAATAAATTTTGGGCCGGAGGTTGCAGGGCATCAAATCCTGGGCGGTTGGCAGCTGAGCTTGCTGCCTTCCTGGACGGCTGGTGATTATTTCACCTGGAATCCGCTGGGGAAACTGCATGTTCAGGATAATTTACAGTGGCCGGCATACTACGTCTGGGATATCCGGGTCCTGAAACGGTTTACCACCAGGGGTGTCCAGATGGAAGGCTATATGGATATCCAGAATTTGTTCAATAATCCCATCAGAAATATGGCCAGTGGATTGCCCTTTTCCAGTGGAGGCGATGAGCAAAGATATCTTGCTTCGCTGCACCTGCCCATGTACGACTCCGAAGAGTATGATAATCTTCGGGAAAGGAACCCCGGACAGTACGAGGGGGGGAATGATAAACCCGGCATGCTGCGAAGTTCGGATAAGTCCTATATCAATGATCCGGATATCTACATGCTCATGAACAGTGAACCGCGGGATATCTGGTTTGGGATCCGAATCCTGTTTTAAAGTTTCCGGCATCAAACATGGGTAAGAACTGGACAATACTGTGTGTCCTATGAAGGAGAAAAAAATGGATAATCCAAGAATACAGAGCTATCACGATATCCGGAGGATTTCCAAACCGTTGGTGCTGCTTTTCGCCATCGTCTTCCTGGCCGGGATCGGGATTTCCGAACTCCAGGCGCAGGAGGCGGCTATGATAAAGACCGGCCGGTTCTGGACCGTAGTCATGGACCACGGTGGCTTGGGAGCCGCAAGCATGAGTGCCGGCTGGTGGCCCAACGATTTTAACGTGGTGGGCAACTCCAGTGGTTCCGGCTCCGCCTCTTCCGGTGATAATATCTACATCGCCACCTCCAATTGGAATGGAATTGCCAAGGCAATCTGCGCCCCGGTCTCCGAGCTGAATCCAAGCGGAACCATTGTCACTCCCCTGGTGAGTTACGTCCGGCATGCGATGCCCGATAACCTGGTGAACAATGTTGACGTGAAAGAACTTTCGCTGGGCGTGGAAGATCCGACCAAAATGGTCGGCACGGCTGATCAGGTAGTTGAAAATATGTACAAATACGCCATTGGGGTGGAAGCCTCCCGCAGGGTATATGCCTGGAGCCAGGAAAATCATAACGATTACATCGTGAACGATATCACCTTCGAAAATGTGAGCGATCAAACACTCACCGACGTGGTGTTCTCGATGTGTATCGGTCGGAATGATTTTGGTTACGCGTATGGTAACAACCCCTCACCCTCCGGCTTACATGGAACCAGCTGGCACTGGCATCACTATTATGGCGGCCGGCCCGGGGATAGCTTGCGCGTTTGGTACTGGTATCACGCCGACGATCCCACCACTAACGGGGATAACATGGGACTGCCGGCCTTCGGTCAGGAAGGGCGATTGATATTGCCGCATTTCCAATTCTATGGATTTCTGCATGTGTCCCAAGCCCCATACACCAATGACGCGAACGATTTGGATGATCCCTTACAGCCGAAGATCACGTTTATTTCCGAAGGGCAGGTGAACAGTATGCCATCGGAAAACGCCCGGATGGGATCCCCCATAGATAATCCCCCCTGGCATGACAATGCCAAGGGGACTCTCTCGGAACAAATTCCTATGGAAGGCGCCTACCCGAATACCTGGCATATGAAAAATTCGGATGAAGTCGGTGATCCTGATTTTCAGGTGATAGGCACAAACATTACCTATAATGGCTGGCATGCCTATGACTATTCGGGGATCGGACCCTACGCCGAATTCAAACCGGGTGAAAAGGTGCATATTATTTACGTCGTCGGGGCCACCGGATTAAGTCACAAAATGGGGAAGCAAGTCGGGAAGGAACTGGTTGATGAAATCATTCAACCCCCGCCTAACCTTCCGGATGCGGACAAGGGATATTTCCCGTCCAATTTTGTCTTCCCGGTGGGTGCCGATCAGCTCGATATCAACAAGGATCTGTGGCTTAGCACAGGTGTGGACTCGGTCATGACCGTAATGAGTAAGGCCAAATGGAATTACGAACATAACTGGAATGTCCCGCAGGCACCTCCTCCCCCGAATCAGTCTGTAAGCGGGTTCCCGGACTATGCGGAAGTGAAATGGTCCAGTCCGGAAGCGGAAGCCTTGCCGAATTTTGCCGGCTACAAGATCATGCGTAGAATTTCCGCACTGGATACGGCGTTCTTCCAGGTTGTCCATACTACGTCACCGGATGACAAAGCCGCTGAACATACCTGGCAGGATACCGAGGTAAAATTCGGTGCTTCTTACTACTATTACGTGCAATCTTCAGTGACGGTGGCTGAGGACGACATGAATGCATACCCGAATATTCGGGGGAAACAAATCTGGAGTGGACGCACCTACCAGGCGACTCCCCAATCTGTCGAGCCCCCGCGTGCAGCTGCTCCGGATATCTCGGATGTCTACATTGCACCGAATCCCTATAACATTAATGATCCCAGAGTCCAGGCTATGGGATGGACAGATTTCAGGGGTCTCATCTTCTTCAATTTACCGTCCAAGTGCACGGTAAAAATCTTTACTGAAAACGGTGATCTGGTGAAAACCATCGAGCATGACAGTCCTGTGAATGCAGGCTCAATCACTTGGGATATGCTCACCGAGAGCCAGCAGGTGATTGCGAGTGGAATGTATATCGCAACCATTGAGGACGGGAATGGCGGAGTGGCAATTCGCAAGTTCCTGGTTGCGCGCTAACTGGAACAAGGAAAGGAAGAACGTCATGAAGAAACTGTTCTGCATTCTGCTGGCCATCATGCTGGGTGGGAGTTTTGTCACCCAGGCCCATGGCCAAATTTCCATGAAGAAGCTGGGCCAGACCACCATGAATTTCCTTGCGGTCAGCACCTCCCCCCGGGCCACATCGATGGGCAATGCCTATACTGCATTAAGCCGCGATGCGGAAGCCGCCTTCTACAATCCAGCCGGTTTGGCACATCTGAGCTCCGGATACTCGGCGATGGTCTCCCGCACCCAGTGGATTGCGGATATCAACTATACAGCCGCTGCCATTGCCAGGAGTTTCGGGAACACCGGCAGTTTTGGGCTGAGCGTGCTGTCGGTGGACTATGGGGACATCCAGGGAACACAGCTGCTCTCACGGACCGATCCGGAGGGATTCGAGAAAACCGGGGTCATCAATAATGTGGGGGCATATGCCATCGGGTTAACCTATGCCCGCCAGATTAGTTCGCAATTCGCTATCGGTGGTGAGGTCCAGCTTGCCAGCCAGCAGCTGGGAGATAATCCCGTGATGGGAACGACCAATAAGGAAAATAAACTCGTCTATAATTTCGGGATTGACTTTCAGACCGGCTATAAAAGTCTGAACTTCGCCATGGCCATCCGAAACTTCGCGTCCAGTGTAAAATACGAGGAGATCACCGCCCAACTGCCTCTGAATTTCGCATTTGGGGTCTCCATGAATGCCATGGACCTGTTTATGGAAGAGGAATCTAGCCCCGCACAATTCATTGTGTCCACCGAATTCAGTCATCCGAATAACTATACCGAACGGGTGAATCTGGGCGGCGAGCTGGTGCTGATGGATATCTTTCGTGTTCGGTCCGGATATCAGTTCAACCGTGATATCGGGAATTTCAGTGGCGGTTTCGGTATCGCGCCGACCTTTGGTAATAACCGGCTGGAGCTAAATTACTCCTATATCGACACGGATATTTTCGGGGGTGTCAACCAGTTTTCAATTAACGCCAGCTTCTGATTTGTGGAATGTACCGGCCTTCTGCGGGGGATGGTAAGACGTCCTCCGCAGAAGGTGTGGTACTCTATGCTAGATTATGAGCCAGACCCTCCTTTTCAAGAGGCGGGCTGAGATATCTGTGATTTTCGGGTTTTCCTGCTGTGACCATTTTGAGGTTCGACGGAGAAATCTATTCCATCGTGATATTTCAAGGCTGCGAAATTGCAAGGGATATGATTCATATCAGCAATAACGGCAAATGACACCGGTTGGAGTAATGAGAATGACAGTCCTTTCCGGCGTTTTTTCTGGAGGGCTTGAATCATTTCACATAGCAGGTTGTTTAAAATGAGAATATGCCGGTTGCTCGAACCCACGATGCAGGGTCTCCAGGGAAAATTTCTATTCTTACTCAACAGCGACTCTATACTAATGGAGTTCTTTCATGAACATTAGAAAAGTAAATATTCAAAAACGGATGAGGGGATGGGGGTTCTATATATTGTGGATCTTTTTTACAACTATCGGCCTTTCAGGGCAGGCGTTTGCGCAAGCCGAGGATTTGAATGTCATCAGCGGCCAACAGAGCAAATCCGTTTGGATGCGGTACACCGATGCACCCAATGCGCTGTATCATCATTTAATGCTGGAATCATATCAGTTCCTGGATCGGAGAGAGAGCCAGATTGCCGGATTGCGCACACGGGACGATTGGGATGGAAGGCAGCGGCAGGTTCGGGAAATCCTGATGCGAATTGTTGGACCATTTCCCGAACGGACACAGCTGAATCCAGTCGTTACCGGGGTAGTGCAAAAAGATGGCTATACCATAGAAAAGATCATCATTGAGTCCAGGCCGGGATTTCATGTGACGGGAGCATTATTCTTGCCGGAAAACCGCCGGGGGAAAACCCCCGCCATTTTGTACACTCCCGGACACAGTCTCACCGGATTCCGCACTGGCCAGCGCACTATTTTGAACCTGGTACAAAAGGGTTTTATTGTGTTTGCCATTGATCCGGTGGGCCAGGGCGAACGGCTGCAATATTACGATCCGGAAACCGGTGTATCCCGCATTGGCGGTCCGACCCACGAACATTCTTACCCGGGAGCCCAGTTATTCCTTTCCAGTGCATCCATGGCCCGGTACATGATCTGGGATGGCATGCGCGCCATTGATTACATGGTCTCCCGTCCCGAAGTGGATCCGGGACGCCTGGGTATTCATGGAGTGTCCGGTGGCGGCACTCAATCCGCATACATTGCCGCCTTTGATGATCGGATTCTGGCCGCGGCACCATCCAATTACATCACCAGCTACCGCCGGCTGCTTGAATCCATCGGGCCGCAGGATGCGGAGCAGAACTTTTATTCCGGCCTGGCGGAAGGGATCGATCATGCCGATCTGCTGGAAGTGCGGGCCCCGAAACCGGCGCTGGTGATGGCCACGACCCGGGACTTTTTCAACATCCAGGGAGTCCGGGAGACGGTCGGGGAAGTCCGACGTATCTACCAGGCCGCCGGGGTTCCGGATAACCTGGAGACGGTAGAAGATGATCTGGGACATGGGACGACCCGAAAAAGCCGGGAGGCTTTATATGCTTTCTTCCAAAAGTATCTGAAATTGCCGGGGGATCCAGTGGAGCAATCGATCGAATGGCTGCGGCCGGAAGAGTTGCAGATCACCAAAACCGGACAGTTGACCACCGCCATGCAAACCAGGACCGTGTATCAGGTGAATGCGCAGGAAACAACAGACCATCTCAGGAATCTTCAGGAGTCCCGGCAAAACCTCGCAACCCACATTCCGCGGGTGGAGCAGGTGAGCAGGAAATTAAGCGGATATATGTCACCGGAAGATCGGCCGCAGCCGGTATTCACCGGCCGTTACCAGAGGCAGGGCTATACGGTAGAGAAGTATTTTATTCATGGCGAAGGGGAATATCCGGTCCCATATCTGCTGATGATTCCAGAGACACTCGGTGCGCATCCGGCACTGCTGTATATCAATCCAAACGGAAAAGCGGCCGGTGCAGCACCCGGTTCAGAAATGGAAAGGTTCGTGAAGCAAGGGTATGTAGTGCTGGCACCGGACCTGATAGGAAGAGGCGAAATGGGGCCCGGAGTGTTTGAGGGGGATGCGTATATCCATGATATCTCACTAAACATATGGTTCCTGTCGATTCTCAACGGACGGAGTATCGTGGGGATTCAGGCAGGAGATCTGGTCCGGCTGGTCCGGGTGTTGGAACAAAGACCGGAGGTCAATTCGGGACAAATCGGAGCGGTTGCACATGGGGAAATGGGGGCAGTGCTGTTACATGCCGCGCTTTATGAACCGGCCATCAGGAAGGTAATGCTCCTCGATCCATTGATTTCCTATGAGGCAGTAGTAATGAACAAATACTATGATACCAGGCATATGCTGACTGCGGTTGCCAATGCTCTTCCAAATTATGATCTCCCGGATCTGGCGGCAGCCCTGGCGCCACGTCAATTGCTCTTAGTGAATGTAACGGATCAGAATGGACAACGTGCTGATTTACAGCGGGTAGAGGATACGTACGCAGTTGCCCGGAGAGCTTATCTGGCTAAAGAAGCCGCGCCCAACTTTCAGGTGCAAACTTATAATTATCGCTGGGAATCGGAACAGGTAATCAATCCCTGGCTGCGTGAGCAGGATGAGTGAAAGGCACAGCAAGAACACAGAAGGACGTTAAACTTTTTTCTGCACAAGATATTCCGGTGAATATCAATGTACATACAGAGGTCAATCACAAGAACCCACGTAACAAGGAATCTATCATGAAAAGACTAATCGGAGGCATTATTCTTTCTCTGCTCTGCGTTGCTTGTGCAAACCAGCAAACCGAAATGCAAGCAGAACTGCCCGTAGTTTCCGCAACATCGTTGACGACTGTTTACCCAGAAAAGAGTGTGGCGGACCGGGATCTCACCTTTCGGGATGCCCGTCTGTTTTACATGCATCACACCGACACGGAATTCCAGGAATTCCCGAACTACCGTTCAATCGCAGCATGGGAGGCGCGGAGGGATTATTTGCGGAAGCACGTATTAGTTTCGGCAGGACTCTGGCCACTCCCGGAGAAGACACCCCTGACCCCAAACGTATTTGGTCGGATTGAGGGCCCCGACTACACCATTGAAAAAGTTGCCCTGCAAACCTATCCCGATTTTTATCTGGCAGGAAATCTCTACCGGCCAAAGGGAAAAACCGGCCCGTTCCCGGCGGTCCTTACGCCGCACGGACATTGGGAGCGGGGCCGGATACACGATTCGGCACTTGGGTCCATCCCGGCCAGGAGTATCAACTTTGCCAAGCAAGGCTATGTCGTCTTAGCGTATGATATGGTGGGGTATGGCGATACCAGGCAGGTTCCTCACAGTTTCGCCTCGGATAGCCTGTCACAATTTTGGGGAATCAATCTGTTTGGCCTGCAGCTGTGGAACAGTATGCGTGCCCTTGATTTCCTGATTTCACTCCCGGATGTGGATACCTCCCGAATTGCGATTACCGGCGCCTCCGGTGGCGGGACGCAAACCTTTGCCCTGACGGCGGCCCTTGGCAACAAGATCCTGAAGGTCAGTGCTCCTGTGAATATGATTTCCACCGTAATGCAAGGCGGCTGTCTGTGTGAGAATGCACCTGAACTCCGGATAAATACCTTTAATGTGGAGCTCAGTGCCATGATGGCCCCCCGTCCACTGCTGTTGATTTCAAATACGCATGACTGGACCGTGAATACGCCGCAGCGGGAATTTCCCATGATTCAGTCCATCTACCGGTTGTACAATGCCGAAGATCATCTTGATTATGCCTATTTCGATTACCCGCATAATTATAACAAAGCCAGCCGAGAAGCGGTCTACAAATGGTTTGGAAAGTGGATGCTTAATCAGGAAGAATCGGGGACGTTGCACGAAGAGTCATTCGAACCACTTGTCGATGCAGATCTGCTGGTCTTTCTGAAGGAAGCCGTAACGGATCGGGAAGTCACCTTCGAAGACTTGCTGGCCGACCAATACTCCCTGCCGTCGGGAGCAGAAAACATGAATGAAGCCAGGCTCAAACAATATATGATAAATACTTCCCGGCAGCGTGTTGAAGATGACTGGCCGATAGACCAAGCGAGTCTGCAGACTTTCCGGAACATCTATGGGACGGTGTATGAACATACTCTGTCGGTGGATCAACGGGGAGAAATAGCTGGACATCGAGAGGGACAATATCGGGGAGCCGGTTTTCGTGCCACGGATTTGATGATATCAAGGGTGGGAAAGAGAGACTGGATCCCTGCTGTGTATTATGAACCAAACCAGAAGGTGCGGGTGGCGGATGTGGTTGTCAGTCCGGGTGGCAAAGCTGATCTGGTGGAACCCGATGGAGTGACGCCTGTTGAGTTGATCAGGGAATTATTGGCAAACGGCCACGCCGTACTGGCCATCGATGCATTTAAAACCGGTGAGCATGTTCTCATCGAGGGGGCGCAAACCCAGCGTGATGAGCATTTCCAGTATTTTACCACCTTCAATAAAACGGATGCGCAGGAGCGTGTCCAAGACATAATCACCGCTGCCAGATACTTAAGAGCCGATCAAATGATTCCGGGAGTCAACGTCATAGGATTGAAAGAAGCCGGTCTCTGGGCAGTTATGGCTGGTGGATCGACCGGAGATGTGCACAAAATTGCCGCCCTGGAGGTGGAAGTACCTGCTACGGATGATCAAGCCATGGCAATAGAGTTTGTCCCGGGACTGCTCCGGATAGGCGGCATTAATACGGCGGCTGCTCTTACGGCACCAACACCTTTGCTGATTAATTATAGCCAATCGAACCAGGGCAACCTCAATACCGCTGGAATTCAAAAGATATACGATATTGCGGGAGTATCACAGGCCTTTCAGTTGAGACAGAATGTCCTGTCCGGCCGTGATGTCGTATCGTGGCTGGAGGAATAGGTGAAACGGGGAACGGGAAAAAGCACTAAAAAGCTGGAACCACTAATTACACTAATTTACACGAAAAACAGATAAAAGTTAAGAGAAAAGAGTGTCTCGTCCTGAAAGAGGTTGACACAAAAAGAAGAGGAGGCGAGACATGGAAGGCCCGAAGTATCGGTACAGTCAGGGTTTTAAGTAGAAAGTGGTGCAGGAAATTGCCGGAGGGGAGATAACCGCTGGCGAAGCTGCGGTACGATATTTCGTACAATAGTATCTATCGCTGGCTACGCCAATATGGACAGGATGCATCCATTGGAGGTGGTGCACGGGCAGACCCGGTACGAACAGGATACAATCAAGCAATTATAGGCAGAGAACCAGGCCTTGGAGCACGCGCTGTTGCAGGCCCAGGCGCAAGTGATTGCGCTGGAGTCCCTCCTGGCGGAAGTGGAAGCTCGGACGAGGATCGCGGTAAAAAAATGGTGGTGGGCGTGGTCCGGCGGGGGCGGGCACTGATGCGGCCCCAGCATCTTCGCGGCGGGATCGCGGCGCTGTGTGCGGTGTTCGGGAAGAGCCGGCAGGCCTATTATATGCGGGCGCAGGTGGAGACGCGGTGGGCCGAGGAGGCGACCCAGGTGCTGGCCCTGATGCGGAAGATTCGGATCCGGCAGCCAGATGCGGGCGGCCGGAAACTACACCGGCACCTCGCTGCGGAGGGCGTAACCATCGGGCGGGACCGGCTGTTTGATTTGCTGCGAACCCACCGGTTATTAGTCCGGCGACATCGCCGGACCGTGCAGACGACCGACTCCCGGCATGGCTGGCGGACCTATCCCAACCATGTGCAGCATTTGGTATCGGTCGCGCCTGGGCAGGCGGTGGTAACCATCAGTATGACCGAGCAGGATCATGTGTATGAGAATGCGGTGGCGGAACGGGTGAATGGGATCCTGAAGCAGGAATTTGGCTTGGGCGAGGTCTTGCCCTCGTTGGCCGTCGCCCGCCGCTGGGTGGCGGAAGCCGTCCGTATCTATAATCAGGAGCGGTTGCATATGGCGCTGGATTATCAGACCCCTGAGGCCGTCTATGCCACCGCCGTTTAAAACTGTCAATTATTTTAGGACAAGACAGGCTGTATTGGATATTTATAATCTGGTATCGAGGAAAGCACGAATTTCTAAAGAGACGTTCTCCTGTTTCACCAGCGTGGAGTGAATCGGCCTCGAGAAGCCTTTCACGAATACCTTCCGGCGAACGGAGCGGCCAAATTTCCCGCTGTCTGACCCCGTGGCATAATTGAAGGAAAGGGATTCACTGAAAGACAAATGAAAACCGCTATTTAAAATTTTGGCTATTGACGAATTTCCTTATTCCACGGGGCAGGCTTCACTTTAGCGGAGAGAGTCGTTGAAGGTATCGAAAGGATTCTCGCAGCCTTGCGTTTAGTCCCGATTAGGGATTCTTCCCAACTTGTTGGGATCATAGAATCCCTCTCTTGGGGATTTTTTGGTCCTTTTAGTGTCCAAGTATTCCGTACAAGCGGATTAAGCCAAAAGGACAATAAAAAAGGTGAGAAATACCCAGAAAAATGGAGATCTATGGCCGTTCCCCGTCGTCCATGGTCGAGGGGTGACGGGGAGGGGTTACGCTATCCGGCGGCCGCCCTCGTACACCAGCGACACGGCATCCGTGAGGGTGTCTTCCACCAGCTGCTGGTAATCATCCAGATGGGCGTTCTCGATGGAGGAGAGGGTGGCGTGTTTCGATTTGGTCCTGGGATGCTGGCTGATCAGGGAACAGCAATCCTTGTAGGGCTGGATGGAGAGCTGATAGGTGCCGATGGTTTTGGCCAGGTTCACGATCTCCGTTTTATCGTAGGTGAGGAGCGGCCGCAGGATGGGCATCTCCACCGCCCGGGTGCTGGAGACCATGTTTTCCAGGGTTTGCGAGGCCACCTGGGCCAGGTTGTCACCGGTCACCAGGGCCTGCGCGCCTAACCGGCCGGCCAGGACCTGGGCGGTCCGGGCCATGAAGCGCCGGAAGATGACCAGCTCGTAATCCAGCTGCGTGCCCAGCGCCGCAAATTCGAAATGGGTATAGGGGACCAGGTAGAGCGTGGAGCGCAGGGTGTACCGGCTGAGATCCCGGGCTAACCGGCTGACTTTATACTGCTCCGCCTGTTCCTGCTGGATCAGGTTGGCGGTAAAATGGATGAAGTCCACCGAACAGCCGCGCTTGGCCACCAGGTAGGCCGCCACCGGGGAGTCGATGCCACCGGAGAGCAGGGCCAGCACCCGTCCGGTGACCCCCACCGGCAGTCCCAATGGCCCGGGCTGCTTGTCCGTGTACAGATAGAGGCCGTCCGGGTAAATGTCGATGTGAAAGGTCCGATCCGGCTGATCCAGGTTGACGTGCTTCCAGGGCGTCTGTTCGATGACCGCTGCGCCGAAGCGCCGTTCCAGTTGAGGGGAGGTGGACGGGAACTGCTTATCCGCCCGGTTGACCCGCACGCAAAAGGCGGCTCCGGCCCGGTATTCTTCACCGGCCAGAGCCGTCAGGTGTTGTTCAATCCCGGGATAATCCGGGGTGCCGGAGTCCGCATACACCGCATCGCCGGGTAAAAACCGGGTGACCCCGAACCAGACGACTCCCATCACCTCCCGTAACGCGGCCAGAATCCCGGGGATCAGATCCCGGGAGTCCGGCGGCACCGGGATGAAGAAATACCCATGGGCCTGTTGCACCGGCAGGTTCAGATCATCGTAGGCGAGACGCTGCCGTATGTTGTTGCGCTGCTGCCGGAGGAAATCGCTTCGGTTCTTTCCCTTTAACGCGATTTCACCGTAATGAATGACGATGCGGCATTGATGTGGAGACATATGTTTCGGTTCTTTGGTATGCGTCAGGTTATTCGCTGTAATTCTTTCTGTTCCGTATCCCGGTTCTCTCTGCCTTCCATTTATTTGGGATTGCCCGGTTTTTGTCATGCTGTACCGGTGGCAACCGCCTCAAGGTTACAAAAATTTCCCACCGGAAAAAAGGGCATTCGCCCGGGAGGGCGGCCTGGTTCTCTCCCCGGTCGGATTGCCGACCGCTCCTGGTTTCAGAGGGATTCCGGAATCTGTGTGATCGGGTGAGAAGGCAGAGCAGTCAACGATTTGCGTTGAACACGCCGGTTCAATTCCATACTTTTCTGGAAGAACGAATCCAACCAATCGCAAGGGAGGACCAGGTATGCCGATGTTAAAACCGGACGTGCCGCACGGCACGGTTCACACGTTCTGGCTTGATTCCGGGGTGTTGCGCGATAATCCCCTGGGCGATGACACCCGCCGGCGAATCGACGTCTATTTGCCGCCGGGAGTGACCCCGGACTCCACCGATCGTTACCCGGTGTTGTATGATTTCGTGGGCTATACCAACGGGGGACCGAAGCACACGGCCTACACCACGTTCGGGGAATCGGTGCCCGAGCGCATGGACCGGTTAATTGCGACGGGGGACAGCGGTCCGGCCGTGGTGGTCTTTCCCGACTGCTTTACCCGTCTCGGCGGGAACCAGTATATCAACAGCGCCGGGGTCGGCCGGTGGGCGGATTTTTTACTACAGGAAGTCATTCCGTTCGTGGAACAGCAGGCGCCGGTGCGCCCGGGCCGGGATAACCGGGGTGTGTTCGGGAAATCCTCCGGCGGGTACGGAGCGATCATCCACGGCATGCGGTATCCGGATCATTGGAACGCGGTGGCCTGCCATTCCGGCGACATGTATTTTGACTTTTGCTACCGGACGGATTTTCCCACCGCCCTGGATGTGCTGGCCCAACACGACCGTTCCATTCCCGGCTTCATCGAGTATTTTCACCAGGCGGAAAAGGTCTCGGGCGATGATTTTATGACCCTCATGGCGATCGCCATGGCCGCGACTTACGATCCCGACGAGAAGAACCCCAGGGATATTCGATTGCCGGTGGATTTATATACCGGGTTGCTGGACGAGGAGCGCTGGCAGCGCTGGCTGGCCCACGACCCCGTAGAGGTGGTGCACTCGGCGGGGAAGAATCTCCAGACGCTTGATCTGGTCTACGTCGATTGCGGTGACCGGGATCAGTATCACATGGTGTACGGCAGCCGGATATTGCACCAGGCATTGGAGGAACTGGAGGTGGAGCATATTTATGAAGAATTCCCCGACAACCACAGCGGGATCGATTACCGGCTGGACCGGTCTATCCCGTTGATGGTCAATGCCCTGGAACCGTTCCAGAATTAAAACGATCCGGGCCACCACAGCAGTCCCGAACAAGTCGAAATCCGGAAACGGCAGGCAGCAATGAGTTCAGCGAGACGGTATCTGACATACGGGTTTTTACTGGCCATCCTCGGTGCCCGGCTGGTGAGCGCCCAGGGGACCTGGATGATGAGCAACCGGACGCATCCCGAACTGCAGTGGTACACGCTGGACACGGAGCATTTCGCCATTCATTATTCCCGGGGATTGGAACACACCGCCCGGCAAACGGCGCATATCGCCGAGGCGGTGTATCCGGTGATGCTGGACCAGCTCCGGATGGAGGCCTTCGGGACCATTCATATCACCCTGACCGCCGAAGATGAAATTATGAACGGGTACGCCATGCCCTCGGACCAGATCTTTATCTGGGTCCGGCAGGATCAGGCCGCCGGCCGGTTCTCCGGATCGGAACGGTGGCTGCCGCTGGTGGTGGCCCACGAGCTTCAGCACGTGCTCCTGTTGCGGAAACTGCACACCTGGCTGGGGATCTGGAACCAGGCCTTCGTCCCCATGTGGTTCATCGAGGGCACGGCGGAATATTACACCGAGCACTGGCGGGTGGGGCGGAGCGACGCCCGGATGAAGATCTACACTTACCGCGACATGATGAACCGGCTGGATGCCCACGATGCCGGTTACGCCAAGGTATTGTACTTCGCCCGGGAATATGGCGACAGCGCACTGGTCAAGTTGGCCGGCTGGCGTCAGCCGGGCTGGGGATATTTCGATTTCCGGCGGGCGTTCCGGGCAGCGGCCGGTACGTCGGTCCGGGAATTTACGGAGGACTGGCGCCGGGCGATGAATACCTATTATTATTCCTACCGGGGCCAGAAGGAAGGCGTGGAAGACGTGGGCCGGGTCCTGCCGGCGCCCGGGATCAAATACGTGGACGATCTGGCCTTCGCCCCGGACAGCAGTGCGCTGGCTGTCGTCGGACGCACCGCCGGGGCCAGACGATATCAGACGATTTATTACCGGGGCACAAAGAAGGGCGCCCGGTTCCGGTCCGTGTTGGCGGGACGTTTCGACGGCGCCCCGTCCTGGACGCCGGGGGGACAGCACGTCGTGATAAGCCAATATCATCGCGGCGCACACGGATCCCTCGTGTATGATCTCCGGAAGGTGGAAGTGGCCACCGGCAAGACCACCTGGCTGACGCACAACA